>Ga0315312_1000825_pt1 | contig 29751 bp, 31 predicted proteins | sample TDP7_MG_FD_203629 | JGI IMG/M metagenome (GOLD analysis project Ga0315312, IMG submission 203629) | Freshwater sediment microbial communities from Lake Towuti, South Sulawesi, Indonesia - TDP7 | ecosystem: Environmental > Aquatic > Freshwater > Lake > Sediment | place: Indonesia: South Sulawesi... | reverse complement strand
GAGAAATATGAGAGAGAAGCAGGTCACGTCGGCCCTAACCCTTTGATAGGATACAGAGGCTGTTTTAGATATGTTAAGGAACCCGATGTCTTTAGACTCGAATGCCAAGCCATAAAGAAAGTTCGAAACGAGTATGGTCTCAAGAATGTGTGGGTTATGTTGCCGTTCGTGAGAACCGTTGAGGAGTTCTCAAATGCAAAGAGGATTATGGATGAAGAGGGATTAAGGCGAACAGCGGACTTCAAGCTTTGGATTATGGTCGAAGTACCGAGCACGTGCTTCTTGGTCGACAAGTTCATAGAAGAAGGAATCGACGGAATATCATTCGGAACGAATGATTTGACCATGCTAATCTTAGGAATAGATAGGGATGACGCTTCAATACAAGAGATATACGATGAAAGGAATCTAGCTGTTCTTAGGGCGATGAGCTACGTGATAAGAGTCTGCCGTGAACACGATGTCACTGTATCGGTGTGCGGCCAAGCGCCATCGAACTATCCAGAGATCGTTGAATTCTTGGTTCGAGAAGGCGCTACAAGCATGAGCGTAAATCCTGACAAGGTCATAGAGACAAGATTGATGGTCGCAAGCATTGAGAGGAAACTGCTCCTCGAAGAACTACGTAAAGCCAGGGAGAGCCAAAGCAAAACGAAATCCTTCTTCAAACCCGCTTGGGCAAAAGAGCTGGATTGAATCTAAGCATTCCGTAGTGCCGTCTATCTTTTGACCCTACCAGACACTGAAGACATCGTCGATTTCATTACGTCAAACTACTCAAACGCAAAGAAGATTGTCGAAATCGGAGTAGGCAACCTCCCTTCAGTGGCGATTCCTGTTAAGAAGAGACTCGCGTCAACCACTATTATCGTTGTTGATATTGATGGGGCAAAGATAAGGGAGATCGAACAGGAACATCCTGAACTAGTTGCGATGAAAGATGACGTATTTCGTCCTGAATACGCAATCTATCGCGGAGCTTCGCTTATCTATGCGATTAGACCTCCGCCGGAATTGATTCCGGCGATCAGCAATCTATCAATGACTGTGAATGCGGATGTCCTAGTACGCCCATTGTCCAGTGAAGAAACTGGTTTCAACTTCTCAGCGAAGTGGAAGTTTGTGAGACATAATAAGGCGACTTTGTACTGGCTAAAGGTATCCCAATGAAAGAACAGGGTTTTGTGGATACCTGTATTTTTAACAGTCCTTGTTGACATCATTAATGTAGAGCACTATGACCGAAGCAGCTAATCGAACAATTTCTTTCGATCTCGAAGAGAATAGGCTAATTGAAGAAGTCAAAAAGCAACAGGCAAAGCGTATTCTCATTCAACTTCCGAACGGTCTGAAGTCGAAAGGCGCATATTTGTCAAAATTAATTGAAGACCAGACTGGGGCAACTGTGTTCATCTCTTCGAAGCCTTGTTACGGTGGTTGCGATCTTGCTCTCTGCGCGGCCAAAGCCATCAAGGCAGATCTAGTAGTTCATTATGGACATGCGCTATTCATGACGCAAAACGAAATCTCGGTCATCTATCTTTTTGCAAAGGCAACACTCGATTTGACGCAAATATTGAAGAAAGTCCGAACATTTCTTGGGCGGTCGAAAAAGATAGGCATTGGAACAACAGTTCAACATCTGCATGCATTAGAGGATTTTAAACGCTCACTAGAGGACCAAGGATACACCGTAATAATTCCATCTGAAGGAAAAAACACCAAACTCAAAGGACAGATAATAGGATGCGACTACAGCTCACTGAAGCGTATTTCCGAGAAGGTCGACCTATTCCTGATAATAGGGAGCCTCTTCCACGGTCTTGGAGCCGCATTAACACTAGACAAACCAGTTATTCTAGCCGATCCCTACTCTAATTCTGTCTCAAACATGGAGCCCTACAAGAGAAAAATCCTCAAGCAACGTTATGCTTTCATAGAGAAAGCCAAGAACGCAAAGGTTTTCGGCTTGCTTCTGAGTACAAAAACTGGTCAATTGAACGTGAACGTTGCATTAGCCCTACGGGAACTTCTCGGGAAGGCGGGTAAAACAGTTATAATGTTGGTCGACGAAGAGATTGTTGCCGAATATCTGACCAATTTCACAGATGTCGAGGTCTTCGTTGACATGGCTTGCCCTAGGCTCGCTACAGACGATCCCGGCAGATTCGGAAAGCCTATATTGACTCCGCTTGAAGCTATGGCCATTGCTAACAAGACTAACTGGAATGATTTGATAGCGAGAGCGTTCTTCTAGCGTCTAATCGATTGTCTAAGAATTGCATCAATAATCCGGAGGCTTCACGAAGGTCTTGAGGAAGAAGAGACTCGAAATACTGCTAAGCAAACTGAAATCACTCCAGTCTCCTAAAAGGGATCTAGAGCAATATTCTATCCCAGCGAACTTGGCTGCAGAGATGCTGTATATCGCGGACTCAATCTACGATGATCTCCATGGGAAGACTGTTCTTGACTTAGGAACTGGCGCTGGTCGCTTGGCCATTGGAGCTCAACTGTTAGGAGCCAAGCGGGTTGTGGGAGTTGACGTAGATCCTTCAGCTATCACAATCGCAAGGAGTAATGGAGTTGAGTTAGGCGTCAAAATTGAATGGGTAGTCGCAGACATCGAGGCAATTAGAGGATCCTTCGACACGGTCATCATGAACCCTCCTTTTGGAACCAGAATTCGACATAAAGACAGAGTCTTTTTGTCGAAGGCGTTAGATGTCGGCAAAGTTGTATATTCTTTGCATAAACGTTCTACAAGACGATACTTGCTAGATTTCATAGCTTCGAGGAACGGGATAGTTCATGGGCTTTTCGAATTTGACCTTGAGATCCCCCATATGTTCAATTTTCACGAGGAAGAAAAGTACTTAGTGGAGGTTGACCTCTATAGAATCTTGCTTCGTTCCAGAATTTCTAGATAGATCCGCGATATGCTTCATATTCGATCCCATCTAAGCACAGTAGAGTATATTAGTCCCGACGACTCTTCTAAGAGATACCACGTCGAAGATAGATACGTGAAGCATTCAATTGGCGAACATGGCTTATCCTAGAGGATGATGAAACGATGCCAGGAAGAATTAAGGAAAGTGGGCAACTGGTAGTTCCAGGCGAAAAGTTAGGTGTCGTAGAGGAGTTCAGCCCTGGGCAAGGAGCATATGAGGAAAATGGAACAATATACGCTCAATTGGTAGGACACACTCTTGTAGATCTATCAAAGAAAATCGTTTCTGTGCATCCTAGAGTCAGGACCCCGATCGTTCCAACCGAGGGGGCTACTGTGCTAGGCGTCGTTACGAATGCGCAGGGAAGAGTTGCCACAGTGAACATTGTCAAGATTGACGAGCATGTTCTTCAAACACCGTTCGTCGGAGTGCTTCACATCTCATCATCAAGTCCTCGGTACGAGAGGGATATGGTGGATGTATGCAAGGCCCTCGATATCGTTAGAGCCAGAGTTGTGAACGTTAAGAATAGAGATCCTCAACTGACTACGATCGGAAGAGGACTTGGAGTTGTAAAGGCATTTTGCTCAAGATGCGGGCATGTTCTAATTCGGAAAGGTCATGCATTGCAGTGCGAGAGCTGCAGGAATATTGAGAGAAGAAAGATAGCAGAAGATTATGGACGAAATTCAGCCTAGGAGTAGAGCCTTTGAAAGTAAAGGTGTTGAAGAGAGCGAAGAATGAGTTGAAGTTCGAAATAGAGGGAGAAGGCCATACTTTTTGCAATTTGCTGCAGAACGTCCTGTTAGAAGACAAGGATGTTGAGATCGCCGGCTATGATTTACCGCACCCATTGTCATCCGCTCCGATAATTTACATCAGAATGAAAGGAGAAAAGACGCCTGAGAAGACGTTGATGAGAGCCTTAGACAAGATTAAAGATCGGACAGATGATTTCCTGATGAAGTTTAACGAGGCAGTAGGAAAGACTGCATGACCTATGAAAAAATAGCAAAATTGTTAATGGACAGAAAACTCGCTCGACTTGGGGACTCTTACGTAAACTTCATATTTTCACTAGCGTTGACTCGAGCAAGGCAGGAGCCTCAGGGAGCAAGAGTGAGTGACCAGGTTCTGGCTGAGGCTGCTGCTAAGACTGGACTGCGAAAATTGCTTCCTAGGAGAGTAAAGAGAAACGACGTCGCGAACTCTGTCGAGTCTCTCCTCGTATATGGATGGCTAAATGGCATCATAAGTCTAGAACAATCAGCTCGAATCTTGGAGAAGAATATTCAAACTCCATCTGATGCCGTTGCTAATCTCGCTGAAGAGATTCTGTGCAGAATTGAGGGGAAAGCCAGTCTTGGAGTTGAAGACAGTAAAGAGAGAAATCCGCATAGTAGGAGTTGATGATGGCCCTCTGGCTACCCAGAGAGCAAAGCGAGTGGACGTCTTCGGAGTCGTATACAGAGGCGGCTACTGGTTTGACGGTTTAATGAGAACTGACGTTGAAGTTGACGGAGTTGACGCTACTGAAAGAATAGCTCAAATGATTTTGATATCTCGCCATTTTAAACAGCTCCGAGTCACAATGCTACATGGGCTAACATTTGCCGGGATGAACATGGTAAATCTGAAAACCCTCTATGACATGACAGAATTGCCAACGATAGTAGTGACGGATAGGAAGCCCAGAATAGCAGACTTTGAAGAAGCAATCGAAAAACTCGAGAATTCCGAATTCAGGAAGACGGCATTAAACGTTGCTGGTGAAATAACCCAGATAAGAACTAAGCCGAACGCCAAGCCCATCTACGTGCAATTTATAGGGTTGAAACTTGACCAATTGAAGGAAGTCATGAATGTCTCGTGTACAAGAAGTAGATTGCCTGAACCAATAAGGGTCGCCCATCTGGTCGCCTCGACCGGAGAGATTCCAAAAAGATTAAATTCATCCCGTTGCAAGAGCCAGTAGGCGGTTGGTTCAAAGATGCGATTCTGCCCAAAATGCGGAACTACCCTTATGCCAGCAAAGAAAGAGCGAAGAGTAGTTCTGAGATGCCCGAAATGCAATTATGTTACGAAGAAATCTACGAAGGCCGTGTCGAAGATCAGGCAAGAGAAAGAGAAGATAGTGGTCATAGGGAAGGAGGAACAGAAGATAAGGACGCTGCCGAAGACTAGGGCAGAATGCCCGAAGTGCGGACATAACGAGGCGTTCTATTGGATAGTTCAGACAAGAGGCGCCGATGAGTCATCAACTCAATTCTTTAGATGCATCCGATGCGGAGCAACTTGGCGGGAAACCTCGTAGTATCATATCATCAATTCTTTAAGATAGCCTTAAGGCATAAATCGCAAATTTGACCATTGTAGAGAGTGAAAAGAGCTACAAAAGGCTGGGAACAAGATAGAAAGGTGAATAGAAAAATGTTTAAGGCCACCGTAAGTGACGCTCGACTTTGGAAGAACCTTCTTGGAGCTATATCCACCCTTATCGAGGAAGCTGACTTCAATGTTACTTTGGACGGCATGAAGTTGCGTTCCATGGACCCTTCACATGTTGCCATGGTCGACTTTGAATGGCCAAAAGCCGCCTTTGAAGAATACGATTGCAGTCAATCAACAAAGATCAAGGTCAACTTGGCGAGTATGCTAAAACTCTTGAAACGAGTCAAGAGCGAAGAGACGTTAGAATTGACTTACGACGAAAATACAAAGAAGTTGAACATAGCACTAAAAGGAAAAATAAAGAAGAACTTTACCATGCCTACCTTGGAACCGTCTGAAGAGGAAGTTCCAACTCCTAAGATAGCGTTCAATTCAAGACTGAAGATTACCAGCTCCAGCTTAAAGGAGATAATTGAAGACACTCAAGCAGTAAGCGACAGTATGATACTTGAGACCACGCCTGAGAAAGTAGTAGTGAAAGCAGCCGCTGAACTGAGCAGTGCCACAATCGAGCTGGACAAAGGAAGTGAAGCTCTATTAGAGCTGCAAGTGAAGGAGCCTTCGAAGGCTACGTACAACCTAAACTACTTAGCCGAGTTAGTGAAGGCTGGAGCAGCCACATCCGAAGTTGTGACCGCTGAGTTTTCGACAAATATGCCGATCAAGGTTGAGTTCGAGATCCCGCAACAAGGACGCCTCTTGTATTATCTCGCCCCAAGAATAGAAGCAGAGTAAGAAGAACGAAATGCTAACAGAGAGCGATCATGCGAAGTATCCTTTCACAGCCGAAGCAGCAAGATATGTCAGCGGTCTAGGCTTAGAAATAGAAGACTTGGTAGCTGACGAATATAGCGCGATATTGGACAGAGCTGAAAAAAGGATAGAAGACGCTATAACCAGCGCAAAGATATCACCAGAATGGCGAGATCGTGAGGTGGAGATTCTCTCCTTTCCAACAGCGATAATGTTGGTTAGCATTATTGGCGATGACAGGCTAAGAAGAAGATATGCGCTTGCCGAGTCGAAAAGGGCTTATGAGATTCTGAGAAACGACGCGCCATCGAAGATCATCGAAATAGCCGAAAACACCTTTGGCTGGAAGATAAAACAAGCCGAGAAAGCAATCGAAGATGAGTACGCTTTACATTTCATGAACTATCTTAGAAACGCAACAAGTATTCATGAACCCGAGTGGAAACTCACTAATCGCATACTCAGCAGCGGATATGTCTACTTAACAAAGGATGAGACGTCTAGGCTTCTCTTAGAAGAAATTCAGAGAAAGATTCTAGACAGATCCAAAAAAACTACACTGGAAATCCCTAGCGCTCTTGCTCCAAGAATAGAAAAAATCAGACAGATGATAGAAGCTAGAAAAGGTTACATGAGAATAGAAGTCCCCAGAGTTGCTGTCTACACCGCTATGCCACCGTGTATACGAAATCTATATGACGCACTATTCGCAGGAAGGAACATATCCCACATGGGAAGATTCACCTTAACCTCATTCTTGGTAAATGTAGGAGTTGGCGAAGAAGAGATAGTCAAGACCTTCAAGGCTGCAACAGACTTCGATGAAAAAAAGACGAGATACCAAGTTGAGCACATCGCGGGCAGAAGAGGCGCGAAGAGAAAGTATACTCCACCGAGATGTGAGACTCTGAAGACTCATGGAGTGTGTATAAACCCCGACGATTTATGCAAGCAAATCAAGCACCCTCTCACATATTACCGAAGAAGAGTTAGATCTCTCTTTAAGAGAGGGAGAAAACCTGAAACCAGTTGAAGATTTCGTAAAGGAAAGATTCAGTGAATATTACAGGAAGAATTCTCGAAATGTTGAACCTCCCCCTTCTATCGAGAAGAGAGAGTTCGGGTTCATTCTCTTCAAAGAAAGAATGATGGTCCGGCACAAGAGCTTCAGAACATCTCAAGACCTTGCACTATTTCTGGAAAATACTGCTCCGTCTGACGCTTATCACTCGACGGCCTACTACTCTAGGCCTGAAGAATCTATGGAGAATAAGGGTTGGCTCGGCGCTGATCTCTGCTTCGACATAGATGCTGACCACATCCCCACTGCTTGCAAAGCAATTCATGACAGATGGACTTGCAAAGATTGTGGCGCCACCGATGTCGGAAGCCCCCCAGACATCTGCCCAAAATGCCGAAAGGAAAGAATCGATGAAGAGACTTGGCTTTGCGAGCTGTGCCTAGACAAAGCCAGAGCCGAAGCGATAAAACTAGTGGATATGCTGGAAGGAGACTTCGGCCTTTCAAAGAATGATATGAACGCCTTCTTTTCAGGTCACAGAGGCTATCACCTTCATGTGAGAGCAGATGAAGTAAGATGGTTGAACGATACTGAAAGAAAAGAAATAGTAGACTATGTGCTCGGGCTTGGACTTGATCTCAATCTTCATGGACTTCGCCAGGGGACTTCAAAGGGCATGAAATTTGAGATTGGTAATGTCTCAAATCTTGGATGGAATGGCAGACTGGCGAAGGGACTGCTCGATATCGTGAGCAATTCTAATGAAAGGGAATTGGCTGATCTAGGCTTGAAAAGGAGCGCGATCAAGAATATGATTGAAACCAGAGAGCGAATTTCAAAGGAAGAGTTAGCAACAACTATGTGGAAAACCTTCTATACAATCGGGCCAAAGACTTGGCAAAAAATAGCTGAGCGAGCTATATACGAAAGCTCCGTGAAAATAGATACAGTCGTTACCACGGATATTCACAGGCTGATAAGGCTCTCCGGAACGCTCAATGGCAGAACTGGATTGAAGGTCGTCAATGCGCCACTGGCAGACTTAGAAAGATTCGATCCTTTCAAGGAAGCGGCCGCACTCGTAGGAGAAGATACCGTATACATTAAGGAAGCCCCACAGTTTAGGTTGGGAGAGGAGGTTTTTGGACCTTACCAGAAGGAGAAGAGAACCCTCCCAAGAGCAGCTGCCGTACTACTTGTTTGTAAAGGAAAAGCTGTTCCGGTGATCAGTTGAGTTGTACGACGAATTGTACGCAGCTTGGAAGAGAGAGAAACTTCATCCTGAACTTCAGCCGTTGCACGAGGATTTCTACGGCGAAGTAACTGCATACATTAGGAAACTGAAGGAAAGCCAGAGAATGATTGACGATAAAACCTTTAAGGCTAGACTTCTCCGTAGCGAGATCGAGAATGTCAAGAAGCTCGTATCTGAACTGTTGGATTCAAGATTCAAGAAGATAATAGCTGCTGCGGAACAAGATATTCAGATGCCAGCCAATTGTCTAACAAAAGAGGATAAGACTATCTACAGCGCGGAAGTAGAGGCAGCGAAGATTTTCGACAAGATGAAGAGGAGCATTACTGATGGAAGAAGATTTGATGCAACCGTGAGAATAGAACAAGTAAAGGCCAGAACGATGCTTCTTCGATTTATTCAGGAGATGCCGGCTGTTATTGGCACGGACATGAAGACATACGGTCCATTCAAAGTGGAGGATGTAGCTGCACTCCCCATAGAAAACGCTGAAGTACTGATACGCCAAGGAGTGGCCGTAAGAATAGACATCGAGGAAGAGTGACACTAAGATTTTTCATAGCAGTTTCGCTACACCGCCATTTCCGTAGGAGGTTCACCTATGATGGCTACGCTGCGTGAGGCTAAGGTGAACTCGAATGAAAATTGTGGCAGGAACTCGATAGACAAAACGAATAAATAACCCTCAGATCGGTTCTACTATGCCATCGTGAGGAAATTGAAATGAAGGCTCCAAAGGAGCTAAACACTTACTGTCCAAAATGCCGCCATCACACTCCGCACTCCGTCTCACTATACAAGAAAGGGAAGGAACGAGCCTTGGCAGCTGGAGTTAGACGCCATGAAAGAGAGAAACATGGGTACGGCGGCCAGAAATGGCCAGAGTTAAAGCGAACTGCAAAGACGACCAAGAAGCAACTGCTCAAATTGAAATGTAAGACCTGCGGTTATGTTTTGCAGAAGTATGGAATAAGACTGAGAAAGCTTGAGATAGGCGGGTAGAAGCAGCATGAGCAAGAAGGAGTTGATACCTAAGCCGCAAAGTAGATTTCTGAAGGTTAAGTGCAGCAAATGTGGAAATGAGCAAGCAGTCTTCGAAAGAGGTTCTATGATTATCAGGTGCAATGTCTGTGACGAAGTGTTGGCTGAGCCGAGTGGAGGAAAGATCAAGATCAAGGCAGAAGTCACTCAGGTGCTGGAGTGAAACAGGGGGTAGATGGTAATCTCTATCCAGAATGAATACCCGGATGTAGGTGACCTTGTAATAGCTACAGTGGTCAGAGTAGTCGATTATGGAGCGTACGTCAAACTTGACGAATACCAAGCGAAGGAAGGGTTGATTCACATCTCAGAGATTTCTACAACATGGGTTAAGAACATAAGAGATCACGCGAGAGAAGGGCAGAAACTGGTCCTGAAAGTTCTCAGAACGAATCCCCAAAGAGGACAAATAGATCTCTCCTTGAGAAGAGTGACTGGTAGAGAAAAAGCTGAGAAGATGCTTCAATGGAAGAAGGAGAAGAAGGCTGAATCTATTATTAAGAGTGCCTCCGAGAAAACTAGCATTGAACCAACTTCTATAGACATGATTAAACAGAAAGTTTCTGAAAAGTATGACAGCCTCTACGATGCTTTTGAAGACGCTCTGGAAGGCGGCGAAGAAGTATTCACTAAGCTGGGAATACCCAGCGACTTGGCCACCGCACTAAGTGAAGCTGCCAGATCTAAAATCAGATTAGAGAAAGCCAAGGTAAAAGCCACAGTTGAGTTGACATGCTTCAAGCCAAGTGGAATAGAGGCTATAAGAACCGCGTTGCTCAATGCAAAGAAGATTAGAAAACCAAGGAGTACTGACATTAGAATTTACACTGTTGGCTCTCCACGCTACCGAGTAGAGGTCACGGCAAAAGACTATAGCGATGGAGAAAGAACTCTCAATGAAGTTATCGATGAAGCTCTGGCAACGATAAAGAATCTCGGAGGAGAGGGGCGCCGGATCGGTTGAAATGGCAGATAAGAAAATGTAGTAAATGTGGACAGTACACTTTGAAAGAAACCTGCCAGAAATGCAATGTTGAAACCATTAACCCACATCCGGCCAAATTCTCACTACAAGACCGATATGCCAGATATAGAGTCCAGAAAAGGGTGAACGTGAATGAAGACCATCATAAAAGAGAGCAACGTTAAGCCGAGCGAACCTACAATTGTGGAGGGGCTGCCGGGACTAGGCTCAGTAGGAAAGATCGCCGCTCTCTATCTCATAAGACAACTTGAAGCAAAGAAGATAGCTACTTTATACTCGCCCCATTTTCCCTATTACGCTTTGATAGACAGATATGGCATCGCTCGATTGCCAAAGAATGATTTCTATCTTTCTAAAGATTCAGACTTGGACCTTGTAATCATTACAGGTGATTGCCAACCTCAGACTACATACGGCCAGTACGAAGTGGCTAACCAGATCGTCAACTACGCTAAGAGATACTCAGCGAAACTTGTCATTACGGTTGGTGGCTATAGCTCAAGCGAAAGGACAGAGCCCAAAATTGTTGGTGCAGCGTCGAGGGCTGAACTCATAGACAGGCTTACCTCACTTAACGTTCTTGTCAACAAGGCTGGCATACCAATAGTCGGCGTCGCTGGCCTCATTCTCGCCTTGGCAAAACCGAGAGGAATCGATGCAATGTGTTTACTTGGAGAAACCATTGGTTATGTTCCTGACCCTCGAGCAGCTAAAAGCGTTCTAGTAGTGCTTTCGAACCTTCTGAAAATTTCAATCAATATGGATAAAATAGACAAGGAGATAGAGAGAATGAGGCGGATCGAGGAGAAGATAAAACAAGCTGACCAAGGAATGGAGACAGTGATTAGAGAAAGAAGGGCGGAGGAGAAGGTAACCTACATATCTTGAACTAAGAATCGTCAAAGGTTCCGCTAGAAGAAAGACGGCTTACTACTTTTACTGCTGGAAAGCGTATTGCCTGATAGCTGCAAGATCTGTTTCAGCGGTAGATTATAAAATCAACAAAAGCCTATTCACTTTTTATCTCTAGTCTTGTGGAAGACCGGAAAACGGAGTTGCTCGAGGATCATTCTGATGAGCTTTCAGTTCGACTATCTCGTAATATTGGAGGGGGTAATCGTATGCGGAGTATTCGGTTGGCTTTCATTAAGGACGAGAATAGTCGACAAGTCTGGCTTAGTCGCAGGATTTGTGGTCGGTAGTTCAGTCTTCATATTCCCCAGAGACGGTTGGAAATGGTTTGCCGTAATCCTCGTTTTCCATTTGGTCGCGGGCCAGTTCACCAAGTACAAGTACGAGGTGAAGAGAAGAAGAGGCTTCGCTCAAGAGAAAGGTGGGGCTAGAGCTTGGCAAAACGTATTCGCAAATGGCGGAGTTGCCGCCTTGTTAGCTGCCGGTGAGGGGCTAATTGCAAGCGATGTATTTCTCGCTGGTTTCATCGGTGCAGTTGGAACAGCAACAGCTGACACATTAGCTACGGAGATAGGCTTGTTGTATCCGCGCAACCCAAGATCTATAGCAGATCTCAGGAAGGAAGTCCCACCGGGAACCTCTGGTGGCGTATCTCCGCTTGGAGAGTTTGCAACTTTACTCGGGTCATTCATTATTGGCCTTGCAGCGTGGTTGCTCGGGATCTTTGCTTCTCCTGAGTGGAACTTCGTGAAAGTGATGGCGATAGCTCTAATTTCAGGCTTCTTGGGATGCACAGTTGATAGCATGATTGGGGCAACTGTCCAAGGGATGTTTCGATGTTCAATCTGCAATAGGATCACGGAAAGCAAGACGCATTGTGGAGGATCAAGTGTCTATATCTCAGGTTGTAGGGCAATCGACAACAATCTTGTCAATTTTATCTCCACGGGAATAGGAGCCTCGGTTGCAGTATTAGTCTATCTTTTCCTCTAGAGGATCTCGTGATTCAATGGAAAGGCTCAGAACGTTACTCTTTGCTCACAGTTAGGATTTGGATGGAACTAACTGCTCTATTGTAGTTCATGTTGCCAGTCCATGTGGCACGAATGAGTATTGTACCAACATCCTTTGGCGCCCAAGAGGTTGAGTAGGATCCGTTTACGAGGTCACCTGAAGTGAGTGGAGTCCATGTCTTGTTGTCAGTGCTGTATTCTAGTATAACGCGCCCGCCTGATTCTTGTGGAGTTACGTTACATGAGATTGTCACATTCTGGCCCACAACTATGGATGTTGGTGATATTTCAAGTGCAATCGCTGCATTGGCTTTATTCACAGTCAGCGGCTGGTTCGGGCTCACAGAGTATATGTAGCTGCCTTTAGCGCCTTGAAATCTTGCATGAACTAGGTATAACCCTGCATTTGGCTTCCAGGTGTAGTAGTATGTTCCATTCTCCGAAGTTGTCGTCGTAGATATCTCAGACCACGAAGTTCCATTGCTGGTCGAGTATTCTAAGATAACTTTCTGATCAGCCAACGCACCTCTCGTAGAATTCAATAGAGCGCCTGAGATCTCTACGCTTTCACCGTAAGTAATATTTGACTTGTCTATCCTGCAAGTGATAGAAGTCGTTTCTGCATATAGAACCTTGTAAACGAAGACGAAGCGATTTGAAGAGGCGAAAACTTGCTCAAAGTAGTTAGATTCAGGCACGGATCCAGGCGAGATCCCCTGATTCATCAGTAATCCAAGAGTGGACGATGGAGTCAAACCATTACTGTCAGCTATAGTCTGGTTTGATAGAGTCCTGTTTCCAGCTGTAACGATGCGATAGTACTCCTTGACCGTCTGTTCCCCTTCTTCCTTGGCCTTTTCATAATACCTCACCGTCTCATTGCCGTACGTTGTCCCATTACTTATCTTGGCCATCCAATACCATTTACTTTCCTCCCCGTATCCGTAGAAACCTATCTGCTGTTCTTGTTGATACCAAGTTATGAAGATCGTAATATGAGTGACATTGTACTTTTTCAGTACTGGAACAGCCTTTGTCTCATTCGATAAGAACGTCATAGCGATAATAGCTATCTGCGTTGAGTTAATCGTTCCATTGTCCGCCAGAGTACGTTTGTCCGCCATTGCCGTGATCCAGTATCCATAATCCCACCAGGAAAATACGACAGCGTCTTGAGGTAGGTTCTCTTTCATCCATGTCAAGGCTTCTAGCCAATCGCTGGGCTGCTGCTCCACCGTAGGTAGACTTGACGTAACTATGGTAGCTGGAGAGTAAGCCGCTCTGCTGGCCCTATTGAAAGTAGGCATGATTATGAGTAGGAGAATCAGAAGTATAGCAACTCCAAATTCTCTCCCAACTTTAGCAACAAAACGTGTCTTCTTTCTCGGAAATATTACAGCCTCCCGCAAGATATCAACGGAAGGTTTGCCAAGTTCGATCACAGTAACAGCTGCCATGAGAGATAGTGCAGGTGCTAGGATCAAAGTCAGCCTAACCAGTGAAGATGCGAAATAGAGGGATGATAAACCGAACAAAATCAGAAATATATCGTTGTTCCTTAAACGTTGAGAAGCGAAGAAGAATCCGAAGATACCTAGCAAGGAGACGATTCCAAACTCAAAGAAAAATGATGCCCATGTTGCTGGTCTGTGCTCAGCTACAGACTCGACCAAAGGGAGGTCCAGTCTGGTTGATGGGTTTAGGACCGTCCAGAACTTTGAACCTAGCCCGACGATCAAGCCCTGCTGCCAAAGGAAAAACGCAGCGGTTCCAAGTAGTCCGAAGAAGCATAATACTGCAATTGTCCTCTGTCGGACGCTTTTCAAATGGATGAAGAGCTCATAGACGCAAAGGAGTAGGAAGACTCCGAAGATAGCGACGGTTGACCATTCTTTAAGAAAACTGAAGCCTAGATATGGCAGTTGTGACATAATCAGAAAGTCGAGACCGTATGTTACGCCGTAAGATATCAATAGTCGACGAGAATACCTGCCGACGATCACGAGAACCGCGGAAAATAGGGCGACAAGTGACATAGGGTACCTAAAAGCCCCCCAACCCAAGCCCATGTAGGACAATGACAATCCAGCAAGTATCGCATACAACAAAGATGCGCGGTTAGACCTATTCGGCGAGATAGACCTGACATAGAACATGAAGAAGAGCAGCATAGCGAAGACGCCTATCGTCTCATCATCAAAGAAACCAGCTGATGTTCTGAAGGCATGGGACGAATTGAAAGCCAAGAAGAGAGATGAAAGAAGCGCCACGCTACGACTCCAAACATCCCTTCCAAGAAAGTAGAGAGCGACGCAAGTTGCCGCGCCCATGACGACAGGAAAGAGAACGCAAAACTGATACAAACCTGTTTCGATCCCAATTGATTTCAGGAAGAGGTAGACAACCGCAGCGCTGAAAGCCACCCCGGGATAGTTCGTCGTCGGTACATCACGGCCCCAGGGATACCACGTCATATGGTCATACCAACTGAACCAAGATGTGAAGCCATTCTTCACAACGTATTCTGTCATTCTGTACTGTTGGTAGGGATCGAACTCTGAAAGATAGAACCCCCACCGAATCGGTTGAAGACGGATCAATGCCGCTATCGTTACTATCGTGGCGAGACAGAAGAAGACGATGACAGCCCCTTTTGAAACCCCTTCCACATAAGTCTTAATCCCTCGCATCCTCGGTGCGAGTGCCTCTCTACCGATTCTCTCTGAAAGATAGTCTTTGATTCGAGAGGTAATGGACACTCGCCGAACACCTCGGAGGCTTCTAACAATAGATCAGTATGGTCGTTATTTAGATTGCGGTCATTTTTCAGAGAGCGCATGTCAAAGTTAAAATGTAACTGCGCCTTTCCTTTTCTTTCTAGGCTTGGAGTGCGAATCGATTGAAGAATCTGGTCGTAGGGAAAGTTCCGAAAGGCCGGCCATCTCAAGAGTACGAGGAAGAGACATTGCTTTGGTGGGATGAGAATCATATTTACGAACGCGTTAAGAATCGTCTGAAGGATAGGCCGAATTTCTACTTTCTTGACGGCCCCCCCTACGTGACGAACCCTCCTCATATCGGAACGGCTTGGAACAAAATACTGAAAGATGTTGTTATTAGATTCAGGAGGATGAAAGGCTACAATGTTAGAGATCAACCTGGTTACGATTGCCATGGTCTACCAATAGAGGTGATGGTGGAGGAGCGCCTAGGAGTAAAGACGAAGAAGGAGATAGAGGAGAGAATCAAGATTGCAAGTTTCATAGAGAAGTGCAAACAATACGCTAAGGAGAACCTTGAGATACAGACAACAACCTTTAGAAACCTAGGCATATGGATGGATTGGGGCAGCCCCTACGTAACGTTCGAAAACGAATATATAGAATCTGTCTGGTGGACGATAAAGAGGGCTGAAGAAAGAGGCCTGCTTCAGAAAGGCTTGAAAGTCGTACATTGGTGCCCTCGATGTGAAACCGCTCTTGCAGGCTATGAAGTCACGGACGAGTACAGACTTGTGAAGGACCACTCAATATACGTTAAATTTCCGATAGTAGGGAAGGAAAAAGAGTATATCTTGATATGGACGACTACGCCTTGGACCCTGCCGGCTAATGTGGCCATTATGGTGAACCCTGAGGCCACCTATGTACGGGCAGAAGCAGATGATGAGATTTACATCTTGGCCGAAGCGAGGTCCAGATTTGTTTTCGAAGAGACAGGAAGACCTTACAAGATCCTTGAGAGATTCAGCGGCCGAGAACTTGAAGGACTAAGATACAATCCACCTTTGCGAGATTATGTACTGATACAATCGCAGTTGAAAGATGCCTACAAGGTCGTCTTAAGCAGAGAATATGTGTCGATGGAGGAAGGAACTGGATGCGTGCACTCTGCGCCAGGTCACGGTGAAGAAGATTTCGAAGTTGGGCTGAAATACAGCCTGCCGGTAGTCTGCCCAGTAGACTCCAAAGGCGCCTTCACCTCCGAAGCTGGAAAATACGCTGGGATGTACGTAGTGGAAGCTAACGGAGCGATTCTTGCTGACCTGAAGAATAAAGGACTGCTACTGGCCGAGACGTTGATCGAGCATACTTATCCCCATTGTTGGCGTTGCAAGACGCCGTTAATACTGAGAGCAACTGAGCAATGGTTTCTCAAAATCACCGAACTCAAAGAGAAACTTTTGGAAACGAACGAGAAAATCATGTGGGTGCCGGATTGGGCTGGAAAGAGAAGATTCCGAGATTGGCTACTAGGTGTTAGAGACTGGGTTATCTCAAGGCAGAGATATTGGGGAGCCCCACTACCAGTCTGGATTTGTGAGGACTGCGAGAAGAGAATAGTTGTAGGAGGCGTAGAAGAATTGACTCAGAGAGCGATCAACCTGCCGAGTCATCTAGATCTTCATCGACAATGCGTCGACGCAATCGAGTTGAGATGCGACTGTGGGATGAAGATGAAGAGAGTGCCTGACATAGTAGACGTTTGGATAGATTCAGGAATAGCGTCATGGGCCTCCCTTGGATTCCCTAGGAATAAGAACTGGTTCGAAAAATGGTGGCCAGCCGACTTCATAACAGAGGCGCATGATCAAACACGTGGGTGGTTCTACTCTCAACTAGGAGCAGGTCTCGTGGCGTTTGGCGAAAGCCCCTACAAGTCTGTGTTAATGCACGGCCACACACTAGATGCTCAAGGCGAAAGGATGAGCAAGTCCCGTGGTAACTTCGTCTCTCCCGAGGACGTTGTGGCAAAATACGGTAGAGATGCGCTCAGGCTATATGAAACTCAGTCTACTGTCTGGGATGACTTTAGATTCTCGTGGGAGACTGTACAAGATACATGGAGAGTTCTACAAGTAGTGTGGAACGCCTTCGCCTTCGCAAGCCTATACATGAACTTAGACGGCTTTACCCCGGAAAAGTGGCCGATTCAAAAGACATGGAAGCACATGCGACCTGAAGACAAGTGGCTAGTCTCGAAGACAGAAAGCCTCAAGCTCCTCGTTACAAGAGAAATGGAGGCGCTGAACATTCACTTGCCTGCGCGCGCACTGACCCAGTACGCCCTTGAAGATCTGAGCCGCTGGTACATCAAACTCGTCAGAAGAAGATTTTGGTTAGAAAAAGAGAGCCGAGACAAAATGGCTGCATACTCAGTATTATACTATGCACTGAAGAATTGGCTCGTTCTAAGCGCTCCATTCATTCCACTCATGACGGAGAAACTCTATCAAGCAATGATAAGACCCGCTGAAAGGAATGCTCCTCAGAGTGTTCACATGGAACCGTATCCTGTGCCGAACATGCAACTCGTCAACCCAATGTTGGAGGAAGAGATGGAAGTAGTCAAGGAAGTGGTAGGAGCTACAGCGAGCGCAAGACAGACACTCAAAATAAAGCTCAGGCAGCCGGTCCATAGAGCCCTCGCAGTCACAGACAACCCAGTAGTTAAGAAAGCCATAGAAGATCTACAGAGAGTAGTCTTCGAGCAAGCGAACGCAAAGAAACTCCAATTTATTAGCATCGACGAAGAAGAGAGATTGAAAGAGATAACTGCGAAACCAAAGTACGAAGCTATTGGACCTGTATTCAAGGCAGAAACCAAGAGAATAGTCAATGCCATTCAGAGCTCTGAAGGAAGGGAAATCTCAGAGAGCTTCAAGAAGAATGGTTTCTACACGCTGTCGATCGATGGAAGAGATTTTAAGATAACTTCTGAAATGGTTTCATTTAAAGAAGAGATGCCTGAAGACTTCGCTGTCGGAACATTCAGCCAAGGGAGAGTGTACATAGACGCAAGAATCCCCCCTGCTCTTATGCAGGAAGGCCTTGTCAGAGATGTTGTCAGAAGACTGCAGGAAATGAGAAGAGAGATGAACCTTCCTGTGGATGCATACGTGGACGCGGTCATCGTGGCGCCCTATGAAAAAAATAGGAAATGGCTTGAAAAAAGTAGAAACTACATAAAGGAAGAAGCTAGGGCGAAACATTTGCTTCTATTGAAGGCAGGACAGAAGGTAGCGAAGATGGACTTCAAAAAGACTTGGATCATAAATAATGATCAATATGAAATGGGTATGAGGCTCATCAAAAGGAAACCCTAACTTTGAAGAGCCTAGGATTTATCGTGAATCCTATTGCTGGCATGGGTGGAGCTGTCGGTCTAAAAGGAACAAACGGGCAAGACGTTCTGGAGAAAGCAATTAGGCTGGGAGCTGTTCCAAAAGCGCCTGAAAGAGCTCGACGATTCCTCAGAGGAATCGCGTCATTCAAGCATTCGGTACGTATATACACATGTGCCGGAATCATGGGGCAAAGCGAATGCGTTGATGAGGAAATAGTTCCATTTGAGGTCATAGGGACAGCAAAGGAAAGAACAGGCCCGGAAGACACGAAGAAAGCAGCTATTGAGATGCATCACAGAGGAGTTACCCTCTTAGTATTTTGCGGTGGCGATGGAACGGCCAAGGACATAATGGATGCCATAGATATGACCGTCGCGGTTCTAGGCGTTCCAGCAGGGGTTAAAGTTCACAGTTCTGTCTTTGCGATAAATCCAGTAGAGGCCGCGAGAATTGTGCTTGCTTTCCTCCGCGATGAGTTGCCAACGAAAGAGATGGAAGTTATGGACATAGATGAGGATGCGTTTCGAGAAGGCCGTCTTTCCGCAGAGCTTTATGGATATCTGCTTACACCCTTCGAAGAATCCTTGATGCAAGGGATGAAGATTTCAAGCTTGCAGACCGAGAACGAGATTGAAGCTCAAAGAGCGATAGCCAAACGGGTTATTGAAGAGATGGAGGAAAACTGCTGCTACATCGTAGGTCCAGGAACTACAAACAGGACCTTGCTGGAGACCTTGGGACTGAAAAAGACGCTGCTCGGCGTAGACGTCATTAAGAATAGGAGTGTTATTACTGAGGACGTCAATGAGCGACAGTTACTTCAACTGATCGAGAAAGAAGATGCTAAGATCATTGTGACTCCTATCGGAGGACAAGGCTACATATTCGGTAGGGGAAACCAGCAGATAAGCTCCGCCGTGATTAGGAAAATTGGGAAAGATAACATCATAGTCATAGCTACAAAGAACAAGCTCTACGCGTTGACTCAGAAAAGGCTACTAATCGACACAGGCGACAGTACATTGGACGCTCAGCTCAGGGGCTATACTAGAGTGATAACTGGATACAAAGAAGAAACTATAGTGAAAGTCGAGTGAATTCGATTCATACATAACCGGTTCCGAAGATGCTGTACAATCCTAAACTTTTTCCGAAGCCCAGCTAGAACCCTATCTGCAGTGGACCCTTGCTCTCGTCGATATCGCCCGAGATCACGATCTGCCATGAGATAATCTAGTTCTACCATAAATCTGAGTATCAAAGAAAGGAAATTTGACAACCTGCGCTTTCGCGAACCTATCGCGAATCTTGATCGTTAAGACTTCTCCTTCGCTCAAGAACTCTGGAGGAACATAACCCATGGCGATTCCCACTCCGACGGTTGGAGACAAAGTGCCGCTCGTAACTTTCCCGATGACGATTTTATCCTTTAAGATTTCGCATCCTGCTCGTGGTATACCTTTGTCTATCATCTTCAGTCCGATACGAATACGTTTGACACCCTCGCTCTTCTGCTTGACAAGCGCTTCTTTGCCGACAAAATCCTTCTTCTCGAGCTTCACTGTAAAACCCAACCGCGCTTCGAATGGGGTCACTGCCTCATCCATATCGTTCCCGTAAAGGCACATCGCAGCTTCAAGACGAAGGACATCTCGGGCACCTAGCCCACAGGGCTCTATTCCAAACGCCTTCCCGGCATCAAGCATAGCGTTCCAGGCCTCTAGAGCCAGCTGAGGATTACTCACCGGAGAGTCCCATACGAAGATCTCGAAGCCGTCCTCTCCAGTATACCCCGTCCTAGAAGTGAGACATTTCAAACCGCTCAGTTCTATCCATCGGCAGCCGAACCGCGGGATCTCAGAGAGGTTCTCAGGACAAAGTTTGGATAACGTTGATTCAGCGCTGGGCCCTTGCAGAGCTAGCATCGCTACGTCATTCGAAATGTCTTTGACCTCAACTCCATAGCTGGTCGCGTTCTGTTGAAGCCACGAGAAATCTTTCTCACGGTTGCTCGCGTTGTACACCATCAGAAATAAGTCATGTTCAAGCCTCAGAATAACTACATCATCCTTGATTCCGCCTTGGGGATTGCAGATGAGTGAGTAGTGCCCTCCAAACCTACCGAGGGAAGCTACATTATTGGTTGATACATAGTTCAAGAAAGGTTCAGCATTCTCACCCACAATTAGAGCTCTACCCATATGTGAGACATCGAACAAGCCCACGCCATTTCTGACAGCCATGCATTCAACGTTTATTCCTCTGTACCATGCCGGCAACTTGAATCCAGCAAACTCTATTATATGTCCAAACTTCTCATGAAATTCAATAATATGTGTGCTTGCTGCTACCACAACTAGACCAGCTACCAGTTACAGTAACAGCTACTTTATAACTCATAGGTTTATAACGATTCACCGAGGCCTAAGCCGAACCGGAGCGATCTTCCGCATCACTTTTCTGCTACTGGAATTATCTTTATCGTTTCAGTATCAAAATTCAGCCTCTTTCTGCACTTTGGACAAATCCCGCTGTACCTTTGTATTATCTCAGTTGGCGATTCAAGTTCGATGCCACTATAGAGGAGCGCTCCGCAATTCCCACAGGTTATACGTTGAGGCAAATCATCACCACAATACAACTGTGGAATATACGAAATGACCAAAACATATTTTAACTTTCTTCATCAATAGACTTGGAAGCTACAGAGCGCTGACACCTATTGAGTAGAACAACGACTCGATTGAGCCGATTGAGGTGGAGAATCAGTAGATTCTTCACGAATTTGGCGTACAGGTTTAGGATACTTCGTCTACCCAGCACCAGAGCTATGAAACCGTCGACCACAATAGCAACACTTGCGATGATGGGGTTCGCGATATTCCTGCTCGCCGGAGGAGTCTACGATGCACTGGAAGCCATGGCAGGCACAGCCATAGCGATCTTGGAGCAGAGAGGCGGCGGATGGACATTCATCTATCCGGGGGATATACATAGACAAACAACTTCTGAGAGCCTAGTAGCTGGATTGCTATACTTCGTTGGGATGGCTGGATTATATATGCTCCTTAGGAGCACGAGGCTCGCGTATAGACCAAGACAGGCATATCTGCTCCTCATACTGGGACTTCTTCTGACTGGGATGACCGTGTACTACATCACCTCCCTACTTACGGGAAAGACAGGCGGAGCTTGAGGTTCTACCAGAACGTATTCTTCAGCTTCAATACGTACGCTAGAGCATTTGTGAAGATATGGAACGGAGGAGTCACCAGAATGAGAATGAATACCGCTCCCAAAGTGAGATTATAAACCGGATATGCGAAAAGCAGAGCACCAAAGATGAAATCCAGTTGATCCATTAAAGGCAGAGGAAATCCGGGGGCCAGCTTCAACCTCCTCTTTATGAACGCCCCGAAAAGATCGCCAGAGAGAGATCCAAGTGATACTGAAATTCCGACAAGCGCAAATCCCTTGATTAGAATGAAATCTTCCATGATCGCTGCAAGCGAACCGCATATGAGTCCGCTTAGAAATCCTTTAATCGTCTTGTTCGTTCCGAAGATTCTTTCTCCGTCTATGAACTTCCTCCCGAAGTCAATCGACTTGCCCCCACCGAAGACTGTTGGAATCGAGTTCGCGATGTACGCCGGTATCATGAAGTAGATAGCAAGTATCAAATCGTTGAGCGTTATCATCGTGTCCATATCTATTTGACAACTCTTGGTGTTCTAATCAAGATTCGACCTCGTCCAAACCTTTCTCGGTTAATGTATAGTAACATCGCGCCATCTCCTCGGCATGGGAACGGGGATGTCCCAATATCGCTTCTTTCACATAGGCTTTCCCAGTAGGCTTGAGAAACAGCTTTACTTTGGGCCAATGGAATAGAATTCTTCTGGCAACCGGTTCGATTCTCCAACCTTGCACATCCATCGAACTATGCACTTGGCTAGTCAAAATCACGCATAGATTACGTCTCAAGGCGATTTCAGCGAGATAAGCTATTTGCCTATTCAATTCTCTATTCAATGTAAACGTTCTTTCCGCTGACCCTAATGACGCCCTATACAATGAAGTGACCGTATCAACTATGATTAACTTCGTTACTCTAGTTAAATAGTTTGCAAGATCTTCAATAACAGAAGACTGCTCTGAAAAAGTTTCGGGCAGGAATAAAATAATCCTACGCCCCAACTCGGGGGCGTCCGAGGGAGCCACTTGGGATAGACGTTGATGCGAAAAGGATTGATCAGCATCAACGTAAATAACCTTGAAACCCTTCCTTGCACATTCGACGGAAGTTTGGATGGCTAGAGTTGTCTTACCGGTAGCTGCTTCACCATAAACCAAGCTGACACAGTCAACGGGAAATCCGCCATTAAGCAGTCTATTAATCGATGAGCATCCAGCCGAAATGTGATGCAGCTTGTCTACCAATGGCGTACCCGCCAGAGAATATTTCATTAGATACGGTTTAAGATTATGTTAAGTCAACTTCATGTTCAGCGTGAAAAGCATTGCGGGCTCTGAAAGTCAGCTCAGGAAAGACATTGCTGATCTCCGGCCCCGCATCCGCGATGCTCGTTGAGGGGGCAGCAACTGTCTTAGGAGCCCCTGTTGAAAGTGGGAAGAGAATTGTTGTCGCAGAGGGGAAACAGGTACCCATATTCATATCTGAAGACTCTTTTTTTGACTGCTCATTTGGCGAATATGCAAGCCACGTGGAAGTTAACGGCAATACCGTTCCATTTTCATGGAGAGAAGCAGCTGATGCTATTTTAGAATTAGATGGCCCCAAGACTATCGTGATCGGCGGCATAGATACAGGAAAGAGCACTTTCTGCACATACCTAGCTAATTTGACCATTGCGAGCAGAAGGGACATATGGGTTCTCGACGCAGATATAGGTCAATCAGACCTCGGACCTCCCACAACTATCAGCTTGGGACTTGCCAACGAGTATCTAACGAACCTTTCATCGATCAAAGCAGATAGAATGTTCTTCGTTGGATATACAAGCCCGAGCTCGGTCACTGAAAAAGTAATCTTCGGAATTAGTAAACTCGCTTCTCACGCATACCCTCCACCTCTAGTGATAAACACAGACGGGTGGGTAGCGGATGATCAAGCAGCTAGTTACAAGGTCAAGATGATAAATGAACTTGCACCAGATATTGTAGTAGGAATCGAGCGCGAACACGAAGTAGACGCTATCCTAGATTCTGTCAGTGTTGTGTCAATCAGAATACAGCCGCCTGACTTCGTAAAGCCAAGAAGCAGAGAACAGCGCAAACGGTTGAGAGAAAACAGCTATCGGCGATTCTTGACGAATGCCAAGACTATCACTCTTCCTATCGATATGGTGAAGACTGCGGGTGGAACAGGGTTACAGAATCATGAAAATCTTGTTGCCGGACTGCTGGACCGCGACGGATTCCTTCTCAGCATCGGAATACTGAAAGAAATTGACAACAAGAGAAGATCGGCAAAGATCTACTCGCCAGAAATTAGCGAATTGGCTTCTGTGGAGATCGGAGCAGTTCGAATTTCGGAAAGCGGAAAGGAAATAACTGAACAAGAAATTTAAGCCTCCGTCACTGTCTGCAAAATGAATTGCAAAGAATTTTAGGTAACATTCTTCATTCGTTGATTGAGCACCAGGGGGCTGCTTGGAAGTAGCGCCCGGGTTCAGAGGTGAATGTGTTGGAGACTTTAGTATTGAGAGAGGAGGACGTGAAACAGTTACTCAATATGAATGAAGTTCTGAATGCTGTAGAGCAAGTTTTCAAGGAAAAGGCTTTAGGTAGAGTTCAGATGCCGCCAAAGATGTACCTCTATTTCGAATCATTCAATGGCGACTTGAGAGTTATGCCTTCATATGTTGAGACTTTTGGCATATCAGCCGTCAAGGTTGTCAATGTGCATCCCGACAATAGGCGCTACAATCTGCCGACCGTGATGGCAACGATAACCTTAGTGGACCCTAAGACTGGATCGCCTTTGGCCATTATGGGCGGAACCTGGATCACGGCTATGAGGACTGGTGCCGCTAGTGGTGTTGCTGTAAGGCACCTGAGCAGAAAAGGGTCGAGCAAACTCGCTCTGATTGGAGCTGGAGTTCAAGCCATTACGCAGATGATGGCCATGGCTCAGGTTATGAAGCTGGAGGAAGTGAAAGTCTACGACATAGTTGATGGCGTGAAGATCAACTTTGTAAAGAGGATGTCCTCCGAATACCCAGACATCAAGATGTCTGCAGCAGGAAGTATTCAAGAAGCGGTTGAAGATACGGATGTTGTCGTTACTCTCACGCCATCGAGAAAACCCATTGTTAAGAATGATTGGATAAAACATGGAACGCACATCGGCGCTATAGGAGCAGATGCTCCTGGAAAAGAGGAGTTGGATCCAGCTATACTTCAAAGAGCTAAGATCGTTGTCGATGATCTCGAGCAATCACGCCATAGCGGCGAGATAAATGTTCCTCTCGAAAAAGGCATAATCTCTATGAAAAAGATCTACGGAGAGTTAGGGGAAATTGTAGCAGGAAAGAAGGCTGGTAGAGCGTCCGACGAAGAGATAACAATCTTCGATTCAACAGGACTGGCCATACAGGATGCAGTGACAGCGAAACTCGCTTATGAAAAAGCTCTCAAAGCAGGCCTAGGTGTCAGACTCAATTTGGTGATATGACCCCGAAAGAATAACGAAACCGTCTCAATTGCTACGTCTTGAGTTACAGCGGTCAAACCAGCTCACTTACATCTAATAGGTTGACGAATGACAAAGCATTTTAGGCTCATGGCTCAATGTCGTTAATTAATTGTGCGAGGTAATGTTCTAATGTCTCGGGAATTATCATATTCAAAAGCAATGTCAAATTTGGGAACTGAAACAGCCTTTGAAATTCTAGCCATGGCGAAAGAACTTGAGAAGAAGGGCGCCAAAGTCGTCCATATGGAGATAGGCGAGCCGGATTTCGATACCCCAGAGCACATCAAGGAAGCTGCAGTGAAAGCTCTAAGAGCAGGATACACGCATTACACGCCAGCTCCAGGAATCCTTGAGCTTAGGCAAGCCATCGCAGAGAAAGTTTCGAAAGAAAGAGGAATCGACGTTGATCCAAATCGGGAGGTCATTGTTATGCCCGGTGCCAAGCCAGGCCTCTTCACAGGAATCTTGTCAACAGTCAACCCTGGCGAAGAAGTTCTTCTTCCAGATCCCGCTTTTCCAATATATAGGTCGGTCGTTGAATTCATCGGAGCAGTAGCTGTCTCCATCCCATTGAAAGAAGAGAAGAACTTCAGAATGGACCCGGAAGATGTTAGAAGAAAGGTCACAGCGAAGAGCAAGATGCTGATCCTCAACTCACCCCACAATCCATGCGGATCGACTCTGCTGAAAAGTGATATCGAAGCGCTGGCTGAAATCGCTAGGGAGAACAATCTGTGGGTGATGTCTGATGAAGTGTACTCCAAGATAATCTACGAGGGGAGCCATCACAGCATCGCTTCCGAGCCTGGCATGAAGGAGAGGACGATACTGATTGACGGCTTCTCGAAGACCTATGCCATGACCGGCTGGAGGCTGGGCTATGCAATCGGTCCTGCACAGGTCATCGCTCACATGGTCAAACTCCAGATAAATTATGCGTCATGTGCTGCAGCGTTCACTCAGATGGCTGCGATCGAAGCTCTAAAAGGGCCTCAAGACGCCACGAGGAAGATGGTTGAGGAATTCGATAGACGAAGGAAAACAGTTGTTTCAGGACTCAACTCAATTAAAGGAATGTCATGTAAGATGCCGGGCGGCGCTTTCTACGTCTTCCCGAACGTGAAGAAACTGGGTTTGAACACGAGAGATATAATGATGAAGATTTTGAATCAAGGGTATGTGGCTACCCTTCATGGCGAGGCTTTCGGCCCAGCGGGTGCAGGCTACTTGAGACTATCCTACGCGACAAGCTTGGAAAACATAAAGGAAGGCCTGAGCCGGATCAAACAAGTAGTCGAAAAATTGTGAACAGAACCGCTCTATATTCCCGCGTACAACCTATCGGCAAGGAAGCTTGGCAGAGAGCTCTGCAATATCTTACTGGCTGCTGAGTCTATATCGTACTCGACCCTCTTTATCGCGTAAGAAAGGTTGTCGCCTGAAATTTCTATGATGGCGTAACTTGCTCTAGGATCACCATCTCGAGGCTGCCCAACGCCTCCAGGATTTATCAGTAGTTTTGTGTCTATGCGCGCATCAAATGCGATATGTGTATGTCCCAAGAGAAGAATATTTGTTTCAGCCATTTCAAGCAGATTTTTCAGAATGAAGCTAGGTATCCCTGGGTATATGTACTCGTTGAGAGGATCTCTTGGACTGCCATGATACGCTTTAAGCGTTACTTGGTTTGCAACGAATGTAGAAGAGTATGGCAAGTTGGAGAGATACTTCATATTCTCAGTCGTCAATCGCTTTCTCGTCCATTCTATAGCTTTGACCGCATGATGTACAAAGTCTGAAGTATCGCCTGTAACTGTTGCGTAGTCATGATTTCCAGCAATAATGACTTGAGGCTTCATCATCCTAATTGTCTCAACCACTTCATTCGGTTCAGCACCGTATCCCACGAGATCTCCTAGGCAGATGAGCGCGTCGTAATCGCGAATGGTCTCCAGAACTGCTGTTAATGCGTCGTTATTTGAGTGTATATCAGAGATCACAGTTATTCTCATCCGCTTCAACCTTTATCGCCGTTTAGGAGATTTCATTTCTTCCGAATGAGTTTACACGCCTCTTTCCCTTAAGTGAAAGCAGCTCCGATAGAAAAGATTGTTTAATCTGAATGTCAATAATGTTTCTGAGATGTTGACTAGAGTTAGAGGTTTTGCAATTGGCTTTTCAAGAGACTCAGCTAGAAAGGGACGGCATTGTCTTTCGTTTGAAGCTACTTGATCTCGAGAACGCTGTCGTTGCATTCTTCTATGAGGGGCCGATGCGATTAGGGACATTAGCTTTTGCTCTTCCTAGATTGACGGAAACAGCTGTGACTACATCATCAATTCTGTTAGGCGGAAAGTACTTGATAATAACTCGATCTCTTGCTGAAAGGGTAGCAGTACTCCTCAAGAAGATGAGTTTGGTTTCAGTGTACACGAGCCTCCAAGAGGCAGAGGCCTTTAGAATATTCCTCAAACTTCTGGACGATGCCATATCTCAAAGAAAACCATCTCGCTAATATGAAACTTGATCGTGCAGCTGAGGCTTCCCAAAGACAGCTTCCGAAGCCTTCATTACGTCATTTCGATAGCTTTCCTTCGTGTACACTCGAATAACATTCATAAAGACTTTGAGCACATCGACTATTTTTGACAGTTCCGTGAGGCGCTGTGAGACTTTCTCTCCAGATTTCGTTTTAAGGAAAACAGGTATGTCCATGGGCTCGATTTCAATCGCGTGATGATATGGTACTGACGGCAGAGAAGGGACATCGATGCTCACATCTTCGGAAGAGACTTTCGCTTTGGTCGCTATTTCTTCTTCAATTTGCTTCCTAACAGCTTCATGCGTAAGCACGCTGGTGAAAAGTTCATCTTTCACGAAGAAGGTTCGCTCATAAGCGCATTTTAACAGCTTTCTCTGCTCGATATTTTCCATTATTCCTCTAGATTTCTTGCATCGCTTCAGTATTGACCATACGAGGTAGTCATCTAAGGCCAGATATGTCTCAGGCGTCTTGATCCGCTCGATATCCAACTCATCCTTAGCTTGTTCCAGAGCTTTGAGTATCATTATCTGAACCGCTCGAGCAGCTCTATGGAAATAGATAGCTCGAAAAGATTCCAAGCGCGCGAGAAGGAACGTCTCGAGGGTTGGGATTGCCGTGACATCTACAGCGAGGTTTCCGTCAAGAATGTCCATTGTATATATCAAGCGAAAGATATCTACATAGCCGTATCCAGCGCCCGTGTGGTAGGAATCTCTAACGATAAAATCCATCTTATCGACATCGACTGAGCTTCTAATTATCTGATCCAGAAACAGGCGCTCAGGGTCGCCGAGTCTCCCTACGGCAAGCTTACCGATTTCGCTAGGGTCAAAACCCTCGGCCTTAAGCACCGATGAGAGTTCAGACTCGGATATGATCCAGAATGTCATGTCCTCATGCGTCTTCCCCAAATATTTTGCCAGTAGAGGCTCGAAAAGATGTGAGAAAGGCGCATGGCCCACATCATGAAGAAGAGCTGCCAATTTTATTCTTTGTATTTCTTGATTGCTCAAATCTATTGGAATGCTCTGAGCTAGAATTCCTGCAAGATACATCGTTCCCAGAACGTGTTCGAAACGTGTATGATTGGCTGCGGGATAAGCGTACTCAGCTCCAGAAAGTTGTCGTATTCTTCTTAACCGTTGAACCGGCTGTGTGTCTATTATTCTCCTCTCAATATCGGTAATGCGAATGTATCCATACAACGGATCTTTTATAAAACCCCAATACTGAGAACTCATACATCTCGCCTAGTCGGATCCGACAGATCTTGTTATCATTCTATATGCCTTCTACATGCAAAAGATTGCACATAAGCCTTTACTGAGGAGTCAAACCAGTTTACAGTATCCAATCTGTTTTTAACCTAGAGATTATTCCTTATTTTGAGTTGGCTATGGACGACTTGGAACTGGCAGAAAGTGAGCTGAAGTCTAGGAAAATAAATCTTGTTGTTGTTAAGAATGGCGCGGTTCTATATCAAAGTACAGCCTCTGGCATGAGAGGCCTCCTCCAAGCCATAGACGAGTATGATGAAGAACTTGCTGGAACAGCGGTAGCTGATAAGATTGTTGGACGTGCCGCTGCGATGCTTTGCGTCTATTCCGAGGTTAGATCTGTGTTTGCAATAACTATGACTGAAGGCGCTCTAAAACTTCTGACGAAGAACCGAGTCGCTCATAAGTTCGAAAAATATGTTCGTAGACTGATGAACAGTCAAGGCACGGATGTCTGTCCCTTTGAAAGAGCGATCAGAGACATCGACGACCCTGAAGAAGCTTTCAAAACGTTGAGATCCCTCGTCATATGAGATCTCACCGCTTCTTAGAGCCTTGGAGAACTCTACGGGTGCTGAATCATTTTTTATACGAGGCGGTCTTTAAGGGATATCGAACCAAGGATGAAGAATCTTGAGCGGTAGTTCTGATGGTGTTTTCATAGTCATCGATGGAATTGACGGTTGCGGGAAGACGTTG
>Ga0315312_1000824_pt1 | contig 29753 bp, 26 predicted proteins | sample TDP7_MG_FD_203629 | JGI IMG/M metagenome (GOLD analysis project Ga0315312, IMG submission 203629) | Freshwater sediment microbial communities from Lake Towuti, South Sulawesi, Indonesia - TDP7 | ecosystem: Environmental > Aquatic > Freshwater > Lake > Sediment | place: Indonesia: South Sulawesi... | reverse complement strand
TAAGGCCTCCGATGTCAAGAGGAAAAAGTAATCCCAAGCGAAAAAGAAAATGATTTTCGTTTTAATAGATAAAGACTCTTTTGCCTGTTGGCATCCGTTCCAACTTGATTTCGGTGCAGGTGCAAGAACCGCATCAACCTGACGTTGAATAGACGCGGTTAGATTTTGGCTTGCTGGGTGCCCGCGCAGGTTATGTAGATCGTTACAGCTTGAACAATATGACAGAAGATAAAACAGAATCGGAAAGAGTCTTTACCAGGATGCTGATCGGCGGCGCGATTGGCTTCGTTTTTGGTTTCTTCGCCGGAATGCTGGTCAATCCCCCTTTTTCCGGCATAACTGAAACATCTTCTGACATTCAAGGATTAATTTACTTCACGTGGTTCGGCCTTGGTGTAGCAGGGGGTGTTATTGGCGCCATCGCAGGGGTGATTGATTTCCGAAAGCTCCGAGCAGAGAAGTATAAAGGAAGAAAGAACAATAAGGCGTAACAAGCCGTTCCACCGGATCGCCGATAAATCCAGCTCCCGGTGAGCCTTAGCGTTATGTGCATAAAAAACTGAATATTTCACTCTCACCTCAAAAACAACTCTTGACAATGATATCAGTAATGGTACTATAATTATATGGCTAAAATAGATGACATACTTGCACAAATGAGGAAAAATCCAAGAGATGTTCGATTCAGTGATTTGTGCAAGGTATGTGATCATTTTTTTGGGGAGCCTCGCCAAAGTGGGAGCAGTCATCGAATTTACAAAACCCCGTGGCAGGGTGATCCTCGAATAAATATTCAGAACCATAAAGGAAAAGCCAAGGCATACCAGGTGAAACAGGTGCTATTGGCTATTGAAAGATTGGAGGTAGGTCATGGCCCTGAAAAATGATCGATATACCTATCGGGTAACCTGGTCTGAAGACGATAAAGAGTATGTGGGTTTGTGTGCTGAATTTCCCAGCTTGAGTTGGCTGGCTAAGACTCCAGGGGTAGCCTTAAAAGGAATCCGTAAATTAGTTGAAGATGTCGTGAAGGATATGCATAACGCAGGTGAAGCTGTTCCTGAGCCAATCGCTTGCAGGCACTACAGTGGCAAATTCATAGTGCGGGTTCCTCCGCAAGTTCATCGAAAACTTGCAATCCAAGCAGCGGAGTCTGGAGTCAGTTTGAATCGTCTTGCCAGTTCAAAGTTAAGTCAATAAAGCTCTGCACATAACAAAATTCTCCAGCGCCTGCCTACCGTCAGGCAGGGATGGCTTAGAGCCACCGCTGACTTCTGTCGTTGAATCTGTAGAAAAAGTCATTTTTCTCAAATGTGCTATCAATAAAATCAAATACTTACAAATGAGAAAATAGCCAAAGTCGGGCTTTTTCTACAGACTCGTTATGTTAGGCCAAAAGGATAATTCAATGGATCAACCACTTGCTATGCTCGACTCCAGAAAGCTGAGGTGAAACTACGAAGATAGGAAGGAATCGCCCGTGTCCGTGTGGAAGCGGGAAAAAATATAAGAATTGTTGCCTCAAGGAAAAGATTACCTCTGACCTCGGCTTTCCAGGGCGAGCGATGAAGGATTACGGTCCTCCCACATTCTCGAAAGACTTTTTCGAAAAAAATCCAATCAAGGAAATTTCTGCCGCAAGACTTCTTTACTCTACCCTTTTAAACCCAGAAATAGATCAACTCGCGTCAGAGGTCACAAAACAATTTATAAGGAGAGGAGAAGAAGAGGCCAAGCGGATTAAAGAGGAGACCAATCCTGAAAAATTAATCCAGATCATGGAACAGGAACCCGATCCTTTTAATCATAGGATCCTGAAAGAAAGGATTCTCGATTTCTCAAACTATACACTTCAAAAGATAATTGAAAGGCTTAGAAATAACCGAAATGATTCATTTGCGGAGTTGGCAGTAGAAGTCATCTATGAATCCAACGTTGATTGTGGGGTTCAACTCTTGGAAATCCTGGATTCAATAAACGACCCCTATACTTCTTCGCTAGTGTGTCTGTTGTTAGGCTTTATAGGTCCAAGGAAGGCGATTCAACCCATTTGGAATTATTACTACTATTTTAAAAATGAATATGTTCACGAGACTTACGATCAGGGACCGTTATTGGCTTTATATGAGATGAAGGAGAGATTTAGTCTTGAATAGAGTCGGGTTCTCCTCATTTCAAAAATTATTCTGCAGGGGTCGCGAAGAGGATGTGGTCCTCCCAGGGCATACATGACCAGCTTTGCATCGACGAAAAGAGGAGGTATAGGATTTATTTGCATAAATATTGCTATTAAGGTACTCTTTTGTCAAGATTATTTTCCTCGGTTTGAACCGGCTTCGTGCCATATCGTTCTACGCAGTATCAGCTAAAACAATCAACGGGTATTGGGTTTTGTTAGGTATCGGCTCAAAGGGATTGTCAACAGAACCATCAAAGCCGTGCAGATGATTGTAAAAGTGAGACCTAAGGAGTCGGTGAGCAAGCCATAGAGGATCGGAGAGATGGCACCACAACCCAACGTGATGGCGTAGTAGAGTCCATATCCCCGTGAACGGGCCGTGGGGGCGATGATCTCTGCGACCGTTGCGTAAAGAACAGAAGAGGTTCCATTCAGAACGATTCCAACAAATGGAAGAAGGATCCATACAACCGAAGGTGGAGACAACGTTAAGGATAGAATTCCAGTGGCGGTCAAGACCTCTGTACCAATCACCATGGGGATGACTCCAAACCATTCCGCCAAAATTCCACAAATAAACTTCCCCACAGCTCCACCTGCGAAAAGGAGGGTGAGGGCAAAACCAACCTGAGCAACTGGAATTCCTTTCCGCAAAAGTAGAAAAGGCAGGAAGGTGAGCAAGGCGGTGCGGGTTGAGATGTCGATGACCCCAATGGTCAGCAGTACCGAAAAGCTTTTCGGGTTGCCGATCCCCCAACCACTCCCTCTTACCTTAGGCCTCTCCTTAAATTGGGACGACGGCAAGTGTTCTCTTTTCTCTCCAGCGAGAGTCCAGAGAGTAGCACCAGCTGCCATACCTGCAAGGGAGAGGATGAAGACCGCTTGTCTCCAGTCCCAGAGGTTGATCATCACAGTCAACAGGAAAGGGAAACATACCTTACCCATATCCCCGGAAAAATTGTAAGTGCCCATCGCTGCTCGACGCTTGGAAAATTCGAAGGCCCTGGAGAGCAGGGAAGAACTCAAACCGTGCTGACCAGCAGCCGTTCCCTTGGCAAAGATGAAGGATAGAAAGATTGCAGGAAAGGTATAAACCTTGCTCAAGATCAGGAAGCCGCCGGTTAGTCCAAAAGTTCCAACAGCAATCACTGTGAGTTCCCCAATTCTTTCCCCCAGGAGACTCAGCGGAACCTGAAGAAGACTCATCGACCCGGAAAAGACTCCTTTGAGCAGGCCCACTTGACTGAAAGAAAGGTTCAACTCGACAGCGATGAAAGGAAGAAGGAGGTAGATGGAATCTGTGAAGCCATCATCAAGAAAATGGAAGGCACTAAAAGAGAAGAGGGATCGGGCCTTTTTCCATTTTTCAGGGTTATTCAAATTTCCTCTCCTCAAGGTTTTTCCCAGCGCACAGCCACGAACGCACCTGTATTCAGACCTTTCTTTTGTCCTTCATGTTCAATCTCAGGTGCATGATCATCTTCCTTTTGAAAATGTATTGCTGTTTTAATCACACCACCCACAGCCGCAAGGGATTGTAATTCATCAGGAGACCTAAAGATCGCCTGTTTGAACAGGGAGTGACCTTTCTTCGCTGCAGCTTTTCGGCGCAAAGCCCAAGGACTGAGGCTGTTCAGGGTAGCTACGACAATGCATCCTCCTTTTTTGGTTACACGAAATAACTCATTTACGGCGGGTTTTGCGTCTTTAATGAACTCAAGGGCGGTCACGGAGACTACTTTATCAAATGAGCTGTCTTGAAAGGGCAGTCTTGACATATCGGCCAAGACGGTTTGGAAGGGATGTCCTTTGGCTTTCTCGGCTGCCCGCTTGAGCATGGGCAAAGAGATATCGAGCCCAATAACGTCTGGACCAAAAGAGAGGATATCGAGGGTAAAGACACCCGTGCCGCAGCCAGCATCGAGGATGATCTCTCCAGGAGCTGGTCTCAATAGATCCAGGATTAACTCCTCCTCGTATTCTTTCACAAGAGCACCCATAGGTGTTGTGAACCATCGGTCATATTTTTCAGGCCAATCGTCAAAAAGTTTGTTCTTTCTGCGAATCACGCGAAGTCCTTCCATGTCCAAAGAATTTAACACTCCTTGAAGTGTTGGTCAAACTCTGAGAATAGAGAGAAGGTTTTAGATGCAGGGTTTGATGATTATATTGCAAAACCAATCGATACAAGAAAATTACCTGGGCTTCTAAAGAAATATTTGGGATGAATCGACAACCATATCAATAACTTGTCCATTACGAATCCACAATTAATGTTGATTCCCTGTGGGATTTCCTTTTTTGGGTCTTGATATTGGCTGATCTCACCATTTTGCCTAAAAAATAGGCACTGATAAGTTACTAAAAAGAAAAGAGAATCTTAGAAATCTTCCTTACATTTGACCATCTAACCCAAATCTTTCTTTTAGAATCTCCAATGCCTCTTCACGGGTCTTAATCTCACCCTCCACTTGCTTCTCGCGGATGAAGTTTAGGATTTGACCAATCCTTGGTCCGGGTCGATATCCCAGGGCCATGACATCGTGGCCAGTGATTAAGGGAGGAGGGTGGACGATCTCTTTCTCCTTGAATAGGTCGAGGATTCGAAGAGAGTGACTTTCCACCACCTCGTCGATCTGAATGGATAAGATCCCTCGGCTTGCCTCTTTATCAGCAAGAGTAAGGATGACGAGCAAGGGGGTCTCCTCGGCCATCTGATTCACGAGACGTTTGAGGGCTGTCTCTTTTGTCTCCTGCGACAGATTGAGGATCCTCATGTGGTTCTGTGTGAGGCGGAGAACCCTGTCACTCATCGTGTTGGAGAACCTTAGCCTTTCCATGATCCTCTCTGCCTTCTGACATGAGTAGGCTTCGTGATCGTAGAAGTGGACCTTTCCCTTCTCATCTTTTGAATAGGTATCTTGCTTTCCAATATCGTGGAAGAGGACGGTATAATATAGAGAGAGACGATCGTCGTCGGAAAGAGCCATAATCCTTCCATCTTGAGCGATCCATTCCAAGGTCCACGATATCTTTTCAATCATAAGAAAGGTGTGGGAGAGGACATCGAGGTGGTGGTGTTCGTTTTGGCCAAGATTTTCCAGTCCTCTTAACTCCGGCATGAGAATGAAGAGGAGCCCCAATTCATAAAGGGATCTTACCCCAACTTCTGGCCGAGGCGAGAGAAGGATCTGATCCAGCTCCATCTTTATCCGTTCTCCAGGTAGCTTCCCAATCTTCTCCCTTTTCTGGAAGATCTCTTCCCTCAATTCCAAATCCATGGCGAAGCCGTCGAGAGTGCATAGGTATCGGATGGCTCGAAGCATCCTCAGAGGGTCTTGATCAATAGAGTAATTCGAGACAGCTCGGATCAATCTTTTCCCAATATCCTCCAGGGCTCTTTCAACAGAATGGAATGTTTCATCTCGGAGGGAGAAGGCAGTGGCGTTGATCGTGAAATCCCTTCTGTGGAGATCTTCTTCGACCGTTTCCCCTTGAAAGAGCATGAGATCAATGGACATCTCCTCTTTGATGACTCTATAAGTGATCGTGTCCATCTCCTCTTTTCCGATTCTGAAGAAATGGAGATGAAGGGCATCCTCAACCGTTGGGATGAAGGAGGAGCATTCTTTTGGCAGAGCGAAGTCATAGTCCCTCCCTGCCTGCTGGCAGGCAGGTCGATGTGTCGCAAGAAATAGATCGCGGATATATCCTCCCACCAAAAAGATGGGGATCTTCTTCTCCTTTGCCAGGGTCGAGAGTTTAGAGAGGATTGGATCTCTAAGGATCTCCTTCTCTATCGCTTTTTCATCCATCTCTGATCAAGTTTGATAAAGTTCTTTTTTTATGATAACTTATGTATCAAAGCATAGTCCATCAAATGGAATCTTGTCAAATGGGTAAGACGATCAGGGAGGAGTTAGAGGAGCGAGAGAAGCTGATCTTCTCACCTTTTGCTGCATTGAGTTCAAAGACAAAAGGACGCCAGTTCCTTGAGGAAGAGTGTCCCCTGAGGCCAGCCTTTCAACATGACCGGGATCGAATCATTCATTCCAAATCTTTCAGGAGATTGAAACATAAAACCCAGGTCTTTCTTGTACCAGCAGGCGATCACTACCGAACGAGATTGACTCATACCCTCGAGGTTTCTCAGATTGCCCGAACGATCTCTAAGGCCCTCCACCTCAATGAGGATCTGACAGAAGCCATCGCACTGGGCCACGATCTAGGGCATACCCCCTTTGGACACGCAGGTGAGGAGACCCTCAATGAGATCGTCCCCGGTGGATTTAACCATGCCGATCAGAGCTTGAGGGTTGTTGATCTTTTGGAGAGGGACGGAAGGGGGTTAAATCTCACCTTCGAGGTGAGAGATGGGATTTTAAAGCATTCCAAAGGAAAAGGAGAGATCCTGTGCGAGGACCCCTCTGAAATGGCCTCGACCCTTGAAGGTCAGGTGGTCCGGATTGCAGACATCATTGCTTATGTCAACCATGATATCGATGATGCAATCCGAGGAGGAGTAATTTCTCAAACCGACATCCCCAGTGATTGTCTGAGATGTTTGGGCGATACCCATTCCAAACGGATCAATACGATGGTCCATAGCATCGTTTCGGAAACTCTTCGGTCAGGGGACGGAAGGCTCTCAATTTTAGAAGATGTCCTTTCAGCGATTTGGAAGCTCAGAGAATTTCTATGGGATCGGGTCTACGAGAATGAAACCGTCCATGCCGATTTTCACAAGGCAGCCAAGATTTTGAAGGAACTTTATCAGTACCTGATGCACCATCCAGACTATTTTTTGACATTGATCGGAAGTGAGTCCCTCTATGACTCCTTGGAGCGATGTGTCTGCGATTTTTTGGCCGGCATGACAGACCGCTATGCCTTCAATCTTTATGAAAAACTTTTTCTTCCCCTTCCGTGGACGATCGTATGACATTAAGAGCTCGGAAGATTAAGTCGAAGGTCCGCTGGTCAAAGAACGAACCCATTCGGGTCATCATCCTGGGGGCCGGAGGATGGGACTTCCATAACTTCAACACCTTCTTCAGGAATCGACCTGAGTATCGAGTGGTGGCTTTTACTGCAACCCAAATCCCGTTCATCGCCAACCGACTCATCATCACAAAGGTGAATGAAGGCAGTGAAGAATCCCTGAAAAAGATTAAGAAGAACATCTTCCTGGCCAATCCGAGGGCGAAGGTTCTGGAGGCGCCTTCGGTGGTCCATCTAGATCACCCGGAGTGGGTTGAAGGCAGAAGGGTCTTGGTCATCGAGGACGGACCAACCATCACCCATGGAGGCATGCCTCACGGCGCAGGCGCTTCTGCTTCAATCAAACTGGCTCGAGAATTGATCGATCCGAGACCTACGCCGAAGCCAAGCCCTGGCGTTTATCCCGAGGAGGCCGAAGGGTTGACATTCTGAATCCCTTGTGCTAAGAATTCTTCTTGAGGTTTCTGAAAAAGTCCAGAATTCTCTAAGAGCTCAAATGATTTTTTCAGAGTTCTCTTCTTAACTCATTGACAGGGCTATGATGGTCTTCTTTCAACCATGAACATGGGAGAGGGGAGTGGCAAAGGAAATCCTAATTGTGGATCCAGATAAGGCCGTTCAGGAAGAGTTTCACAAAATTTTTGAGGCGACCGACTACAACCTCGTCTTTTCGGAAAGCGGAGAGCACGCCCTCCTTCGGATAAAGCTTTTCAAGCCTGATTTAATCATCGCGGGGGCTTCCTTAAAAGAAAAAAGCGGCTTTGATGTATGCAAGGCGATCAAGACCGATCCGGAATGTAAACATATTCCGGTGATTCTCATCTCAAATATTTTTCAAGAGATTTCAGATGAGGACCGTAAACGTGTCCGGGCGGATGGGGTCATCACCAGACCTTTTCATGAGGACCAGATCCTCAATTTGGTGGACCGCTTGATGGAAGAAGGAGAGATGGGAGAAAAAAAGGAAGAGATTTTTGAAAGAGAGGCGGGATTGAAATCTGTTGCCCAGAGTGGGGAGACCCCTCTCCGAAAGGAAGAGGAGTTTCTCTTAGATGAAATTGGAGAGACAGAGGATGAAGAGGTCATCGAATTGGTGGACGTGGTTGAGGAACCCGAATTGAAGAGGAGCATCGAGGACTTCGTTCCTCCGGAGAAAGAAACACCCTTTACAGGGATCACCCCTTTGGAATCGTGGGAAAAACTGATGGAGGAGGAGAGGCCTGCTGACAGGAGATTCAAGTCTGGTCCTCATGAAAAGGAGTTGGAAGCGAAGGGGTTGCGTCTCCAATTAGGCGAGAAGGTTACCCTTAGTAGAGGGACCACGGAAACGGAACTTCTTGAGAAAATCGAGTTAGAGGAGATACTTCAAGAGGTGGAACAACTGACGCCTGCGATCGAGAAGGAGTGGCCTCCAGAGTTAAGAAAGGAGGCTCCAGAAGCAGCTCTGCCATCGATTGAGGAACCTCCAGAAAAATATGAAGGCCTCGCAGAGTTCGAGGCTGCCCTCAGGAGGGGAATAGGGGCTGAACCGATGGAGGAAGAAGTTCCTAAATCCCTCTTCGAGGAGCTTGGCGGGGAAGGGGTTGGTGGGATTGGAGAGCTTGAAGAGCAAGGGATTGAAATATTTGAGGAATTAGAGGTGCCGGAGCCTCTAAAGGAAGAAATTGGGGTTTTTGAGAAGCTCGAAGAAGAAAGAGTTGAGTTATTTGAGGAGATAGAAGCTCCAGAGGTTCCGAGGGAAGAGGTTAGAGTGGTTGAGAAGCCTAAAGAGGAAAGGGTTGAGATATTTGAGGAGGTCACCGCTCCGGTTCTCCGGAGGGAAGAGATGATCCCACCCTCCCGGGCAGTCGAACGTCAGGTGGAAGAGATTATTTCAAAAGGGGCCCGGGAGATGATGGAGGGATTCATCACAAAACTTGTCCCGGAAATTACCCAGAGCATTATCAATCTTACCATCGAACGGATTGAGCGGATGGTGAGAGAGATCGTTCCAGAAATAGCAGAGAAGATGATTCAGGAGGAGATCAAACGGCTTCAGAAGGGAGAAAAGGAATAGGGAGGGAGAAGGGTGCATCAATGGCCTCAAAGGTCTTGGACAAATCTTATAACCCCCACCAGGTGGAGAAGAGATGGTATCGCTATTGGATGGAGCGCGGCTACTTCAGAGCCGATGAAGATTCAGAAGAGGAATCTTACTCCATCGTCATCCCGCCACCCAATGTCACTGGCTCACTCCACATCGGCCACGCACTGAACAATACTCTGCAAGATATCCTCATACGATTTAAAAGGATGCAAGGCTATAATGTCCTCTGGATGCCAGGGACTGACCATGCTGGGATTGCCACCCAGAACGTGGTTGAGAAGCAACTTCTTGAGGAAGGCCTCGACCGTCATGCCTTGGGAAGGGAGAAGTTTATCGAGCGGGTCTGGAAATGGAAGGAGCAATCCGGGGGTACGATCATCAGCCAATTGAAGAAGCTTGGGGCTTCGTGTGATTGGAGTCGTGAACGATTCACTATGGATGAGGGGCTCTCCGAGGCAGTTAAAGAAGTCTTCATTCGCCTCTATCAAGAGGGGCTGATCTACCGCAGCCATTACATTATCAACTGGTGCCCCCGATGTCAGACCGCTCTCTCTGATTTGGAAGTAGAACATCAGGAAACATTAGGGAAGCTCTATTATCTTAAATATCCTTTTAAGGAAGGCGACCGTTTCGTTGTGGTGGCCACGACACGGCCAGAGACCATGCTGGGGGATACAGCCGTGGCAGTCAATCCGGAGGACAAGCGGTATCAGGAAGTCATTGGGAAAAAGCTGGTCCTTCCAATCCTCGGCAGAGCGATTTCTCTCATTGCAGACCCCTATGTGGATATCGAGTTCGGGACGGGCGCCCTCAAGATCACTCCCGCCCACGATTTTAATGACTTTGAAATCGGATTGAGTCGCGGTCTTGAACAGATCAAAGTGATTGATGAAGAGGGCCGGATGAATGAACACGCAGGCCCTTACCGAGGGATGGATCGTTTTGAATGTCGGAAGCGGATCGTCGAAGATTTTGAGAGAGATGGTGTGCTGATTAAAACCGAAGACTACCATCACATGGTAGGCCACTGCTATCGCTGTAAGACGATCGTCGAGCCGAACCTCTCCCTCCAGTGGTTTGTCAGAACCAAACCCTTGGCTCAGATAGCTATAGAAGCCGTGCGAGACGGCCGTACCCGGATCATTCCCGAGGTCTGGGAGAAGACCTATTTCGAGTGGATGGAGAATATTCGGGATTGGTGTATCTCTCGACAGATCTGGTGGGGCCATCGTATTCCCGCCTGGTATTGCGATTCCTGCGGAGAGGTGATTGTGGCCAAGAAGACACTAACCTCTTGTCCGAAATGTGGTTCAAACCGTTTGAGACCCGAGACCGATGTCTTGGATACGTGGTTCAGTTCCGCCCTCTGGCCATTCTCCACTATGGGATGGCCGAAAGAGACAAAGGAGTTAAAACGGTTCTATCCGACCTCGGTTCTGGTGACAGGCTTCGACATCCTCTTTTTCTGGGTCGCCAGGATGATGATGATGGGATTGAAGTTTATGGCCGATGTCCCCTTCAAGAATGTCTACATCCACGGTCTGGTGAGAGATGAAAGAGGTGAAAAGTATTCGAAGACTCGCGGAAATGTTGTGGATCCCCTTGATCTGATTGACCGCTTTGGTGCGGATGCCCTCCGTTTCACCCTTGCTGCGCTCACCATGCCTGGAAGCGACTTAAAACTCTCAGAGGCAAGGACAGAGGGTTATCGCCACTTTGCCAATAAGATCTGGAATGCCTCTCGATTTGCCCTGATGAATTTAGATGATTTTGAAATTGGTAGAACGGCTACAGTTTCCGATCTTGCGGATTACAGCCTGGCTGACCGATGGATCCGTGGAAGGTTGAACCAGGTGATCCGTGATGTTGAGAAGGCATTGGAGAGTTACAAATTTAATGAGGCCACACACATCCTCTACCAATTCGTCTGGCATGAATTCTGCGACTGGTATCTCGAACTGATCAAACCTTACCTCTATCAAGACAAGGACAGGTACAGAAGAACTCTCACTCAAAAGACCCTTTTGAAAGTCCTTGATGAGATGTTGAGGTTGCTCCATCCCATCATGCCATTTATCACCGAAGAGGTTTGGCAACAGCTTCCCCTAAGAAAAGAGGATGGATCCATCATGAAGGCCAGTTTTCCAAAGACCGATGAACGATTTGATGATGATCAAATCGCAAATGAGATGGGACTGCTGATCGAAGTCATCACAGCCCTTCGGAACATCCGGGGAGAGATGAATGTCCCACCAGGAGAACAGATCAGTGTCATCTTTCGTATAAAAGATGTGGAAATCGGAAAGAGGCTCGAAAGGAATCGTTCCTTCATCCAAAACTTGGCTAAGGTAAATGAAATAAGGATGGGACAGGAGATCGAAAGGACAGCCTACAACGCCTTTGCTGTCGTCCGGGATGTAGAAATCTTCGTTCCCATGGATCGATCACGAATGGAGGAGGAGACCAAGCGACTTCAGAAAGAGATATTGAAAATTGAAAAAGAGATTGCCTTTGTGAATAAGAAACTTTCCAATGTACAGTTTCTGTCGAAAGCTCCAAGGGATCTGGTCGATGAGATGAAAGAGAAGGCGATGCAATATCAGTCTATTCAAAGCAAATTAGAAGAGAGTCTGAAGAAGATCAAGGAAGTTCTGGAGGGTTGAGTCAAAATCCCCCCTCTCCCCCCTGAAGCTGTGAAATAATTCGGGCGTTCGGGTGGGCAGGGATATCTCCAAAGTTTTACAAATGCGGTCATTTGAGAGGGCAAAGGTAACAATACCTTGTAAGTAATCAACCTCTATTGAAGTTTTTCATCGTCTGTATTTAACGTGAAGAGGTACCGCTGTAAAACTTTTTCGATACCCCTGCCCACCCTCTGGACTCGGGGCCAATTTTTTCACCCCCCCCTTTGCTAAAGGGGGGTGGGGGGATTAGGAGTAAATCAATGAAAATGGATATTGAGAAAGTGGCGAGGTTGGCTCGGCTTGAATTGTCTGAAGAGGAAAAGGTAACATTTGGGAACCAGTTGGAACAGGTCCTCACCTATATGGAACAACTGAACCGCCTTGATACCACTGGGGTTGAACCCACTTCCCATGCCATCCCCATCTACAATGTCTTCAGAGAAGATGAGACAAAGCCCTCATTTCCACAAGAAGAAGTCTTAGCCATTTCACCCGATCAAGAGGACGGGCATTTTAAGGTACCGAGGATCATTGAATGACCAAATCCCCCCTTCTCCCCCCTTTGCTAAAGGGGGGTTGGGGGGATTAGGTGCTAATTATGGAACTCCATCAGTTGACCATTCATCAGTTGCATGAGCTTCTCCTTAAGAAAAAGGTCACTTCGAGAGAGGTGACCGAGGCACTCTACCGACAGATTCGAAAGGTGGAGGATAAGATTGGAGCCTACCTCCTGTTGACAGAGGAAGCGGCGCTTCATCAGGCGGATGAGGTGGATCGTCAGATTGTCAGAAGGGAAGGGATTGGGGATTTGGCCGGTGTCCCACTGGGGATCAAAGATATCCTTTGCACAAAGGGAATTCGGACAACCTGTGGTTCGAAGATCCTTGAAAATTATGTTCCGTTCTATGACGGGACCGTTGTGAAAAGGCTCAAAGAAAGGGATGTGGTGATGTTAGGCAAACTGAACATGGATGAGTTTGCCATGGGATCTTCCACAGAAAATTCAGGATTTAAGATCACCCGCAATCCCTGGAATCTGAACCGCATTCCCGGAGGCTCCAGTGGGGGTTCAGCAGCAGCCGTGGCTGCTGACGAATGTATCGCTGCTCTTGGCACGGATACAGGGGGTTCGATCCGCCAGCCTGCAGCTTGCTGCGGGGTGGTCGGGATGAAACCAACCTACGGCAGGGTGTCGAGATATGGTTTAGTGGCCTTTGCCTCCTCGTTGGATCAGATCGGCCCGATCACAAGAGATGTGGAGGACTGTGCCATTCTGATGAATGCGATCAGCGGTTATGACCCTTATGACTCGACCTCCGTTCATATAGAAGTTCCTGACTATAGAGAGTCGTTGATCAACGATGTCCAAGGGATTCGCATCGGGATCCCTGATGAATATTTTATTGAAGGTATGGATCCCGACGTAGAAAGATCGGTTAAGGAAGCCATCGAGCTTTTCAAGAAATGGGGAGCAGATGTAAAGAGGATCTCTCTACCTCATACCGAGTTTGCCGTGGCCATTTATTATATCATCTGTACAGCAGAGGCCAGCTCTAACCTGGCCCGTTACGATGGTGTGAAGTATGGTCTCCGTTCAAAGGGATATCGGGACCTGATCGAGATGTATACCCAGACGCGCGCAAAGGGATTTGGCAAAGAGGTAAAGCGACGGATCATCTTGGGAACCTATGTCTTATCTGCGGGATATTATGAAGCCTATTACCGCAAGGCTTCTCAGGTGAGAACCTTGATGAGGAGTGATTTCGAAGAGGCCTTCCGTCAGGTAGATGTCGTCATAGCGCCTACTGCCCCTACGCCAGCATTCCGAATCGGTGAGAAGGTAGAGGACCCACTGCAAATGTACCTCTCGGACATCCATACCATTCCGGTGAATCTGGTTGGCATCCCTGCGATCTCGATCCCCTGTGGGTTCAGCCGAGACAACCTTCCCATTGGCCTACAAATCACGGGAAGGCACTTCGACGAAGGTATGCTCTTAAGGGTAGCGTACACCTTCGAACAGAACACTGACTTCCATCTTAGGAAGCCGCCAATCGCTTGACCAAACGGCCTGCGTTCTGCAGACGCTTCAGAGCTAAGTTTCTACTTTTTCGTGGTCTCTTCCAATAGCCATTCGAGGTAAGATGAGGAACCTTCGACAATGGGAAGGCCGATGATCTCCGGGACGGAATAGGAATGGAGGGACTTCACCCTTTTCTTCAACTCCTCGAACCTTTCTTTTTGTGTCTTGATGATGAGTATCCATTCCTTTTCGTCCCAGATCTTCCCCTCCCATCGATAGATGGAACGAACCGGAGAGACGAGATTGACACAAGCAGCCAGGCGCTCCTCGACCAATGACCTGGCGATCTTAAGAGCTTCTTCTTCGGAACCACAGGTAATGAAGACGACAATGAATTCAGGCATCTTCTTCACCCCTTCATTTTAAAACCTTCCTGAAGGCTTCCAGAGCCGTCTCTACATCCTCCATCGATATATCCAGATGGGTGACCAGGCGAATTTGTGTCTTACCGATGGGGTGGATGAGAACCCCATCTCTCTTCATTGCCGCTGCAATCTCAGGAGCGCTCATCCCGGTATCGGCGATGTTGAAGATGATGATATTCGTCTCCACCTGCTCAGGATCGAAGGATACACCTTTGAGCTGTTGGAGGCCCAAGGCCAGCCACTTTGCATTCCGGTGGTCTTCTTTCAGGCGTTCCATGTGATGATCCAATGCATAGATTCCGGCCGCAGCAATGATCCCGACCTGCCTCATTCCGCCTCCGAACATCTTTCTGAAACGATGGACGCGTTCGATGAATGTTTTAGACCCCGTAACCAGAGAGCCGATGGGCGCCCCCAATCCTTTTGAAAGGCAGACCGAAACCGAGTCCGCCCACCGAGCGTATTCCGAAGGGCTGATGCCCGTTGCAATCGAGGCATTCCAAAGCCTGGCTCCGTCAAGGTGGAGCAGGAGCCCTCTCGATTTGGCCAACCGGTAGATTTCGGCCATCTTCTCTATAGGATAGATGGATCCTCCACCGCGGTTATGCGTATTTTCAAGACAGATCAATTTCGTCACAGGGAAGTGATGGTCTTCGGGTCTAATCGCCTCCTCGATCAGAGAGGCATCAAGAATACCGCGAATGCCTTTGAGGCAGTAGAACTGAACCCCTGAAAGGACTGCTCCAGCCCCGGCCTCGAAATTGTATGGGTGGGACGTAGCTTCAATAATCACCTCATCGCCGGGCTGGGTATGGGACTTGATGGCCAATTGATTGGCCATCGTGCCCGAAGGGACAAAGATAGCGCTCTCCTTTCCAAGAAGTTTGGCCACCTTTTCTTGAAGGAGATTCACCGTTGGGTCTTCACTAAAGACATCGTCACCCACCTCTGCCTCAGCCATTGCCTTTCTCATGGCAGGCGTGGGCTTCGTCACCGTATCGCTTCTGAGATCGATGAAACGTTCCATGTTTTCTCCGTCCTCCTAAACTCAGAGATACATACAATTTTCAACAGTAGGTGTCAAGGTCTGATGAGCTAAAATCTATTGCATTTCGTTATCGGATGCGTTAATTTAGCCTTTAAGGAGGTTGGGATTTCCTTCATGTTAAAAGGGGCGATTTGTTTTTTCGCCTTTTCCATTTTCATCATCATTCAGCATCCATGATTAAGAAATCGATCGGGAAGGAATAAGGATGGAAGGGATCTATTGGCTTTTAGGTCTGATCGTCGCGATTGGCGTTGTCCTTTTCTTCCTCATGGAACACAGATGGAAGAAGATCTTTGAAGAGGTCAAGCGAGACCAATCTTCCCAAACGATGTGGACGTTGATGCAACAGCAAATGGAGCAATTGAGAGGGCAGATGAGCAATGGCCTGAGTAAGAATATTTCTCTCCTCACCGAGCAATTGCGGGTAATCAATGAGCAGGTGAATCAGCAGCTCCGACTGGTGAACCAACAGCTTCAACACTCCAGCGGGCAGATCGGGCAACGGCTTGACAGTGCAGCGAGAGTGATTGGAGAAGTCAAAGAGAACATCGGAAGACTCTCCAAGGCCAGTGAGCAAATCTACGAAGTGGGCAAGAATATTGCGACGCTCCAGGAGATCCTTCGCCCACCCAAATTGAGAGGAGGGTTGGGCGAACAATTTTTGGGGGAGTTATTAGCCCAGATCCTTCCTCCTGAATTCTTCACCCTTCAATACCAGTTTTCCAGCGGTGAGAGGGTGGATGCGGTCGTGAGGCTGGGCGAAAAACTTGTCCCCATTGATTCCAAGTTTCCCCTCGATAATTTCAGGCGAATCATTGAATCCAAAATAGACGATGAGAAAAAGGCATACCAAAAAATCTTTTACAGGGATGTGAAAAAACATATTGATGATATTGCCAGTAAATACATCGTACCCCAAGAAGGGACCTACGATTTTGCCCTGCTTTATATCCCTGCAGAGAATGTCTATTATGAGACGATTACGAAGGACGACTCCTTCGGGGAAGAGAAAGGGGTTTTAAATTATGCACTCAGCAGAAGGGTGATCCCCGTTTCACCTAACTCTTTCTATGCCTATCTTCAGGTGATCGTTCTGGGATTGAAGGGGCTGAAGATTGAAGAACATGCTCGGGAGATCCAGACCTTGCTTGTGAGTTTGGGAAAGGATCTGAAGGAGTTCCAGGAAGACTTTCGATTGGTGGGAAAGCATATTATGGATGCCAGAAATCGATTTGATGAAGCCAAAAGCCGCTTGGAGAAATTTTGTTTTAGATTGGAGCAGATCGAAAGCGAGCCCTCCTTACCATTGCGTGAAAAGTAGATGGAGGACGAACGAAGGCTGTGAATCGAATCGTTGAAGCCATTAAGCACAGAAGATCGGTCCGTCAATTTAAGAAGGAAGATGATTCCTACCAGAGATGAATGCTTAAGATTGATGGGGCAGTATGGGATGCTGAGCCATATTATGGACCATAGTATCGAAGTCACAAAAGTTGCCCTCTATCTTGCTGAGGAGTTAAATAAGAGGGGCCAAAGGATCGATCTCAATCTGGTTGAAGCAGCCTCATTATTGCACGATCTCACCAAGACAGAATGTCTGAAGACGAAAGAAGACCATGCCCATACCGGCTCTCAGCTCTTAAAAGAGATGGGGTACTTCCGAGTAGGCGAAGTGGTGGCAGAGCATATCCATTTGTCGAAAAAAAACGACGCTTCATGGGTGACAGAAGAGGAGATCGTCAACTATGCGGATAAACGGGTCCAACACGATTGTATCGTTTCATTGGAGGAGAGATTCAGCGACCTCACGGACCGATACGGAAAGAGCCAGGAGGCCTCCGAACAATTCGAACAACTGAAGAAGTCCACCTTTGAAATCGAGGATAAGATCTTCTCTATTCTCGGGATCGACCCGAATGATCTCCAACATCTTCAGATCGAGATTTCGTGGGATGACAGAACTTCATTTTGAATAAGGTCCGATTCGGCCGTTTGGAAATAAAAGACTTGACTTTTAAAAAATCGCTGGTTTATGATGGGCATCGATTTTGATCGAGGTCTTGGGATTTTAATCAAACTAAGATTAAATAAGAAGGAGGTGATTTAAATGACGAAGGCGGAATTGGTCGCTAGCGTAGGAAAGGAGGCGAAGATCTCCAAAGCGTCAGCTGAAAAGGCTCTGAATGCTTTCACCGGTTGCGTGACGAAAGCGTTAAAGAAGGGCGATAAGTTGACATTGACAGGATTTGGGACTTTTTCTGTAGCAAAGAGGAGGGCGAGAATAGGGAGAAATCCTCAGACTGGGAAAGAGATTAAGATTCCTGCTACCCGGGTAGCAAAATTCAAATCAGGCAATCTCTTGAGAAATGCCGTAAAGTAATTTTTAATAGACGGTCTCTTGTTTTTCCATTCTGAGAATTGAGAGGGGAGGAAATAAGTTTCCTCCCCTTTTTTGTCATCTGATGCGATCAAAAAATTACCATCGAAGAATACGGTGTATAAACAGGTTATAAACAGGGGAGTTTGAAAAATTACCTAAAGAACCACAAGATATTGGGTTTCGAGAGATCAAAAACACAATATTTTTAACCCATTGAAATCTTTAAAATTTTTTTAGTATCAGCGGTTTCATGGCCTTAATACTAAAAAGGAATTGGAAGGGTAGATATTCTTGGTGCCTTTTTTTCCACAGGATTTACACATTAGGATAAGAAACCCTCTGAGCCTTGATTTTTATGCTTCTAGAGATAGTACCACTCTCTAACCTTTGATCTTAAATCAATTGCTGCTTAGCTCTGTTGGAAATGAGCACGGAATCGATAAAAGATCGATCCCAGCATGAAAAAGCTCGAGATTTCCAGTGATGGAGAGGAGTCGGGAGTTCTCAACCCCTCAGGGCTGGGCTTCTCAAGGGGTGGCGTCAAACGGTACTTGATTTCTGCTTCTCGGATGTGGGAAAGGAGAGTTAAGAATGCTGCATCGGTCCGGTAGTGATGATGGTGGAGGAGGAGGTCCAATCGCAAGGGGAAGAGAGTTGAAACGTGTAAGGGTTTTTGTTATCCTTTTTGAAGAGATGGCAAAAGGAGTTTACCAGAGGGGCAGCAGTTGATGAAACATGTGATTCTTGGAACGGCTGGGCACATCGACCATGGAAAGACTGCCCTGGTGAAAGCTCTCACTGGAGTCGATACAGATCGATTAAAGGAGGAGAAGGAGCGAGGGATCACAATCGAATTGGGATTCACTTTCTTAGATCTTCCCAGCGGCATACGAATGGGGATGATCGATGTGCCGGGTCACGAAAAATTTGTCAAACATATGGTGGCCGGGGTTTGGGGGATCGACCTTGTCGCTCTCGTCATTGCTGCTGACGAGGGCGTGATGCCTCAAACGAAGGAGCACTTAGACATTTGCAGGCTTTTGAGACTTAAAAAGGGATTGATCGTCCTGACCAAGGTCGATCTCGTGGATCGCGAGCTCTTGGAGATCGTAAGGGAAGAAGTGATGGATATCACCCAGGATACATTCTTAAAAGACGCTCCCATCCTTCCTGTATCTTCCATTACAGGCGAGGGAATCCCTCAACTGATTTCCACGCTTGATCGTCTTTCAAAAGAGGTCGAGGAGAGATCCTCTGACGGCCTATTCCGCTTGCCAATCGATCGCGTCTTTGTCATGAAAGGGTTTGGTACTGTTGTGACAGGGACCATGGTTTCTGGAAGGCTCTCATTGGGAGAGACCGTTCAAGTCCTTCCCTCCGGTTCAGAAGGGAAGGTACGGAACCTCCAAGTCTACAACCGGCCTGTGGAAGAAGCTGTGGCTGGAGAACGAGCTGCAGTCAACCTCCAGGGGGTTGAAAGCTCTGCCATCGAGAGGGGGGATGTTCTTGTTCGACCCAAGACTCTCGCCCCAACGCAAATCCTCGACGTCTATCTCGAATACTTGCCAATTGCTCCCCGACCATTAAAACATCGAACCCAACAGAGATTTCATATTGGGACAAATTCCGCTACGGCATCGATCTTCCTTCTTGATCGGGAAGAGTTGGCTCCAGGAGAAGGGGGGTTTGGCCAGTTGAGATTGGAACGACCTGTGGTTGCTTTACCCCAGGACCGCTTTGTGATCCGGGGCTCCGGAGTCGTCCAAACCCTCGGCGGAGGGGTCGTACTGGATACCCGACCGGTGAAACATCGGCGCTACTTCCCAGCGGTGATCAAGGACCTGATTCTCCTCAAAGACGGAAGCGCTGAGCAAGCCATCTGTCATCATATTCTCCGTTCGGGGGTGACAGGAATTACATTGGGAGACCTTTTGAACCGGATGGCGATCCCTCCAGATGAGATCGAGGCGATACTCAGAAAGATGATTGAGAGAGGTCATATTCTTTTGGTCGATCCTGAAAAGGTGAAGGTCATTGAAATGGGTCAATATCAACGGCTGAAGGAGATGACCTCGATGCAATTGAGGGAATTCCACCAACGGTTTCCCATGAGAACTGGATTGGCCAAAGAGGAGTTGAGGACGAAACTTCCCATGGAGGTGGATGTTAAACTCTTTCAAATCCTTATCAACGGGTTGACTCGATCAAAAGAGGTGGTGCTGGAAAAAGATAAATTAAGGCTTCCCGAACATCAGGTCTCATCCGCCGATGAGAAAGGCTTAGTCAAGCGGGTCGAGGAAGCCATCCTCGGAGGGAGACTTCAACCACCTTCGCCCAAAGAATTGTCGGAGCAATGGGCCGAAGAGGAAGAAGAGGTTCTGGCCGTTTTTGAACATCTCCTCCATGAAGGTGTACTGGTCAAGATTAAGAGTGGCATGTATTTCCATCATACCCACTTTGAAAATCTGAAGGAGGAGTTAATCAACTATTTGAAAAGGCATAAAGAGATCAGCACTTCCCAGTTCAAAGAGCTTACTGGAGTTTCGCGAAAGTATGCCATCCCGTTGATCGAGTACTTTGATCAGATCAAATTGACCCTTCGATTGGGAGATAAGAGGGTGCTTCGAACTGGCTCTTGAGCCTCTTATGAATGCCTCCCTTGCTTCAGAGAAGTTGACAATGAGGCAGAGCAGGGATATAGGAATAGCAAAAAAGAAAGGTTTCTTAGATGCCAAGGATAAGAAAAATTCCGAAAAGGAAGTTAAAGGAACCCGACGAATTCATCAGTTTCACTCAGAAGACGTATCTCTTTATCACTCAACATTCCAAGAAAATTGCTATCGGCGGGATCGTCGGTTTCATCATCTTGTTATCCATCCTCATATACGGGAGCTGGGAGAGGAGAAATGAAGAGGAGGCATATCGGAAGTTCAGCTTAGCCATGGAAATCTACCAAATGGCGAGCTTCCCATATCGAGAGGTGTCTCCGTCGGGCTATAAGAACGTTTTAGAAAAATTTGATGAGATCATTACAAAATTTCCTCGAACCTCCTCTGGGAGGCTCTCTCTCTTATATAAAGGGAACCTTCATCTCTGGTTAGATGAATTTGATGAAGCGGCGAAATCTTATCAAACCTTTCTTCAAAAAGGAGGGAGGGAAAAACTCTACCGCTCCCTCGCAACCGAAGGATTGGGTTACGCCTATGAAGGGAAGAAAGAGTATGAGAAGGCCCTTCAAGCGTATCAGAAGATCCTCGAAGAGGGTGAGACTTTTCAGTTGGCCAATGCCCATTTGAATATTGGGCGTTGTTACGAAAGGCTGGGTAAGAATAAGGAGGCGTTGGAGCATTATAGAGCTTTTCTGAAAGTGTCTCAGAAATCACTGATGACCAATGCCGTATTGAGAAAAATCTCCATCCTCGAAAATCTGACTGGCCAATAGATAAAAACTTGCCCAAACCCTGCTTTAAAAGGATAAGAGGCACTGGGTTCGATGGCATGACGGTCCCTGGCCAAGCCGGGAAGAGGGGCTAATAAGTTAAATATTTCACTTGAGAGAAATTCTTATTGAGATAAATTTGTGATAAAAATAAGATGATCTGGACCTAATTTCAGGAGATATTTATGGAGAAGGTGCTGCAGGGAAATTATGCGGTTGCAAGAGGGGCATGGGAGGCTGGGGTGAAGGTGGCATGTGCCTATCCTGGAACCCCGAGCAGTGAAATTTTGTTCGCCATTGCCAATCAATACAAAAATGATATCTATGCCGAATGGTCCCCTAACGAAAAAGTGGCTACAGAGGTGGCCATTGGAGCTTGCTTTGCTGGAGCGAGGGCCATGGCTTGCATGAAGCATGTGGGGTTGAATGTAGCCTCTGATCCTTTCATGACCGTTTCCTATACGGGGGTCAAAGGCGGCTTAGTTTTGGTCGTGGCTGATGATCCCTATTCTCATAGTTCCCAGAATGAACAGGACAGCCGCCACTGGGCGAGGTTTGGCAAAGTCCCGATGCTGGAACCCTCTGACTCTCAGGAGTGCAAAGATTTTACGAAGCTCGCTTTTGACATCAGTGAGCAATTCGATACCCCTGTTCTCTTGAGAACGGAGACGAGGGTGTCCCACTCCTTCTCTCCTGTGAAATTGGACGAAAGAAAAGACTCATCCACCCGTTTAGGTTTGGACCTCAAAGAGGCTCCCAAATACACGATGGTGCCCATCTATGTTCGGATTCGACGGCAATTTGTCGAAGAGAGGATGAAGAGACTCGAGATTTTTTCAGATGGATTCCAACACAACCTGATGGAGATCAATGACCCAAGAATTGGGGTTATCACCAGTGGGATCTGCTACCATTACACCAAAGAGGTCTTCCCGGACTACTCCTATTTGAAACTCGCGATGGTATGGCCTCTTCCGAAAAAGCTCATCGCCCAGTTTTTTAAGAAGGTGAAGAAGGTCATTATTGTCGAACAGCTCGATCCCTTCCTCGAGACCGAGATCAAAGCCATGGGCTTCAAAATCTTTCACGGGAAAGATGTCATTCCCAGTATATATGAATTTTCCCCTGAAATCATGGAAAAGTCCCTGAAAGGGAAGAGATATAAACCTCCAAAAGAGAGGATCAATGTGGAGGAACTTCCCAAGAGGCCGCCCAATCTTTGCCCTGGCTGTTCTCACCGACCTTTATTCTATGCCCTCAAAAAATTGGGGCTCTTCGTCTTCGGAGATATCGGGTGTTATACGCTTGCGACGGCACCTCCTCTCAATGCGATTCATTCGACCGTATGCATGGGGGCTAGCGTTGGAGGAGCCTTTGGCGCCTCCAACGCCCTAGGCAAAGAGGGGCTGGGAAAGACCTGTGCGGTCATCGGAGACTCGACCTTCCTACACGCAGGGATCACTCCGTTGATGGATATTGTTTACAATAAAGGAAACTCTACAACTATCATTCTCGACAACCGGACGACCGGGATGACGGGCCTTCAGGAACATCCCGGAACAGGGTATACGATCACGGGGGAACCGACGTTCAGTATTGATCTGGAGGTCTTGGCGAGGGCATTGGGTGTGAAACATGTGAGGAAAGTGGACCCGTACCATATCAAGGAGACGATGGAGATCATCAAAGAAGAGGTCGAGAGGGACGAGCCTTCGGTCATCATCACCGTGAACGGACCCTGTATGCTCCATCGGAGAGAGAAAAGAAAATTTGAGCATCCCTTTTATGCCATTGATCTGGATAAGTGTAGAGGATGTGGGTTATGCCTTGAAATCGGTTGCCCTGCCATCAGTTGGAAGGAGGTGACCGGAGAGGAGACAAAGACCAAAGAAGGTCAAAAGCGGAAAGGGGTGGTCTCGATCAATAAACTGCAATGCCCGGGATGCGGTGTCTGTTATCAGATCTGTAAGTTCGAGGCCATCCTGCCAGGACAGGCCTAAGGGGTGAGCATGGAAGAAAGAGTGACCAATGTCTTACTATCAGGTGTTGGAGGTCAGGGTACCATTTTAGCGAGCGACATCCTTTGCTCTGTCTTTCATGAGTCGGGCTACGATGTGAAGAAGAGCGAAGTCCATGGAATGGCCCAGAGGGGTGGAGATGTCACCACCCATTTCCGATTTGGGAGAAAGGTTTACTCTCCTCTTATTAAATATGGAGATGTAGATTACCTCATTTCGTTTGAGCTTCTTGAGGCCCTCCGATATATCAACTGGGTGAAAGATAAAGGCAGGATCCTCTTAAATCTTCAGGAGATGTATCCCCCCTCGGTGAACCTGGGGAAGATGAAATATCCTGAGGATGTGGTGGAGACTTTCAAAAAATTTTTTGACGGAAACGCCCTTTGCGTCAAGGGATTGGAAATTGCACTTAGAGTGGGTGATTCAAGGGCCGCCAACATCGTCATGCTGGGAGCTTTCTCTCGTTTCTTCGATATCAAAGAAGAGATCTGGGAGAAAAACCTTCTGGAACACCTTCCGAAAAAAGTCCATGACCTCAATCTTAATGCCTTTCGAGAGGGAAGAAAAGCCATTTCATAAAATATTTTTTCAATCGAGGTGGAATTTCGAAAAGAAAGTGATATCGGGAGGGCGAATTCCCATGTGTTGGGGATTCGCCCTTTGTTTTTATGGCCTTTTCATTTATAATTTTTTTGAACGTTTTATGGAGTATGGAGGGGAAGATGAGAAAGCTCAGACATCCTCAACTTTTTCTGGCCCTGTTTCTTATTTTGACAGTGATTTTTATCGGACGAGTTGGTTTCTCTTCTGGACAGGATCAGTTTCGCCGATTCACCATGGCGAACGGGCTAAGAGTGATTCTGGAGGAGAATCGGACCGCACCTGTCGTGGCTTTGCAGGTCTGGGCAGGGGTCGGAAGTGCCGATGAGAGGGATGAAGAAGCAGGAATGTGCCATTTCATCGAACATATGATCTTTAAGGGGACAGAGAAGAGAAAAGTCCGTGAAATGGCAAGGGAGATTGAATCATTAGGAGGATATATCAATGCTTACACCTCTTACGACCAGACGGTATACCATATCACCATTGCCAGCCGTTATGCGGATATAGCCCTGGATATCTTAGCCGATGCCGTTCAGCATTCGACCTTCGACCCATTGGAATTGGAGAGGGAAAGAGAGGTGATCTTGGAGGAGATCCGCATGGGGAAGGACAATCCCTCCAATCAGCTCTTTAAACAGACTATGGCCACCCTCTTCCAGTATCACCCTTATCGAAGACCCATTATCGGATATGAGAAGACGATCAGAGCCATCACCAGAGATCAAATGGTCTCTTTTTTTAAGAAATGGTATACACCGAACCGTATGGTCTTCATCGCTGTGGGTGATTTTAATCCCTCTGAGATGGAGAATAAGGTGAGGGAGACTTTCAAGGGATTTAAACCATCTTCTGAAAGCCCCCTCCAGAGGACGAAAGAACCAGAACAGAAAGAAGTTCGATCTACACTCTCCCACGGAAATTTTAAAGAGACCTATCTTCAAATGGCCTTCCCCATTCCATCAGCTACACATGGAGATACTCCTGCTCTTGATCTCCTCGCCAATGTCCTGGGGGGAGGAGAGACTTCTCGATTGGTTCAAAAGATTAAATTAGAGAAAAGTTTGGTCCATTCCATTTCCGCTTCTTCCCTCACACCTAAGGATCCCGGCGCCTTTATCATTGGAGCAACCCTTCCTGCCGAGAATGTTGAGAAGGCCTCCGAGGAAATTTTGAAAGAGGTGATTCGTCTGAGACAGGAAGGGGTTACGTCAGAAGAACTTCATAGCATCAAAGTGAATATGGAAAGCGATCTCATCTATGACCGACAGACCGTTCAAGGGCAGGCCCGGAAGATGGGATATTATGAAGTGATCGCAGGGGATGTTGTATTTGAAAAAGAGTATATGAATCGGCTTCGTCTTCTTCAAAGTGAGGGGATCCAAAAGATTATGGAGAAATATTTCAAACCCTCTCGACTGGTGATCAGTCTGATCGTCCCATCGGAAAAAGTCGATCTTTTTAAGAACCTCTCTTTAAAATCGATTGTTGAGAAGGTGAGATTCGATCTTCCCTTGGTCGAAAAGAAGGAGAAGCCACCAGTCTTTAACGCTGTCTTAGATAACGGGATTCGGCTCATTGTGAAGGAGAATCGATCGATTCCTATTGTCTCCATTCAAGCCTCTTTCTTAGGAGGAGTGCGATTTGAAGAGGAGGCGAAAAATGGGATCAATCAATTTATGGCGGTCATGGTGACCAAGGGGACACAGAACCAGAGCAGTCTCGAAATAGCAAAGAAAGTGGAAAAAATGGCAGGTTCCCTCAGCGGTTTTTCTGGCTATAACAGTTTCGGCCTAACCTTCACCTTTTTGAGTCAACATTTTGAAGAGGCCTTTTCATTATTCAAAGAGATAATCAAGCAGCCATCCTTTGATCGTGAAGAGATGGAGAAGAGGAGACGTTTGATCCTGGCTTCGATCCGACAACAGGAAGATGACCTTGACCGAATGGTGTTCAAACTTTTTCGAAAGACCCTCTATGAAAAGCATCCCTATCGAATGGATACGTTGGGGACCCCCGAATCCATCCAGAGTTTGACCCAAAAGGATCTGAAGGAATATTATCGACGAATTGTTGTGCCAGAGAATATGGTGCTCACCATAGTCGGTGATGTGGATCCAAATCAAGTGGTCCTTTCTGTCAAGAGGGGATTTGGAGACCTTCCAAAAGGCGGTTTTGTTCCGCCATCTATTTCCAGAGATCAACCGCTTCAAAAGATAAGGAGGTCTGAGATCTATAAAGAGAAAGAACAATCCCACTTCGTCCTTGGTTTCTTAGGTATCAGCCTTCAAGATAGAGACCGCTATGCCTTAGAGGTCTTAGATGCAGCCTTATCTATTCAGGGCGGTAGATTATTTTATGAATTGAGGGATAAGGAAAGCCTGGCCTATGCTTTGGCTTTTACGGGGAATCCGAACTTGGATCCTGGATATATTGGTGTTTATATGGGAACGCATCCAGATAAATTGGAGAGAGCCATTGAGTCGGTGCTGAGAGAGTTGAGAAAAGTGAAAGAGGAGGGCCTGACAGAAGAGGAGGTGGAAAGAGCCAAGAGGTATCTCATCGGCAACTTTGAAATTGGGCTCCAAACGAACGGAGCCCAGGCCAACCAAATGTCTCTCGATGAACTCTATGACTTAGGATTTGATCACTATCAAAGATATCCCCAGGAGATCCAAAAGATAACAAGAGAGGATGTCCATCAGGTTGCAAAAAAATATTTCAATTTAGAAGGCTATGCCCTCGCCATCATCCGGCCTCCAAAGGAGAAAAAGGGATGACCAGCCGGCTCCGGATAGGTTTGTTCTCGCTTCGTGACACCTTGGAATGTGGACAATTCTTCAGGTTTACCAAAGTGATGGATACCTATCTCGTTCAATCCTCGGATCGGGTTTTCTCTCTCTGTCAAAAAGGAGATTCCCTTTTCTATGATGGGGTTGAGGAATCTTTTTTGAGGAGTTTTTTCAGGTTAGAAGAGGATCTGAATTCTATCTTAAAGGAGATCGATCGGGATTCTATCATTCATCAGGCGATTCAGAAATATCGAGGTTTGAGACTGATCCGGCAGAACCCATGGGAGTGTCTGCTTTCTTACTTATGCTCCTCTGCCAAGGGTATCCCGCATATACGGTGCATCATTGAATCCCTCTGCAAATCTTCTGGGAGGAAGATCGTCTGGAGAAATTTTATTGGTTATCAATTTCCCGAACCTTGCTGTATCGAAACGCCTCTTCAGTTGGAATTTGTCAGGGCAGGGTTCAGGACGAATTATTTGGTGAAGGCCAGCCAATGTATCGATAGAAAGCAACTCCTTGCACTCAAAGATTCATCCTACCGGGATGCACGGAAAAGATTGATGACCGTTGCAGGTGTAGGAAAGAAGATAGCCGATTGTACGCTCCTCTACTCCTTAGATTTTCTCGAAGCCTTTCCGATTGATACCTGGATCAAGAAGGGTTTACAAAAGGTCTATTTTGGTGAGAGACGGGTAGGTGAAAAAGAGATGGAGGAGTTTGTTTCCAACCATTTTGGTCCCTATGGCGGTTACGCTCAACTCTATCTCTATCATTACTGGCGAAATAATTCGCCCACCTAACCCCTCCCCCTTGGATGGGGGAGGGTGGGGGGTGGGGGTGAGGAAAATCAGTAGCGGGTTCATTTATTCGGAGCGGAGTAGGCCTCGGGAGGTTTCGCTGAAGTTGTGAAGATGCCCCATGCAGAAGCCCGGGGAGCTTCACCTACCCTACCAGATTAATTCCCGTTGCTTTAAAGCATTTTTAGAAGAAATTCAATTGATTAACCGCACGCAGAGCAGGGGCTTGACAATCGATTACGATTGTAGTAAATTGTAAACATGGAGATCGTTTTCGATGCCTCAACTCTTATTCTTCTGGCAAAAATAGAATTGTTGAGAGAAATAGTCGAAGAGATAAGAGTCATTATTCCCCAAAAAGTCAAAGCAGAATGCGTCTCAAAAGAGAGCGTAGATACCATTTTGATTTCGACCCTTATTAGAGAAAAGAAGATTGTGGTGAAGGAAGTTAGGAATGCTGAAGCAATTAAAAAGATTCAGATGGATTTTAGGATAGAAGCAGGGGAAGCCGAAGCCCTTTGGTTGGCCAGAAAGCTCAAGTGCCCGATAGCTGTGGACGATGGTCCAACAATAAAAGCGTGCAAGATTATGAATCAGAGATTTACAACTGCAATCCATTTTCTTTTAAATCTCGCTGGGCAGAATAGATTGGAACTTCCAATGGCTTTGGCAAAACTTGAGAAACTATCCAATTATGGCAGATACAGTAGAGAAATCATTGAAAATGCTACGAGGCATCTGAAAGGAGGAAATTGATGGGCGTGATAAGTCTGAGGTTAAAGGATAGAGATTTGGAGAGAGTTGATGAACTCTCAAAGCTTGAACATAAGGATAGATCAACTGCCGCTCGTGAGCTTCTCGAATATGGCTGGGAGTTTCTAATGTTCAGATATTATAAGGAAGGAAAACTTTCGCTTGAAGGTTTGGCCAAAAAGCTCGATATGTCCATAAGTGAGACGATAGATCAGCTTGCCGAATTTGGTATAGAAGCTCCGATAGAATTTGAGGACTACTTGAAAGGATTTAATGTTTTCAAAAATGAATAGGATGGAATCGTAGCACGGGTTGATCGCATAGAAAAAGAGAATGAACGACAACATCTGGAAACCCGTGCACTTATTAAACTTTCATTTCCTGAATTGGAGACGACTTTCTGATCCGGAGTCACAAATGAAGGAGATGCAGGAGTGGAGAAAAAAGGTCGAAGCAAGATTTTAAGCATAGTCCATTTTCATTTTTTCCAAATTTCTTTCTGTTACTTTGGTAAGCTATTTATCGCGAAAAAAATTTAGACTTTGCTGATGCAATATTAGCCACGAAAGCCCTACGAAAGGGACCCAGAATTGTCTATTCTTTTGACCAACATTTGAACCGTGTTGAGGGCCTCACAGAATTAGAACCTGGCCAGCCTTCCCAAATCCCCTGTGTTTCTTTTCACAAAATAAATTCCTAATTTAATTACGTAGAAGAATACCTCCTCTCCCCTGGTGGGAGAGGATTAAGGTGAGGGGGAAATAAATCCAACAATTCACCCCCACCCTCCCCCCATCAAGGGGGAGGATAATACTTGGTAATTTTCATCGTTTGTTCTTGCCTGCGGAAGGCAGGGGTGATGCTTGGGTCAGGAAAAATTTGTTGATTTTTATACGATGTTTTGATATTCATGCAATCAAAATGGGGGAGGCAAGGATTCTGAAATTGAGCCTGATAATTCAAATTTTTACTCCTGATACCTGCAGTTTCTTCTGATAATCTTAAATCCCCCCTTATTTTGAATATTTTTGTAACGAATTTCGTCCAAAAATATGACTTATTACGAGGAGCATAAAATTGTTCCTATCTTGTAGGGCAAGGCTTAAGCCTTACAATCGGTAGGGTGAGCTATATGAATCGGTGGCTGGAATCTTTTAAAGAGATATACTGAAACCTTTCGCGATTAAGGATAGCATGTGTATTAGAAGAATTATATGCATTTTTTGTTTCTTATTTCTTGGTTGTTCGAGTATTCTGCCAAGGACTGGCGTGATCCCTCCGCCTCAACCTGGTATGGTGATTGTTGCTAATCCTAACCCGGCATAGCCGGAACCAAACAGGGGTTATACCATTTATCATCCAAGGATCAAGAAGCTTCGACAGCTAAACATTTCCCCGCATTTTTATCCCCTAAAAGAAGGGGACAAAAAATGCGGGTGCTACTTAAGATCAAAAACAGGATTTACTTTTTTGTCTCGTTCGTCTATAAGCATGGGCTATCCTTCTGCAATTCCTTTTAGAGGAG
>Ga0315312_1000823_pt1 | contig 29755 bp, 28 predicted proteins | sample TDP7_MG_FD_203629 | JGI IMG/M metagenome (GOLD analysis project Ga0315312, IMG submission 203629) | Freshwater sediment microbial communities from Lake Towuti, South Sulawesi, Indonesia - TDP7 | ecosystem: Environmental > Aquatic > Freshwater > Lake > Sediment | place: Indonesia: South Sulawesi... | reverse complement strand
TCTACCAAATTTTTCAAAGAGCAAAAACAATTTCCATATTTTGCCACAAAATCGGGAAAGTGTAGAAATGAACTAATTTACAGACGAAGTCTCTACAAAATGTTGCCACAGACTCGGGAAAGACCTAAAAATTATACTTGACATACTCGTATATATTTGCTAAATTTTCTTGCCTTGAAGCATAGATGTCAATGCTATAACTTACCGCAACGAGCATCGTCTCCAGAAGCACGAAATAAACATCCCTATTGCTGGAAGAAAACCCTGAATAAATAGAGAGAATCTGCTCACACTGTCCCATATCCACGCCGTAGGTCTTTATTATGATGAGACTCTATATCTGTCCGTGCCGGTTCCCGCTTTTTTATTCCTCGGATATGAAAAAGGACCCCGAACGCTTTATCGACTAGTTAGGCAAAAAGGAGGCAAATACAAAGAAAGGAGGTGGAACAGAATCAAGAGCGAACTCAGACATGCACTGAGTCACACATCAAATAAGGAGGTGAAACATGCGTAAAATTGGACAAATTTTCAGGTTCTTAATTCCCGTCATTGCCTTGGTCGTTTTAGTGGTATTTATGACTGGAGCAGGGAGACGGGAAAGGGCGACAATAGAAAAGAACAAGGCCATTGTTCTGATGCGCTGGAATGAGGAACTCTGGAACAAGGGGAACATGGCCGGAGCAGACGAGATTATCGCCAGCAACTGTGTCCGCCACATTGCGGGTCTGCCTGACTTGGTCGGCCCCGAGGCCATCAAGGAATACATCGTGGCCTGCCGCACCGCCTGGCCTGACTGGAATAGCACCTCGGAGATGATAATTGCCGAAGGGGATAAGGTGATGTCCCGTTGGAGATGTACCGGCACACACAAGGGAACCGCGTGGGGCATCCCCCCTACTGGCAATAAGGCAAATTTTATAACGGACTGCATGTATCGCATCGTTGGCGGTAAGATCGTCGAGATGTGGGAAGTCACCGAAACGGCCTGCTGGCTGCAGCTCGGCTTTAAGCTCGTCCCTCCGGGAGCTGAAGGCGGCAAGTAATCCCTGTAGCCTACCTTTGTGTTGAGCTAGGTTAGGAATCGTCAAAGCTGGTTGTCACCACATGGTCTAACACGGGGTTGCTGACTTCGCTTGGCCTCATGCAAGCACCTCCTTTCAGTCAGAGAGTTCGGCAATCCCGGAGGCTGGGTTAGTTTATTGACTTTCCATCGATAATTTTATGAAATATGAGTAACACAATTGGTAGAGAACAACAAAAAGAAAAATACTCGACGACAAAACAGGGCTTAAATCAAAAATTTAGGCCTATAGCTACATTTCTGGTATACTTCACTATCATTTCATATACAGTTCTTACCACACTTTACCAATCAATCTATTTGTCAATGTTTTTGATGTCAAACTTTGTAAGCGTTCCGCACTTGACAAAAGGAATCCTCCTCTGACTGACCCAAGTAAAAGAGTATGCTTTTTGACGCCAAGATATTCTGAAAGTTCCTTGATGTTTAGAAGCCTTTTTTCCATTCTATTCATCTCTTTGTCTTTTTCAATCTTCACTATTTAAGTGGCAAAAATGAGGGCGGATATTCCTCAAAGTAGAAATAGCCTGAGCCAGCTACCGCTCCGTGGTAACTGCTCAACCAATAGAATTATAACAGGCTCAGACAGCCTCGATTATCGGTTTGTGGTCTTCTTTTTCAGGTCAGCTTGGGGCTTTAGAATTGCATTGACTTTTTTGAATTTTTTGGTATAATATGGCAGGTTTCGGCGGATTTTTCTTCGGCTTTTTCCTTGGGCTCTGAGGGAACGGGGCCAAAGTGCACGATTTCGTTTTTAAGGCAGTAAAATAGCGGAAATCGCTTGTTTTTCCTTGTATTTGAAAGGCCAAAAATGAAGGTGAGGGAAAAAGTTCGGATTCTTCCCCCTCTCGGGGAGCTTTATAAATTTTATCCTCCTTTGATGGGGTAAAATTCAAAAACTTCTGGTAGTACGACAGTATACAAAAGCGATTTGCCTATGTCAAAATGGTATGTATACATTTGCAACAAAGCAAGAACCCTTTATGCGGGAATAACCACAGATGTGAATCACCGTATGGCTCAGCATAGAGCAAAGTTATTATATAAGGAAGAATTTAATTCTAAAGAAAAGAGGAAGCAGCCAAACGAGAAAAGCAGATAAAAGGATGGAATGGAAGGAAAAAGATAGAATTAATAGAAGGCAAATCGCCTTTGTAGGTGAGTTTATACTGAATGAAATGAAGTGAGTCCTACCCGGGGAGCTTTTTAAATTTTACCTAATGCAATTCATGAATGTAAAAAGAAAAATCCTATCTTATAGTATGATGGGGTAGGAATATATAAAAACAATGGAGGAATTTATCAATCATGCTCATCACCTCCGTTCACGCTCCTCCTTAGGCCAAAACCATGAAAGCATAGTCGTCGCTTCGGCCGTATTCGTCGTCTACGACGCCGTTACCCGCGACCCATCCCTTTACGCTCGTCCGCATCCTACCTTACTCAACCTAAACCACAGGAACGGCAGGATGGCCGACCCATCGGCAAAGCCTCAAAAAAAGGCAAAATTTGCCCGCACCCAAATTTTGGCTTTTTGGAAGACAACAGGGCATAAGATATTTACTTAGATTATCATACCCTCATATATTCTATTTTTTCGATACTATTTTTCTCTCCAAACATACTTATAACCAATAGGAGCTATTGGCTTTATTGGCCGGATGGATTTAATTTTTGGAATCTTAGGTATGCGTGGTATCGTAGGTACCCTCGGTATTTTTGGTATAGATGGATAAAATTTTGGGTCTTTAATTAATCTCCAAGGCATATATATTCTCCTTTCGCAAGCAAGATATGTTGTGTTGGGGGCGTGCTTGAGGACATTCTATTTTACTAACCCGTCCCTCTGTGGCACTCCCCCAATCGCAAACCATCCAATTGTTTGATCGTCTTTAACTAGCTATTCGTACTTCTCAAATTTGATATTGCCACCATATTCGAAATAATAGTACCAAATTTCAGAGACATTTACTCCATATTTAGCCACGAGCCTCAGGGTTTCTATACAATAGCCGTTAGGCACTATTAGCAGAAACTTTACACCAAGATCCCCATAATCTTTCCATTGTTCTGCTTCCGAATCTGCTATCGATTCAGCTGTCTCAACTTCTTCGATTATGGCAGCCTTGCCACTTGTCGAGCCAAAGTAATCAGGCATCCAAACAACTATGTCGGGATAACGCGGATTAAAGGGAGGGCCAACAAACTGGTTTTTTTCTCCACCCAGGTTAACACTTACTTTATAACCCTTTTTTATCCACTCCTCATAAGTTGTAGCAGAAGCTCTGACTACCCTATCGTGTTCAGACTGTCCTGCGGTTGTACGAGTAGTCATCCTTGCACGTCCTCCTTTCTTAACCGATTTCTGCAGATTGAATATCAAAAGTGTTTTACGAATCCACCTCCTTAAGACATACTACTAACAATGGCGCTAGTGCAGATGCTAGAGACCATAAGAGTAGGTAAGTGGTTACCAGCCATTAATTCTATCTACCCTTTCTATGTCATATCGCTGTTATAAGTATATCATTCCAGTATGAAAATGTCAAGAACAAATTATAGAACAAAAAAATAGTTCTTGACAAAATAACTAAATCCATTTATAATAATTGTAAAAATAAAATAGGAACTATAAATGAAAAAACTTCACCCTATCCAACGCAAGCTTATAAAAATACTTAAAAAGAATGTTACCGATCCTTTAACTGTCCGCGAGTTACAAGAAGAGTTAGGGGTCTCCTCAACAAGTGTAGTTCACCATCATATTCAACAGCTTGAAAAAAATGGATATTTGAGACGCAATCCTATTAATCCTAAAGACTACCAAGTATTAGCAAATTCTCCAGAGAAAAAAATAAGTTATATTAACTTATATGGTTTAGCTCAATGTGGATCAAAAGGAAGCATACTCGATGGCAATCCTATTGATCGAATTCCAATCGCAACTAAAATCCTTGGCTTTCCCTCTTCTGAAGCTTTCATGGTAAAGGCAAAAGGTAATTCAATGTCTCCAAAGATAACTGACGGAGATTTAGTTATTGCTAGGAAAGCTAAAAATGCCGAAAACGGCTCTACAGTAGTATGCATTAACCAGGGGGAAGCTCTTATCAAAAAAATTCAAAAGGGAAAGGAAATAATTCTTATTTCTACGAATCCTTCTTATGAACCCTTTATGGCAGCTAAGGATTTTCGAATTGAAGGAATTGTTCGAGGTGTCTATTCTTATCGTCTATAAGGCTATTTTATTAGTCGAAAAGTGAAATTTTAAACTTGGCAAATATAAAATGGTAAATTTCGCAGTCAAAACCTGCAATAAGATTATCCATTTTAAATGATGTATCTAGGGTGATTTATTCATTCCAAAGTAAAGATTTTTCTTCAGAAAGGATTAAATAGAATTCTTCTTTAAAGAAAGAATGGGTAAGATATCACATTATGAATAACGACTATATAAGTTTCCAAATTTTTGCCAAACGCAGGTTAATCGAAAATGCATTGTGTAGTTATTTTGGAGGATGTATACATTCTCAATACATTGCATAATGAGCAAGTCGTTTGTATAATTTCAATCCTAAAAAGTTGAGATATTTATAGCATATTCAAAAAATTGATAATTTTTTGTTGAACCTAGAGAGAAGTCTGTTAATTGTAGAATCATTAGCGGTTTAGAATTGAGCGAAAAAATACTCAATATCGTGCGGATGTGTTAGCACGGAGGGGAAGGAAAGCAGTTGGCTTAAGACAAGAATGTGTTCTATAACGCAAAAAGGCGGTCTAGTTGATACCAGCGCAATATTGATAAAGGAGATAAGCTAAATATCCCTTTAAGGGTTCAGTCGAATGTTGATTGGCCAATTTTGTACTTGCGTTTCTAGACAGATTATAGTAAAATTTTTTGAAAAGGGGGATAATTATGGAAGAAACAAGAGTATCTAATAGAAAAGACATCATACTATTACTTCTTTATGCACCAGGCGGAACAGGTGGGTTTTGTGAACCGATAGTAGGAAGAACTAGAATTATGAAGTTGGTTTATCTTTTTGGTAAGGAGTTATACGATAAGCTTAATTTCAAACAATATGTTACAAAGGGAAAGTTAGCATCTTTTGAGCCGTACAATTATGGGCCTTTCTCCAAAGATGTCTTTGACGACCTAAGCTTTTTCGAAGATATAGGTTTCATCGACGTAAAAGAGATAGGGGATGCTCCTGTTGCTGAAATAGAGGAATATAAAAATTATTTAGACGGTTTTCTTTTTGGTGATGAACTTATGGAAGGTCAAGATTCTCCTATTATTTTTAATGAAATAAGTTTTTCCTTAACACCAAAAGGGAGGGAATTCACAAAGAAACTATATGACAGTCTCTCTCCAAAACAACAGGAAGAATTAAAAAATTTTAAGAACAGGTACAATTCAGTTTCTTTAACCGCACTAATAAATTACGTTTATAAAACTTATCCGAAAGACGCCGAAAAATCAAAAATAAAAAGGGAATTCTTGTGAATTCGTCTACCTTAGTATACCTATTTACTGGTATTTCCACTTTATCCGTTATAGGTTTGATTACGGTAACAGTAAATTTCGCAATAAAAGAGCAAGATGTAGACAGGGCCGTTAATTTACCTCTTGCAAAGTATAAGGACAAAGATATAACAGAGATATTAGAACTCTTTAAAGCGCTAAATAACTCTTTGATTCCAACAGTTGAAGGAGAAATCAAATCTTTTGAAGATGACAGAGCTATGATAAGTCATTATCACGAAAATTTTATGAATCGAATAGAAAACTGTAGATTGATAAAAAGCTTAAGTAGTAGAGTTAAAGAATTGAAAATAGGGTTAGTATTTAATATAGTATTGTCTATCATCTTTGCTATTTATGTCTTTTATGGGATGATAAGCGCTTGTGCCAACGAGAAAAATCTAAGTTTGTTTGTGGCAGATAACTTAAAGATATATGTAGCATTATGGCTTTTTCCTTGGATTATTTTTGCGGTATTCCATTTTTGGTCAAGAAATTTGATGAATAGATTGGAAAAATTTTAGGGTTTTCTTCAAATGAAATTATGAATAATATTTTCTCAGAAAAAATTTTGGTTTCGAAGGTGTATAATTTATTGAAAAGAAGAGGATACGCGGTTGCCAAAGAAGTTCCTTTTGTGTCGAGGAGCATAGACCTTGTATATAGAAATAGAAACAGCGAAATCGTTGCAATAGAGATAAAGATAAAGAAATGGGATACGGCGCTTAAACAGGCTAGATATTGTCTCTTAGGAACTTCAAAGGTTTACGTTTATTTATCCAATGCGACTGTGACAGAAGAAATCAAGGAATCCTTTAGGAGAATAGGTCTCGGCCTTGCCGTCATAAATATAGGAACTAACGGAAAGATTTCTATCTCTTGCGTGCTGGAACCAACAAATCATTCGATTGAATGGATGCCCTTTCGAAATAGGCTAACTAATAGCTTTTTCCATAGATTGCACACTGGGGGTAAATTATGAACGTACCCAGACACTGGATACGTTATGGAGCCCATCCTGAAAAAACATTTTTAAAAAGCCCATTGGACGAATTATACGATGGTATTATTTTTCACGCTAATATGGTAGCCTATTCTAAGAAGGGCATTGCTGGATTTATCACTGGACCTTTAAATAGGAAACCATTCTGTATCGATCCGATAACCCATGCATTTGGCCATAGCCCTATTTTTATATTAAAGTCTAGTGAGTCGTCAGAAGTAAAACCAGCCATAAAAATATTATCACAATATTATGGAGAGCCCGTAAAAAGCAACATGGGCATTCGACCTCTGGATGCGAAGGATTTTGGTTCGCAAAAACTTAAAGAAGAATTCTGTCGCCGGGTTATTAATTTTGAAAAGAACATAATAAGCGAAGAAATGTCGGAGGATGCAAAATATGTGAGTATCGAAAGCCAAATTCCGTGTTTAATAATAGCTCCTTGTTTCTATATGAATATTCTAAATTATTCTTCTTGGAGGCCATTAAATCTCCAATTTATTAACATAAGCAATGACGTAGAAAGAGTCATCCCTGTGTTTGGTTCCTTAGTAGTTTCTAAAGAACTATTTTTCGATGAGGACTCAAGAAAGCAACTCCTTAATGACTATTCAGAGGCTGATTGTTCTGGCATTTTCCTTTGGATAGCATCTTTCGATGAACATAAGGCTAGTAGGTCAGAACTCTCAAAATATAAGAATTTTGTCACAGAATTATCAAGCAGGGGTAAAAAAATAATTTCTCTGTACGGGGGTTATTTTTCGATTATTTTACTAAAATATGGACTCCATGGAGTCGTGCATGGCCCAGGATATGGTGAAGAACGGGATGTAACGCCCGTAGGAGGTGGCTTGCCTAGAGCCAAATATTATTTCCCGAAACTTCATCATAGAAGATTCTTTAGGGAAGTAGCTTATGCGATTAGAGCTTTGAATTGGAAAAGTCCGGCTGATTTCTTTGAGAATATTTGTGATTGTGACTGTTGCAAGGATACGATAGGGAATGATGTAAAAAATTTTTCGAAATTTGGCAGTTCAAAATCGGGCATTAGGAGGGATGGGATATCGTTCGAATATCAAACTTCAGAGGCGAAGACACTAACAACAATTCACTATTTACTGAATAAGCACAGGGAGTTCGATTTTATAGATCGCAATTCAAAGGGGCGCATAATCGAAGAACTGAGGGATTCGTTTAATAAGCATAAGGGATTCTTCGGAATAGGAGAAGTAGGGTATCTAGAGAATTGGGCAGATGCATTGGCAGAATAATTGATGTGACCTCTTTAAAGAGCCGTGTTGGGTGATAGCAGCACGGCTCTTCTTATGCGGGGGATGACGCCATTTCCTTTTTCCGCGGCCCCAAAAGGTCCATACAATGCGGTTGGAGGCAAACTGAGAGGCACCAGCGAAAAAAATACTCCCTCATTCAGCCCGATGAACGGGGGAGTTAAAAGTAATTAAAGAGGGTGGGTCCTACTCGAGACCGATAGGGATGATTTCGTTTTGAGGTGGTAAAATATCAGAAATCGCCTGTTTTTCCTCGTGTTTTGAAGGCCAAAAATGAAGATTACGGAAAAAGTTCGGATTTTTACCCCTCTCGGGGAGCCAGTTTTTAAAAATAGCAGAATTTGATTCCGCCGAGTTGCTCCCGACACTATGCGTCGGGATTTGCCTCGGCGAATTTTTTGGGGGCGAAGCAGGTGGGTCTTTCTCAATCCCCCGACGGGAAAAGGGCCGAAAACGATTTTGTATTTTCCTCATAGTGTATAATTGTATAGCTTAATTTACTACACTATGCTACACTTTTGACATTCTCTTGTCAATTCTTTTTGCAAGAAAATTGGAGATTTCATCATTTTGGGCATTTTCACCAATTGGTGAAATTAGCACTCTGAGATGTTTTATCTTGACTTTCCAGAAAATACTATGATATACTAAATGGGCAAATGCATTCTAACCCTATCAAAAGAAGGTAAAATAAGATTGAAAAATAATCCGCCTGAGAACGAAAGACTTATGACATTAGAAGAGATATCCAACTACCTCCAAATCAGCATTCATACCTTATACAAAATGGCTCAACAGGATAGAATTCCTGCATTTAAGGTAACCAACAAGTGGCGCTTTAGGAAAAGTGAAATAGATGCCTGGATTGAGAAGAATCGCAGGAGAGACAATAAAAAGAGGTGATTATGAAAGATAAGAAGGAGAAACAAGAATTTCCATCTTTGAAGTGGGAGCATCCTGGTGGGAAACTTAGAGAGGTTGGACCCCGGTCATTAAGCGATGCAGAATTGCTATCAATACTTATATCATCTGGAATAAGAGGCAAATCAGCAGAAAAGATTGCCGGGGAAATTTTGGAACGTTTTGGCTCTTTTCGCGGGATATCCAATCAACCCTTGAGAAAATTTCTGGAAATAAAGGGATTAGGAGATGTGAAAATAATAAGAATTGCTGCAGCATTTGAAATTGCTCGCAGGATGGTGCAAGAGGCCCTTAAAGAGCGTGAAGAAAAGTAAACTGACTAAGAGTTCACAGCGTATACCCAGTCCAATAGAAGAGTTTGTTCAAAAGACTGAGTGGACTGCTACTGCCAAAATAATGGAATGGATTAATTCAATAATCAAAGATAAGAATTTGCCTATTGGCATATCTGAGGTGGAAACTAAATTAAAAGGAGAAAAAAAGCGACCAGATATTGTCATATATAGAAGTAGACTTGATGAAGAGATTATCTGTGTATTGGAATTTAAGTCTCCGTTCTACGAATCAGATGATGAAGAGAATCTTAAGGAGCCAGCCAGAAAGAAAGCAACTAAGAGAAATTCTCGTTACTTCACCACTTCAAATTTTCAATCATTGATTCTTTTCAATACGGCAAAAGTCAATGCAATGAAGCCTGTAGAAGAACAGGTTGTAGAGAAATATTCTCTCTCTATATTGGAAGACCTCAATGAGATTGAGACGCCAAAATTCCGAAATAGTATCTATCTTGGCCTGGAGAAATTTCTTATAGATTTAGCTGAATTTGTTACAGGCAAGAAACCCGAACCATTAATGGAAATTAATCTTTTGCTCGTCTGGCGACTTCAAGAGAAGATTAACCGGTTGGCTCCCCATTACAAAAGAATTATAGAAGACGAGTGCCATAAAAACAGAGAATTCCGCAGAGAATTAAAAAAATGGTTCACTGACCAGATGTGGGAATTCAACGCACAAGAAAGCGATTTTGACAAAGCAGCCCGCCAGACTGCCTATCTTCTTATTAATAAAATTATTTTCTACCATGCTCTTCAATCCAAGCGCCAAACTCAACTCGACCCCCTAAATATTCCAGAGGACTTAACCAAAGGCGGGCTGCTTAAGAGACATCTCCAAAACTATTTTGAATATGTACTCAATAATATTGATTATGAGACTATCTACTCCGCAGACTTCATTGATTCACTGGCTTTCCCCGAGAGTGAGGCAGTCGTTACAGAGATTAAGAATCTTGTGAAGATTCTAAGAAGATATGATTTCTCTAAACTCGGATTTGACATAATTGGTCATATCTTTGAAGGGTTGATTCCTCCAGAAGAACGCCATAATTTAGGTCAATATTTCACCAATCCAAATATAGTGGACCTCATTTTGCGTTTCTGTTCGCAACACGAAAAAGACAAAGTCCTTGACCCTGCCTGCGGGGCGGGGACATTTTTAGTCCGCGCCTATCAGCATAAAAGGCTGATGAACCCTCGTTTGACCCATGAAGAGATTCTTGATACACTCTGGGGAATAGATATTGCCAAATTTCCCGCTCACCTTTCCACTATAAATCTGGCAATAAACGACTTGTCGGTAGATAAGAACTATCCTAACATCTTGCCCCATGATTTCTTTAGTTTACATTCCTCAGTAGAAGGTTTAGAATTGCCTGAAAACTGGCGAAAGAGGAGGGCAGCTTCTTTAGGTAAGACGCCAAGAGAGATAACTCACCCGCGTTGGTTTGATTGTGTCGTTGGTAATCCTCCTTATACCCGTCAAGAGGAGATAAGCGAGATCGGTCCCGAAGATAGAAAATATAAAGCAAATCTGATTAGAAAAGCTTTACTCGACCTGAAGGGCAGAAAAATAGCGGAAATATCTAAAAGAGCTGGAATTCATGCCTATTTCTTTATTCACGGAATGAAGTTTCTTAAGAACGGTGGAAAGTTTGGGTTTATCGTTTCTAACTCTTGGTTGGATGTGGAATACGGTAAAGGTCTACAGGAGTTTTTCTTAAAGAATTATAAGGTATTAGCCATTATAGAATCCAAAGTTGAACGCTGGTTTGAAGATGCCGATATAAATACCTGTATAGTTATTTTAGAAAAATGTGCCGATGCCTCGTTGCGAGATGAAAATCTGGTCAGGTTTGTCTATTTAAAGAAGCGCCTATCCGATTTTATGCCTCCTGTTTCTGATATGTGGGTGAAAAGTAAAGAGAGAATAGAGAAAATAGATGACCTACGCAGGACGATACTATTCCATAATGAGTTTTATGAGAACGAAGATTTTAGAATTCTTCCCAAAAAACAGAAAGAACTTTGGGAGGAAGGCTTTGACTCTGAACAACAAAAATATGTTGGTGCAAAATGGGGGAAATACTTAAGGGCGCCTGAGATATTCTTTAAGATTCTTCAAAAAGGTAAAGGTAAATTTGTGCCACTAAAAGAGATTGCCGATGTAAGACGAGGATTTACGACTGGTGCTAATGAATTTTTCTATTTGACTGAAGAAGAAATCAAAAAATGGGGAATTGAAAAAGAGTTCCGGATGCATAAAGATGAGAAAGGTAACTGGGTTCCCAATTATGTAATTAAGTCTCCAAGAGAATGTAAATCCATTGTGGTAAGACCTGAAGAGTTAGAATATAGAGTTTTGATGATTCACAAAGATAAAAAGGATTTGAAAGGGAAGAGAGTTTTAGATTACATCCACTGGGGTGAAAGAAAAGGATTTCACAAAAGGCCAACCTGTGCAAGCAGACAGAGGTGGTATGAACTTCAAGAAATAAAAGCGCATATTCTTTCAAAGAGATTTGTTGATGTTGGTTTTGGGTATTTTTTGAATCCTCATGAATTATTTGTTGGGGATACTTTTTTCTCGATTAGCTTTAAGAAAGTCGAAGATGTCGACTTATTAGGTGCTATTTTCAACTCTACCATTTGGTCATTTCTAACTGAAATTTACGGTAGAACAGTTATGGGTGAGGGAGTGTTGCTGATTTATGGGCCAGAAATTGCACCAATACCTATTCTAAATCCAACTCATATTTCCGGGTCAAGCAGGATAGACATTACTAAGAAATTTGGTGTCCTTAGGGGGAGAACAGTAGATTCGATTTTTGATGAGTTTGGTGCTTTTTCTGCGGCAGAAGTTTCTCTTGATAAAATCAAACCTGACCGCCGGGAACTGGATAAAATTATTATGGGTGAGATTTTAGGCCTAACAGAGGAAGAGCAACTTGAAGTGTATCGAGCGGTGGTGGACTTAGTGAAGTCTCGTATTGAAAAAGCGAAAAGTATGGGAAAGAGAAAAAAAACCAGAGAGGGAATTGACATTGAATTGCTCTTAAAAAATGTCCTTTCCAGAATTGGAGAGGAGACCCTGGGCAAATTCTACAGAGAAAATATTTTATCCCAGCATTGTTACGAAAAAGACTTACCGGAAATAAAAGGCAAAATTGTTATTGAGAAGGACTTATTTAAGTGGCGTCTCTCGGGAGATAATACACATATTGAATGTGAATCAGAAATAGAGGCAAATTATCTCAAAAATCTCGCCGGCACAGGGATAACTGTGGTGAAGATTCCTCGGGACGATAAATATCTTAAACATATTCTACCAGAACTTGAGAGGATAAGGCAGAATATTGATGCAATTATTGAAGAGGATGTTCTATCAATTATAAGTCCAAAAACTCAAAGTCAAGTCCTGCACGCTCTCTGGCAAGAAATTATGAAAATGGGAGGATGAACATATGCAACACGAGAGTACTATTGATTACGACCATTTTTTAGAAGACTTAGTAGATATGTACCCTTTTTCAGTTGAAGAAGCAGTCTTAGTTGAGCTTATTGCCAATTGTCTGGACGCAAAGGCAAGCACTATTGAGATAACAACGGATAAAACAGCAAGGATATTTGAAATGAGGGATAACGGTAAGGGAATGGCTGGCAAGGAATTTGAGAACTATCATAATTTCTCAATGACTTTCAAGGAAAAAGGTAAGGGTATTGGCTTTGCTGGTTTAGGGGCAAAGTTAGCTCTAAAGATTGCTGAGAATATTATTACCGAAACGCAATCAAGGAAATTTGAAGGTGCCTCTCGCTGGAGATTCAAAGGCAAGAAGCCCACATGGGTTGATATCTCGCCTTCTTATATCCAAAGCTCTGGTACACTGGTGAGAATAATTCTTTCCACTGACGAGTCAACATTACTTAATCCTGAAAAGATTAAGCTAATTATCCTGAAACATTATTTGCCGTTATTGCTGTTTGCTGATTTTTATAGGGTTGCCGAGGTGTATCCTTTGGGAATAAGATTTGTGGTAAACGGGGATGTTTTGCAAGTAGATAAGATTGATTATGAAAAGGAATCGCCCCCGATTTTTCTAACCCGAGGGAGAAAAAAGAGACCATTTGGGATATGCAGGTTTACTTTGTCCAAAGAGCCAGTGCCTGACGAGTTCCAAGGGATTGCAATCTCCACCTTTGGAAAAATCATTAACACCGAACAAAGGGAGTGGTTCAGACAACAACCTAAAAGTCCGGAGAGAATCTCTGGAATCATAGAGGTTCCTGAACTTGTCGGCTGTTTAGTCACTTCAAAGACTGCCTTTCGCAAGGATGGTTCTTTTGGGGTAAAGTATTACAATTTTTATAGGGTAGCGCAAGAAGATTTTATCAAGTGGCTGGAAGAGATTGGTCTTCGCGAAAGAAAAATGGAAGAAGAGAAAGACGCCGAACTTGCGAAGAAATTAGCGAAAATAGCCGGAAAGATCATAACCGATATTCCGGAGTTACAGACTTTGTTTAGTGCAGGGCAAATTAAGCAAGTACTTTTGCCTCTCTCTGAAAGCGATGAAAAGGCCTCATTAGTAGAAGGAGGTACTCAAGAGATAGGTAGCGTGGAAACTGGTGGAAACAAGGCGGGCGTGACGACAGCACCTGGCCCAGATATTGGGAATATCCTTCAGCAGCCAGGAGTGGAACAGCCGGTAACCAGAAGAACGAGGTCTATTAAATTCGGACCCAGTATAAGCTTTGTTAGCGATGAAGAAAGAGAGGAAATAAGTTGGACTGAAGGCTTAGAAAAGGTATTGATTAACAAAGCTCACCCAGCTTTTAAATCAGCGGCACGCAGCGGATTTCCTTTTTACCACTATGTGTTAGCGATAGGGTTTGCGATCATTCGTGAACTACCTCCTGACGAGGATAAGATGGGCATCCTGAATAGGTATCTCACTAATTGGGGTAATCTATAACCAGATGGATAAAATATTTTTCGAAATTGACCCGAAGGAAGAAGATGGGAAGCCCGTATATATGGCAAGATTTCAAGTTAGTGACTTGCCCAAGGCTAAGCAATATAACTTAGATTTGGTGGAAAAGGCTGGATACCTTGAACGACTTTATAAGAATACTATTATGTTTTGCAGGGAAGGCCTTGAGAAAATTAGGAAAGCTCCGAGCGAAAAGAGAATTTTGATATACTGGGATGTGGCGAATAAAATCTGGCAATTTCTGAAAATATCCGAGAAAAAAGGTTTCTTTCTTAACAACTACTATAAGCATTTCATCCGTGATTTAAATGTTTCGAGAACAACAGTAGAACGGTTGTTGAGATTGAGAAAAACGGTAGAGGACAAATCGAATCTAGACCCCACAAAGTCCTGGGTTTACTATACAAGAAGATATGTCCGCTTAAAATCAAAGCAACCTTAACTCAAGTCAAAACCGAATCGCGAAGGTTCAAATTTTCTTCATTAGAATTTTAAGAATGGAGATATTAAATGAAAGTTACTCCATCTCGGGAAGATATATTGAAATTGCTGGATAGGCTAGATAATGAGCCAGCGGGAGCCTTAGAATTAGATGTGTTGGAATTTGAACCATGGTTACCCAATGCAAGAAACAATCTGGCTAAAGCAGTAGAGCTAGCAGCTTGTTTTGCCAATGCGTATAGGGTCGGTTTGGATGTAAGGAGTTTGCTAAGGGGAATTTACTAATCAGAAGGTGCTAAAAAACATCTTTGGGACAGTACAGGCTTGAGACCATTTTCCGGAGGAAAACAAGAATTTGAAAGTTCCTGATTTGTCCAAGTGGCAACACGATAATCACCTCATAGGGTTGCTTTTGTTTGCCCAGCTTGTCGATGAGTTGCTCTTTGATTATACGATAGATACTTATAAGGTACCCGCTTTAAATAGTAATTCGTTGTGTTATGAGTTGTTACATGCGATACATGGTGTTGAAAGCGGATATCTAGAAAGAGGTGTTATAGCCCCGTTACTCGAAGAGCTGGAATATAATCTGGGAAAAGACCCCGTAATCAGAGAAATTTTGGGGCTTCACCATGAGCAATATGTAAATTCTCTAAATATAGGAGATTCACTTCCCGACATGAAGACCAAAATTAATTACCTTGTAAAGAGAATAGAGAATAAATATTTTGACACATGTAAAAGCCTATTGAAAAAAACTATTTCTGAACAAAAAGAGAAGGATAAGATTAATAGGCTGACCAGAATTTTTATTACAGAGTTAGTAAATGAAGGTTATTCTCCTGGGTGTATTTATTTTGAAAATTTGCGTTTCTTCTTTGAAGGACCTTTTCCTGAAAAGATAGATTCTTTAAAATTACTAGATAGATATTTCGAATGCTTTGACAAAAAGGAAAAGGAGTGGAATATCATTTTTTGGGGAGAGGGAAATTTTAGTCTAATTTCAAAGTTTATCAAGAAGATAGATATTGTAATTTGCGAAACTGTGCCATCTCTCACCTTTAGAGATAAAGTAGACGAATTCTTTAAAAGAGACCCTAACTTTCCTATTTGTCTAATGGTAAGAAGTGTAAAGGCTCTCGACGCCATAAAAGCGAGACAAATAGCTGAAAACGAACTTTTGATGGTAGATAGTTTAGTTAAATATCATGTACATAGGCGTGGTTTGTGCTGGAAAGACGAGGTGTTATGCTATACCACTGACCAAAAATATTTTACGGTGTGTAGGAGACCAATATCACCTGTTATGAAAAGACCAGACCGGCCAGCTGAGAAATTATCTACGTTAGTAGACGAGACGTTATCAGCGATTACGAATGAAATGTTGACCGACGGTTCGTTAGAAAGGCTAATAAGAGCACTAAGGCTTCATAGCACAGCACTTGACGCCGCTTCCCCCCAAAACCAAATATTAGATTTTTGGACTGCCATTGAAATATTACTTCCTCCATCAAAAGAAAAAGAAGGCAAGAGTAGGATAGAACAAATAGCAGATTTATTGACACCTTTTATCACCGAGGCATATGCGGCAAAATTGGCAACCGATTTATATAGGTCAATAAAAGCAAGTGGCGAAGAGGCGATGAAAATACTTGAAAAAATAAAAATAGGAGATAATAAAGTAGATAAATGTATGGCATTATTTAGTATAAAGAAGAATGAAAAAATAAGAGAGGAATTATACAAACGTTTCGAATGGCATCCTATTTTAAAAAACAGGATATATTTTCTATTTTCACGATTTAATTCTTCGAAGACTATCGCTAGGACTTTAAAGGACCATATGCAAAGGATATCTTGGCAAATAAGACGAATTTATCGAACAAGAAACCTCATAATACATTCTGGGGAAATCCTTCCTTATTTGAATATTTTGGTTGAAAATTTGCATTCCTACCTTGATAGAGTATTTGATTTAATACATACTAAAGTGACAAGAAGTTCCCATAGGTTAACTTTAGATGAAATTGCTTTAGAGATTAAATTGGAACACGACGCGCATATAAAGCTACTCGAGAAGTCGGACGACTTAGAATGTACAGAGGAAAATTATAAAAGATTTTTGTTTGGTGGTTAGAAATAAACATGTGGCATATAGTTTTCAGTTTTGGAATGATAGAAAAGAAGGAAGGCATTGGTCAATAACCTTTGCTTCGGGCAACTAAAGCCGGTTGCGAAACTCCTCTGACAGGGGAGTAAGCGCCAATAAGCTAAGGGATATTGGGACTGGCGACCATAAGCTTACTGAAGGACGAGCGGAAGTGAGCGCCCAGCCTGATGAACACGCGAGTTAAGAGTAAGTGAAAGAAAGGCGACCCCTCCTGAGGTCGACCGGGACTATTTCGTTTTCAAGCCAGTAAAATAGCAGGAATCGCCTGTTTTTCCTCGTATTTGAAAAGCCAAAAATGCAGTTCAGGGAAAAGGTTCGGATTCTACACCGTCACGGGAAGCCAGGTCCGATATTGCGTCGCTCATCAGGACTGGGGAGAAAAGGAAGCAAAATAAATGAAGGCCGAAGGCCATTTGACTAAGGCGAAAGAAATAAAAGAAAGTATGGAGAAATTGCTACCCGACCCGGAAGGTAAGAATGTGGTAGCAATAGTAGAATTATCCTATGGGATTATCCTCCATTTGATTGCATATGGTATTGAAACAAAATATAGACAACATCTTGATACTCACGTCGGACTACCTAAATTCTTAAGAGAACTTGGAGAGGTTAAGATTGCTGAAGACTTTGAACGATTGGACACTTTCAGGCAAGGTCGCTGGTATGGTGGTCGTGGAAATGGTGAAGTGATTAAAGAATGCTTAGAAATTATTCAATGAGTGGAGGTATGGACAAGATGAATATCCCAGAAGAACTTAAGAATCCAATAATTGATTTTGTTAATGAGGCAGACAGAATTCCCAATTTGAAATACGTCATACTATTTGGTTCTATTCCCAAAGGAGAAGTCTCCAAGAAAAGTGACATAGATTTACTTATGCTCTTTGATACAGACCATAATCCTGAAGTAGGAAAGGAGATGGATACGTGCCTGGAAATTTCTTCTAAGATTTCACAGAAATACAATTTGTCTTATTCATTTTCATTTGTAATGAAGAACCTAAATGATCCCAGTGATGTGGAGGCGGACTTTCTCTGGAACATATCTAAGGAAGGGACTATTATCTGGGGCAGGATAGATGCTGAATTACTAAAAGAACCGGGAAGGAATTTGAAACCTAAATCTCTAATAAGTTATTCTACAAAAGATTTAAGTTCAAAGGAAAGGTCATCCATTCAAAGGAGCCTGTTTGGTTACAGATTTTCTCAGACGGTAAAAAATAAGTCGTATCAGGGGGAGAAGAAAGGTTTGATAGACAAAAGAGAGTATAAGATAGGGGATGGAGTACTTTTAGTCCCTTCGAATTTGGAAGAAAAGATAGTGGAAATTTTAAGAAAAAATAGGGCAAAGTATAAGAGTACCAGAGTTTGGGAATAGGGTGCATTTTGCGATTGTAATTGCAAAACAGGGTAAATTCAGGTAAATTTTGACATCGTGGGCGCAAAAAATATTGCATTTGTGTATTCAAAATAGGGGAGTTTTAGCTGGGTTTGCCACTTTGGTAGCAAAAAAGAGATTGGTCTCCTGTGATTCTCCCCTTTAATGCCCAAGGAGCTCCTTGTTAGGGACAACGGTGGGAGGTGGTGAGGGTCCCGAGTCCGAAGGACAGCGCAAGTGGGTGCCCAGCCTGATGGATAGGGAAGTCAAGGCTAAGCTAAGAATGCCGGTCCCGCCCGGGGACCGATGGGGAAGGTTTCGTTTTCAAGGCAGTAAAATATCAGAAATTGCTTGTTTTTCCTTGTATTTGAAAGGCCCAAAACGAAGATTACGGAAAAAGTTCGGATTCTGCCCCCTCTCGGGGAGAATTTTTTTATGGGGGTTTAATACTCTCCTAAGAAATTCTTTATGTGTAGTCTGAAAATTTAGGCTTTTTGTAGGTGAGTTTATCCCGAGGGGCGTGAGGGGAGTCCTACGGGGGGAGCTTTTTAAATCTTATCCTCCTTTTGCTTGATTTTCCCACAAAGTTTAGATAAAATAAATTTAGTGTTGTGTATAATTCCAAACATACTGCATGTCGTCTGGCGGCGTGGCACAATAGAACATTCGCAATATACATAACAACGGTAATTTTAATTGTTGAAGCTAAAATCCAAGACTCAACAAGAATCTCAGCGCATATTTAGGCATTACAAAACATCCGGGCTATCGTTATCAGATGCTCAAGAGAAGGAGGAGATTGCTTAAATGTTTTTGCTATATTGACAGTAAGAAAAGGGACTGGAAAGCCACCTTTGCCGGGACTTCCAGATCTTCTGTGCTCCGTTCGTAGTGCCTCGGGGCGGGGCTCACTTGGCGTTCCAACGATACACCAGGACTTCCTGTTAATTTTTGACTGACTTCGGCTCTTGTTTGTTGTTAGGTGCGCTCAGCCGGCAGCCACGGTGCCGCTTTTCCATTAAAATAAGGAGAATAATATGTGGAAAAAAATCTTCTTCGTTTTAACTATGTTTTTGTTTTTAGGCTTGGCGAGTGCTAATGCGGGAAAAAAGTTCATTCAAATTAAAGGCTCGGATACCATGGTAAACCTTGGCCAGACATGGGCTGAGAAATATATGGAAAAAAATCCGAAAGAATTTATAGCAGTTACCGGCGGGGGTTCAGGTACAGGGCTTTCCAGCCTTATAAGCGGCACCTGTGATATTGCCATGAGTTCAAGAAACATAAAAGAAAAAGAAGTGGATTTAGCCAGAAAAAACGGAATAGAGCCTTACGAGATAAAGGTGGCTCTGGATGGCTTGGCTGTAGTGGTAAATCCGAAAAATCCAGTAAGTAAATTAACTATAGACCAACTTGGCGCGATTTTTACAGGCAAGATTAGTAACTGGGAAGTTGTGGGCGGTAAGAATGCTCCAATTGTGATTTTATCTAGAGAAGTGAATTCCGGTACGCATGTCTATTTTAAAGAGCATGTATTAAGAAAAAATGACCCTAATTCCAAAGAGGAGTTTGCGCCGGGAGCATTATTGCTCTCTTCTTCTCAAGCAATTGCGGATGAAGTGGCCCAGAATCCTGATGCAATAGGTTATTACGGTATGGGTTATAGCTCAAGTAAACATAAACCAATAATGGTAGCCAAAGATGAAAAGTCAGAATACGAAGCCCCTACCATAGAAAATGTGGTGAATGGAAAATATCCAATATCCAGACCTTTATTCCTCTATACAAATGGAGAACCGCAAGGGCCGATAAAAAAGTTTGTTGATTTCTGTCTTTCAAAAGAAGGCCAGGATATTGTTTTAGAAACAGAGTTTGTCCCGATGAAGTAATAAACTCGAATGCGTAAATTTAAAGAATTTATTATTGAGAAGCTAATCTTAATCTGTGGTCTTGCTTCAATACTTTTTGTAGTATTGATTTTTATTTTCTTGCTTAGAGAGGGGTTGGCGGTTTTTAAGACAGTCGGCCCTTTTGAATTTCTCTTGGGTAAGAGCTGGTATCCCATTTCCGAGCCCGCGCAACTGGGGATTTTGCCTTTGATAATAGGGTCTTTGTTAGTTACCCTTGGTGCGGCAATTATTTCCATTCCTATTGGTGTAGCCAGCGCAGTTTATATTTCCGAGATAGCTCCTTTGAAGATAAAAGAAATACTTAAGGCTGGCATTGAACTATTAGCAGCTATACCCAGCGTAGTATTGGGCTTTATTGGTATGGTTACGCTTGTGCCGTGGGTAAAAAACATATTCCATCTGCCGACGGGTTTAACTGCCTTATCGGGTTCGATTATGCTGGCATTTATGGCTATGCCTACAATTGTTTCTATTGCCGAAGACGCGGTCTATTCTGTGCCTAAATCCTATAAAGAAGGCGCCCTCGCTTTGGGCGCTACGCATTGGCAGACTATCTATCGGATAATACTTCCCGCAGGTTCATCCGGGATACTGGCAGCAATAATGCTTGGTATTGGCAGGGTAATTGGTGAGACAATGGCAGTAATGATGATTACGGGCAATGCAGCAATAATTCCGCATACTATTTTGCAGCCCGTACGCACTCTTACCGCTACAATTGCTGCTGAGATGGGCGAGGCAGTGGTAGGAAGTGAACACTATTTTGCTCTATTTGCCATAGGCATAGCTTTGTTTGTAATAAGTTTTGCAATCAATGTAACTGCGGACTTATTTTTGCATAAGAGAAGTTCATGAGAAATCCACAGAAATCACAAAACATTGCTTTCTTCTTCTTATTTCTGGCTACTCTGTTAATCGTAGTTCCGGTAGGCTTGATTGTGGTAATTATTATCCAGAAAGGTATACCTGCTATCAACTGGCAATTTCTTACGGATGTCCCTCGGCAGGGCATGCGTAGCGGCGGTATATTTCCGGCAATTGTGGGAACAATATACCTGGTTTTGGGCGCGGTTATCTTTGCTCTTCCTATTGGTCTTCTTTCAGCTATATATCTCAGTGAATACTCAAAAGATAATTTTCTGACGCGTATGATTAAGCTGGCAATTGTTAATCTGGCAGGAGTTCCCTCGGTAGTCTACGGACTCTTTGGTCTTGCATTGTTCGTGGTGTTCTTTAAGTTCGGAGCTTCCATTCTTTCCGGTTCCCTTACTCTGGGCATTATGATATTACCAATAATCATTACCGCTTCACGGGAAGCCCTGGAGAGTGTGCCTTATTCATTCCGCGAAGTAAGCCTTTCGCTGGGTGCAAGCAAATGGGAGACTATCAGGCATATTGTCTTACCGAATGCGATTTCCGGCATACTAACCGGGACGATTCTGGGATTAGGCAGGGCTGCAGGCGAAACAGCACCTATCCTTTTTACTGTAGCTGCTTTTTATCTCCCGCGACTGCCCCATTCTATTTTTGACCAGGCTATGGCTTTGCCATACCATCTATATGTTATCTCGACACAGGTCCCTAATGTGGATGAAAAAATAAGATATGGCACAGTGTTGGTTCTCCTGGCACTGGTTTTATTTATGAATCTGGTGGCAATAATCATGCGTTATAGATTCAGGAAGAAGAAGAAATGGTAAAATTCAGCATAAAAGATTTGCATATCTGGTTCGGGTCTATGCAGGCACTAAAAGGAGTCACTATGGAAATTCAGAGCGATGAAATCTTAACCGTTATCGGCCCGGCTAACAGTGGCAAGACCACTTTCTTAAGGACACTTAACCGACTAAACGAGCTAAATGCAAACTTTAAAATGAGCGGTAAGGTAGAATTTCACGGTCAGGATATCGGGGTAATTGATATCCAGACCATACGCAAAAAAGTAGGTATGGTCTTTGCCCTACCTTTGCCGCTGCCTTTGTCGATATTCGATAACATTGCCTATGGTATGAAAATGAACGGCATAAAAAGTAAGAAAAGACAAGAAGAGATTGTAGAAGAAGCCCTGAAACAGGCCTATCTCTGGGAAGAAGTTAAAGATAGATTAGATGAATCTGCGTTTGAATTATCGGGAGGTCAGCAGCAGCGGCTTTGTATTGCAAGGACTTTGGCAGTTGAGCCGGAAGTAATCCTGTTTGATGAGCCGTGCTCTGGGCTTGACCCTATATCTACTGCTAAAGTAGAAGAAGCGATGTTGAAACTGAAAACAAATTATGCGATTGTCTTGGTAACCAACAATGTTAAACAGGCGGCGCGTGTAGGAGATAGGACTGCGTTTTTTCTATCGGGTGAACTTATTGAAATAGACAGAACAGATAAAATATTTACTGCGCCAAAAGACAAACGGACAGATGAGTATATCAGGGGGAAATTTGGATAAAGCCAGAATCAGGGTTAATAATTTGGATTTGTGGTATGACGATTTTCAGGCCCTTAAAAACATAAATGTCTATTTCCAGGACAAGATAATCACGGCTATTATTGGTCCTTCGGGGTGCGGTAAGACCACTTTGCTCCGGGTTTTTAACCGTATGAATGATTTAATAGAGGGTGTGCGTATATCCGGGGAAGTCTTGATCGATGGTCTTAATGTAGTAGACCAGGATACAGATTTGGTTACCCTGCGGAAAAAGGTGGGTATGGTATTTCAGAGGCCCAATCCTTTTCCTTTATCAATTTATGAAAATATGGTTTTTGGGCCGAAAGTTCACGGAAGTATTACAAATAATAATGAGCTGAATCAAATTGTAGAAGAGAGCCTAAAGTCCGTGCTTTTATGGGATGAATTAAAAGACAAGCTTAGTAAATCAGCCCTGGGATTATCATTGGAGCAGAAGCAGAGATTGTGTATTGCCAGGTTAATCGCAGTGAAATCCGACATCTTATTGATGGACGAGCCCTGTTCTACCCTTGACCCGCAAGCAACTTCAAGGATTGAGGAATTAATGCGTGAACTTAAAAACAATTATGCTATAATAATAGTAACTCATAATATGCAACAGGCAGCGCGTATTTCCGATGAGGCCGGATTTATGCTTTTGGGCGAACTGATAGAGTTCGGCAAGACTGAAACCATTTTTACCAAGCCAAAGGATAAACGCACCGAAGATTATATTACAGGAAAATACGGATAACTATTATTAAAGGAGAGGTAAGAAAATGGAGAGACATTTTGATGAAGAATTGAAAGACCTACACAAGGATATTCTTAAGATGGCTATTATGAGTCAACAAGCAATACATAAGTCGATTGAGGCGTTAAGAAACCGCAATAAACTTCAGGCCCAGGAAGTAATAGATACCGATGTTGAAATCGATGAATTGGAATTGATAATCGATGAAAAATGTATTGACTTGATTGCCCGGCATCAACCGATGGCAGGCGATTTAAGATTTATTGCTACCGGAATGAAAGTAAATGCAGAACTTGAGCGAATTGCCGATTTAGCTGTAGATATCTCACAGCGAGTTTTAGAATTGGTAGATAAACCCATACTTAAGCCCTTGATAGACATACCGAAATTATCTACTGTTGCTCAAAATATGGTACGTGATGCTATTGATGCCTTTGTAAGAGAAGATATTGAACTTGCCAAGAAAGTGGTGCTTTCTGATGAAGAAGCGGATAGACTGCGCAATCTAGTCCAAGAAGAACTAATTAATGATTATATGGCAAAAGATGCCAGTACTGCCCCACGCGCTGTACCGCTATTATTGATTGCCCGCCATCTTGAACGCATTTGCGACCATACAACTAACATTGCAGAAGATGTTATCTACATGGTTCAGGGTAAAGTAGTAAAGCACCATCCCGAGAGAATAAAAAAGGGGTCAGAGTGATTTATTAAAAAAGGGGTCAGAGTGATTTATTGGCGAAAAATGTCATTATGAGAAAAGGATACCGCCGAACAAGCCCTTAGTTTATAGAAGGTTATGATGTTGGTAAATTGCAGGAATACAATGACAAGAGACTTAAACTTCGATACAGGAAAGTGATTAGACAAATAAAGAAAATTAAGAAAAGACTGCGTTCAATATAGAAACAGGCATGTCTTTCGTGTTTTCCAGCTTACCGACCGGATATTAGATCCGCTGGAACGGTTACGCAAAATCTAAATTAAAGGAATTCTTAATCTTTTCCCGACTCGACAGGATAGCATGAAACAGTGCCCAGCCTGATGAACAGACAAGTTAAGGGCAAGTGAAAGAAAGCGACTCCTTCCCTGTGCCGACCGGGACTATTTCATTTTGAAGCTTGTAGAATATCAGAAATCGCTTGTTTTTCCTTGCATTTGAAAGGCCAAGAATGAAGGATAGGGAAAAAGTTCGGATTGTCGGGTCTCTCCCCGAGCCAAATTTTTCGTTTCGAACTAAAGAGTCAATAGCTTGTCTACCTCAGATAACGCGGGCGGCCACCTGTTTTCTCAAAAAATGGTCGCTGTCCCTATTTTTTTCCTATTTTTTTGAATCAAGTCTTCGTAGGACGTACAATGGATATTAGAATCAAGAAGTCACTATGGAGGTATGTTAAGAGTTTGGGACTGGTTGTATTTATGTCGCTTCTGGGAGAATTTGTTCAAAGGCGGCTTGAACCGACTAACCTGGTTATGCTTTATCTTCTTGCGGTTGTTGTTGCCGCCAGTCTTTGGGGCCGTGGCCCGGCAATTTTTACCTCTATAATCAGTGTTATTGTTTTTGACTTTTTGTTTATTCCGCCGAGATTCGCCTTCACCGTCGAACATGCGCAGTATATTCTTACTTTTATCGGGCTTTTTATTGTGGGCATTGTAATCAGCGAACTTACTACGAAAACACGCGAACGCGCTATAGAGGCAAATCGCCGCCAGGCACAGATTGAATTATTAAAGGCAAAGGAAAGACTGCAAGCAGCGATTCTTAATTCTATATCCCATGATTTGCGCACGCCGTTAGTCTCAATTACCGGTGCCCTCAGTAGTATTCTCGGTGATGGAAAACATTTAGATAGAGATGCGGAAGTTGAACTCATAAGAACAGCTTATAATGAGTCATCACGATTGAATCGGATTGTGGGAAATCTCCTTGATATGACAAGAATAGAAGCGGGAGCTCTTAATCTTTCTTGCCAGGCTTGTGAAATCAGGGATGTTGTGGGAGTTTCATTGGAAGAGCTAAAGCAAGATTTGGAAGATAGAAATATTCATATTGACATCCCCAAGGACTTACCGGATATTCCGATAGATTTCACACTAATCGCAAAAGTTTTGACAAATGTGCTGGATAATGCTGTTAAGTATTCACCACCTAATTCGTCTATTTATATTTCCGCGCAAAAGGTGGGAGATAATTTACGAATCGCCATTAAGGACGGAGGATTGGGGATTCCTAAAGAAGATATTCCGAAAGTTTTCAATAAATTCTATCGCGTTGAACGGCTGAAGAAGATACAAGGAATCGGCTTAGGCCTTTCCATTTGTAAAGGTATTGTTGAGGCGCATAAAGGAAGAATATGGATTGATAGTATTGAGAACAAGGGAACGACAGTTACCATTGAACTGCCCTTTCAACGAGGTTAGACAATCGGTCGTATGAAAGAAGATGCAAGGGAAAAATTAAGGATATTAGTCGTTGATGATGAAAAGGCGATAAGAAGGTTCCTGCGGGTTTCGCTTTCAGCGCAGGGCTATCATATATTTGAAGCGGGAAACGCCGAAGAGGCATTGGAGATGTCGGTTTCCTCGCATCCGGATATCATACTTCTCGATTTGGGTCTCCCTGACAGGGATGGAGTAGAAGTTGCGGGCGAATTACGGAAGAGAGTCAAGACCCCCATTATTATTTTAACGGTTAGAGAAGATGAAAGGAGCAAGATTGCTGCGCTTGACGGTGGCGCAGATGATTATTTAACTAAACCCTTCAGCATGGGAGAGCTTCTGGCGCGTATGAGAGCAGTTATGCGCCGAATGGTTCCGGGGGAAGAAGATTCTGTTTATGAATGCGACAATCTCTCTATTGACTTTACGAAAAGAATAGTCCAGGTTAAAGGCAAGCCCATACATTTAACGCCCACGGAATATGACATTCTTAAGGTTTTTATACTCAATGCCGGCAAGGTATTAACCCACCGGCAAATCCTTCGAGAAGTCTGGAATATGAGTGATGATTTTGAGGGGATAGAGCATCTTCTTCGCGTAACTATAAGTAACCTGCGTAATAAAATAGAGCCCAATTCTGACCGGCCTACATATATACTCACCGAATCAGGAATCGGATACAGATTCCGCGCCCCATCAGAGTAGTATCGCCCGCCTCTTTAAAAATTTTGACATTTTTTTGACTTGCCAGTTATCTTCCTTTAGCATTAATATTTATTGATACGCTTAGTTTTTAAAGAGGGGAAGTTGTATGAAATTTTTAAAAAAATTATCAACCATTCAGCTCCTGGTCATAGGATACCTATTTGTTATAACCACGGTTGCCGTTTTACTTTCACTTCCGATTTCTTCTGCGACTGGGCAGAGGCAGGCTTTTCTTGATTCGTTCTTTGTAGCGACCTCCGGCATAAGTACGACAGGACTTACGCCAGTTGACATAGGAAGCTATTATTCTTTGTTTGGTCAAATAGTCCTATTGATTGATATTCAAATAGGAGGTTTGGGATATATGGCCATTTTTGTTTTTCTCGCTTTGTTGATGCAGGCGAAATTATCTATGAGAGGTGATCTCGTGGCCTCCGCGTCGGTTTCCGGTGCATATCCAGGTTATACCCTAAAATTTTTTGAAAGAGTCATAGCCTTTACTTTTATTTTTGAGTTTATAGGAGGCATTATACTGGGTTTTTGTTGGCTGGAAAAATTCCCTCCGCATAAAGCTTTTTATTTTGGTTTTTTCCACTCTATCAATGCCTTCTGCACCGCTGGTTTTGGGTTGTTGCCTGATAGTCTTATTTCTTTTAGTAAAAACATCCCTGTTAGTTTGACTATTATTTTTGTATCTTTGATAGGAGGCATAGGTTTTTATGTGATAAATGAATCTTATACCATAATTAAAAAAGTGATAAATCGCCAAATGTACAGAAGATTGTCTATTCACAGCAGATTAGCCGTCATAACAACTCTCGTACTCGTTTTGATTGGAACTATAGTTTTCCTTGTGTCTGAAAATTGGGATGGGTCTTTTCATTTCCCTGACAGGGTCTTGATTTCTTTATTTCAGGCAGTTACGGCTCAGACAACAGACGGTTACAATACCGTGGATATCGGTAAGATTTCTTTCGCAAGCCTATTTATGCTAATTGTGCTTATGTTTATAGGAGCTTCTCCCGGGAGCACTGGCGGTGGCATAAAAACCACAACCATAGCAACAATTTATCTCTGTTCAAAGTCTTACATCTTAGGCGATAAGGATGTTAATTTTCAGAAAAGAAGGCTTTCGGAAGAAACAATAAAAAAAGCCTTAGCCATTTTGTTCTTATTTCTTATAGTATGTGCTGGGGATATGATAATTTTGACATCTGTGGAAAAGTTTCAATTTCATCAAATTCTATTTGAGATTGTATCGGCTCTGGGAAATGTCGGCCTTTCAACGGGTATCACAGCATACTTAAACAATATAAGCAAAGTATTTCTGATAATTACAATGTTTATAGGAAGGGTCGGTCCTTTAACAGTTGGCTTTGCGCTTATGGGAAAGAGAATTTTTGGAAGTTTTAGATATCCGGTTGGAGATGTTTTTATTGGATAAGATAAATAGGGACAGCGACCATTTTTCTACTTATTTCTTCGGTTTGCCGCGTGGCAAAGCCCTTAGTCTTCCATCAGACAGTTTTTCAAGCTTTGTCTTAAAAGTACTATTGCACAACAGCCTACCGTATATTAAGAAAAATGGTCGCTGTCCCTATTTTACTGCTCCATTGCTCCAAGCCACCATTGAAAGTCATTTACTAATTTGAAGGAATATGCTATATTATGGCCCGAGATTCTTTGAAATAATTACGAACTCCGTCCGCGAGACGGTGAGCGCCCCGGGTTCGAAGGACAGCGCAAGTGGGTCCTAGCCTGATGGACGGAGGAGTTACAGGGCAAGTAAAAGAAAGTGGGTATTACCCGATCCCGACCGGGACTATTTTGTTTTCAGGCCGGTAAAATATCGGAAATCGCTTGTTTTTCCTTGTATTTTGAAGGCCAAAAATGAAGGTCAGGGAAAGAGTTCGGATTCTCGGCCCTCTCACCGACCCGGACTTTAAGAAAGTAAAACCTTCGTCGGTTTAGTTGTGATTGGCGAAGGTTTTTTGTTTTTTAACTTGACGCGCTTTAAGTTTTAATATATACTGTTTCTTACGATAAGGAAAAACTGGAATCTTAGGGAATATTTCCATATTATAAAGAAAGGAGTAAAATGGGAGATTTCGAGAAACATATAAAGCTTGCCAAAGAAAAACTCAAAGTTACCAAAGAAGCTTTTAAAGATAAAGACAATACAGTGGTAGGCGACCTTGCCACAAAGGTTGTTGAACAGCTTGTTGAGGCTGATGTGGCAAGAAAAGGCGAGCATTTTGGCGATCACAAATCAAGACATGACTACTCAAACAAAGAATACCCCAAGGATATCAATAAAGCTATGAGGCGAATTTGGTTTGCCTGTGGCGATTTAGGATATGATGGCGTAAATGGCAAAAGGGCTAAAATAGTCATGGATAATCTTAAAGCGGTTATTATATTTTTCGAAGAAAGATTTGGGGTGAAGATTAATGAATAGAATAACTAAAAAAATAGTTAAAGAGCTTTCAGGTATTGAAGATATAAGAGCAGTTATTCTTTATGGTAGTTTCGCACGTAATGAAGCGACGTCAAGGTCCGATATAGACCTTTTTATCCTCATCTCAGAAAAAAAGACTCAGAAATTTGTAGAAGATAAAATCATAAGTCTCGAGCAGGAGTTAGGAAGAAATATCCAGCCTACGATAAGGACATTAAAGGAATTGGGGAAGACAGACAGCGGCCTTCTTCAGAATATATTTCAGGAGGGCAAAATCCTTTATCTTAAGGAGCCGGCCGATATTCCTTCTTCGATGCTTCTTGCACAGAAACCTCAGTTGATTTATTCTTTCCAAATAAGCAATCTCAACCAGAATGAGAAAGCAAAATTCAACAATGAGTTCTATGGAAGGGTAAAAGGGAAATACATTTATAAAGGCATTCTCGAAGAAATCGGCGGGCAGAAATTAGCTCCCGGCTGTGTCCTCGTGCCATATACAAAAAGGCAAAAGGTAGAGAAGTTCTTTAAGAAGTTCAAGGTAAGATTTGGGCAACTAAGGGTCTGGAAGTAAGAACTTAGTGACAAGTGTCTGTCCACCGAAGCATAACTGATATGAATAGCTTCTTTATGGAGCGTAGGCGGAGAGATTCGATGTTAAGGAGATAGGAGAGTGGAGCTCCATGGTAGGGACGGGGCCGAGACAGTGAGTGCCCCGGGACCGGGAGGGACGAACGCCGAGGAATTACCCCTCACCCCTTGCCGTGGCACGGGCAGGCTTTATCCTCTCCCCCTGGGGGAGAGACACTCTATGTCAAGGGTCTTTGAAAAAAAAGTTTTTAAGTGGCTGAACGTTGGTTAAGTTGATAACGCATTATACTAGCAAGATGCTGGTCTTCATTATAAGTGGTACCATCTTTC
>Ga0315312_1000822_pt1 | contig 29786 bp, 31 predicted proteins | sample TDP7_MG_FD_203629 | JGI IMG/M metagenome (GOLD analysis project Ga0315312, IMG submission 203629) | Freshwater sediment microbial communities from Lake Towuti, South Sulawesi, Indonesia - TDP7 | ecosystem: Environmental > Aquatic > Freshwater > Lake > Sediment | place: Indonesia: South Sulawesi... | reverse complement strand
GATGGCTCCTCCTACTTTAGATTTGGTGTTAAGCTGTACACCTTCTTCCTATTGTAGCCGGAGCCATCTCCGTTAATTATTCTATATACTAAAACATCGCATTGTTTAATGTGTGTAGTAAATGCCTTCCTTACCGTTGTGTAGACGCTCAGCAGATTCGTTGAGATTATGTTTGCTTGATTATTTTCTATCCTTCAATGATCTCTTTGGTGCTGGGGACTCTACCAACAATGCGCTGGTCAATTCGGGTAGCCGCATCCAGAGAGCGAGCTAAGGCTTTAAAAAGGGCTTCAGCTTTGTGATGGTCATTGACCCCACTGAGAACTTTGGCATGAAGATTGAGTTTGGCTTCAGAGGCAAAGGAAAGGAGGAAATGACGCACCAAGTCAGCAGGCAATTCACCAATGTCAATATCACTAAAAGAAGCCTCAACCACCGTGTATCCTCTACCTCCAACATCTATGGCTACCAGAGCTAAGGCATCATCCATAGGCACCACAGCATGAGCCATTCTAACTATTCCCTGTCTTTCCCCCAGGGCTTGGCTAAAGGCTTTGCCCAAGGAAATGGCAACATCCTCCACTACATGGTGCTGGTCACTGCCAGTAGCTGATATTCTTATATCAAATATACCGTGCTGGGCTAATTGAGCTAAGAGATGGTCAAACATCCTGATACCGGTAGTAATGGTGAACTGGCTGCTGCCATCAAGGTTCAGCTCTACTCTTACGGTAGTCTCTTTAGTCTCACGCGCCACTGTTGCCTTTCTTTGAGCCATTTTTCTCCTCCAACAGTCAAGACTCCCCAAAGACTAACATATTCCGCTTAGGGCAGCAATCAATAGGTCAGAATCTTCAGGCTTACCCACACTGAAGCGGAGGCAATCTCTAAGTCTGGGCATATCAAAATAGCGCACAAAAATACCCTGTCGACGAAGTCCCTGATGAATCTTAGTAGCGTCTCCCTTAATGACCCGACACAAGATAAAGTTGCCCTGAGAAGGATAAGGTTCCAACCATTTGATTTCCTGTAACTTTGTAAAAAGACGCTCTCTCTCAGCAATTATCTTTTTAATAGTATCCCAGAGATAATCCTTGTCCTTTAAAGACTCCAAAATAGCTACCTGAGCAGCCGCATTGATATTGTAGGGCTGCTTTATCTTCATCAAATATTCAGCCACTGTTTTCGGGAAAACGCCGTAACCAGCCCGCAAGCCTGCCAACCCTGCCCACTTACTGAAAGTGCGCAAGACCACAAGGTTTGAATACTTTGGTACCCAGGAAACGACCGAAGTCTTACTGAATTCAGAGTAAGCTTCATCTATCACCACCACAAGACCGGTCCCTAACAGCTCTCTGATTTCAGTTTCAGCAGCAATGTTGCCACTCGGGTTATTGGGTGAAGCAACAAAAATCACTTTAGTCCTTTTGTCCATAGTTTTCTTAATAGCCGGGATGTCAATGGTGAAGTCTTCTTTTCGTTCAACATTGACTACTTCACCACCACAGACTTCAGTGCTGAAAGGATACATGCCGAAAGTTGGCGGGCAGTTGATTACCTTATCGCCAGGTTTAACGAAGAGACGCAAGACAAGGTCAATAAGCTCATCGCTACCACTGCCAGCAACAATATATTCAGGAGCCAAGCCAATATGCTGAGACAAAGCCTTCTTTAATTCTCGCTGTTCGGGGTCTGGATAAAGATGGTAATAAGGATAGGCTGCCAGAGCCCGAAGCACCCTTGGAGAACAACCGTAAGGGTTTTCGTTGCCATCTAATTTAATCACCCGCTCTGCCGGAATTCCCCTATCCTGGCTCAAAACCTCAGTAGGCTCAACAGGAGTGTAAGCTTTCATCTTTGCCAGTTCAGGTCTGATTAACTTTTCAATATCCCAATGCGAACTCACCTTTTCTTTCTCTTTATCCTTTTTTCAATAGCTTCAGCATGACCCAGAAGCCCCTCAGCTTTAGCCATAATCACTGCCGCCCTTCCTAATTTCATCAAAGTAGCTTTATCCAAGGCGATGATATTAGTTACCTTCACAAAGTCGCTAATTCCTAACGGTGAGTCAAAATGAGCACTGCCGCCGGTAGGTAGAATATGACTCGGTCCAGCGATATAGTCCCCCAAAGCTACTGGGGAATTATCACCAACAAAAACACAGCCAGCATTAGTAATTTTGCCCAGATAAGCATCAGCATTCTTAACCATCAGAGAAAGGTGCTCCGGTGCAAATAGGTTTGCCAGTTCTATAGCCTCGCCCAGAGTATCAACAACAGCTATGATGCCGTTTTCCAAAGCACGAGAGGGAATAGCCGGTGCCAGTTCTTTAGCCAGTTTGGCATCAACTTTGTCAGCCAATGCTGATGAGGTGGTGATAAAAACCACTGAAGCCAGAGGGTCATGCTCAGCCTGAGCTATCAGGTCAGCCGCACATAGTTCAGGGTCAGCCATCTCATCAGCTATAATCATTATCTCGCTCGGTCCTTGAAGTCCATCAATGTCTACTATTCCGTAAACCATTTTCTTGGCTAAAACCACAAAAATATTACCTGGACCACAAATCTTATCTACTTGAGGTACTGACTTGGTGCCGAAGGCAAGAGCACCTATAGCCTGAGCACCACCTATCTTAAAAATGCGGTCTACTTTAGCAATGTCGGCAGCAACCAGCGTCGCTGCTGGAATAGAGCCTTCCTTTTTGGGAGGCGTAGCCATAATAATTTCCTTTACCCCAGCTACGCGAGCTGGAATAGCTGCCATCAGCACCGTAGATGGATAAGAAGCGGCACCACCAGGTACATACATCCCAACTCTTTCCAAAGGACGAGCTTGCTGCCCCAAGCCCCCAGTGATAAAAGCAGTTGCTCCTTTTCGTTGGCACTGTAAATGGAAATTGCGAATCCTCTCCGCAGCCAGTTTCAAAGCTGAAATCAGCTCTTTACTTGTTTCATCGTAAGCTGCAGAAATTTCTTCTCGACTTATCTCTAAGTTGCCAACTTCAACTCCATCCAGCTTCTTTGTATAATGCAAAAGAGCTTCATCACCCTTATCTCGGACATCATCAAGGATACGCTTTACCACCGATTCTGCACAAAGTTCTTCTCCAAAAATGTCCTTAATTCTGGCTTTCCACTCCAGTGGCAAGGTTACAGAGCCGAAAGGTACCCTTCTGGTCAACAAAGACTTAGCCTGACTAAAGTCGGTTAGCCTTTTCACAGCCAATTACTCCCACCAGCTCAGCGGAAAACATCGACGAGATAGTCCAGTCTTTGTCTTTTGAGGAAAGATTTAGGGGGAATTTTATTGCCAATAAGGCAAGCGGTAGAGGAGAAAAGTTCCCCAATAATTTTTAAGTTGTGTTTGGCTAATGTCTGTCCAGTTTGAGCGTTTTCAATGAGTAAGTCAGCATCTTCAGGCAAGAAACCTTCACTGGCTCCCCAGGTAGGAATAACCCGGCATGGACTAAGATGGTGCTCCCAGACATATTTGTCAGCAATGTTCACATATTCCGAAGCCACCCGCAGCGGCGTTAATTCACCCGATTTTACCAGCGCCTTTAAGCCATCAGTGCTATCGGCAGCCAAATCACGGCTGACTACAGCTACAATTCTTACCTTGCCATAGTCAAAGGATAAAAGCTCTGTTGCTGGACTTGATGGAAAGCGATACAAATGGTCAAGCAACCAGTCCCTGCCTGTTATTGCTAAGTCAAAATTCCCATTAGCCACCTGAAGAGGCATATCCTGAGGTCTGATAACCTTCGCCCTAATCCAATCGAGAGAAAAGGTCGGACGCCGATTCAACACTGGAGCTGAATAACTATCTACCTGGAGCTGAGCTTTATTTAAAAGCTCCATAGTCGGTGATTGCTGATGCCCGTCTGGTAAAGCAATCCAGACCGAGTCACCATCTGATGGCGGTAGCAAATTTGAGACTGCCGACTTTGCCACTGGCTCAGCTTGCTCTAAGTCCCGGTCAATAGCTGAACTGAAGCAGGTCACAATTTCAGTCATATCCTTTGTCTTCCAATTCTCTTGATTAGCAATTAGGACAGCCTCGGTATTGAGCAGCGTTTTCAATGGGTGCAAACCTTCAATCCCAAGAGCTTTCTCATCTCTTCCCCAGATAACGACAAGGTCAGCATTCTCCGGAGGATAGACTTCAGTGGCTCCCCAAACTGGAAAAATCTGAAAACGCTTTAGCCTCAGGCTCAAAGCAAAAGCCTCAGCTTGATTGGGATATTCACTGACTATTCTCCATTTGCCCCTAACTCTTACCATTTCAGTGAGCTGGGATATATCACTCTGCTGGCTCACCGCTCCAAAAAGGTTGCCTTTGCCATACTTTAAATTCATCACCTTGAGCAAAGCACTCGCTGGATACTTAGCCAGAAGCTCCTCAACCCAATCCAGCCCACATATACCCAGGTCATAGTTACCTACGGCGACCTGAATTGGTATGTCCTTCTCATGGAATATTTTGGCAGAAAGCTGACTGAACTTGGTGGACTGAAAACGATAGAGTCGCTCGGTGTCGGTATAGTCTTTTAAGCCTAAATTTGCCCTAGTCAGCAAGTTTGCGGTGCTTGCCCAAAGTTTACCTTTGGGCAAGGCTATTTTAACTTGGCTCTGTCCGCGTTGAAACAAAGGTTATGCTGTTCCTCCGACTAAATTAAGCACTTCTAAATAGGAAGTTGCTTTTGTAGTCTTGTTCTTTATCTGGTCAAAAACGACAAAAGCTGGTACCCCATCTTCTTTAACTGTAACCACCCAGCGCCATCTTGTCTTGGTACCATTGAAATCCATCTCAGCTACATAGCCAGCCCTTCGCAAAGCTTGAGCGAGATGGAAACAGGCTTTAACGACATTGGCAGTCTTCCCTTCCTGTCTAATCGTGACTCCACGCTCAGCTTTTGTCCCTTTTTCTACCGGCATCAAAGACATCAAAGGGTCCATATAAAGAGCAAAGCCACAAGCAGGAACATTCCCACCCTCCATAAGAGGAATCAGGTCGTCATATCTGCCACCACCACCCACCTTCTTGTCCTGGACAAGAAATTGGAAGCAAATTCCTGTGTAGTATTCAAAACCATGAATTGCGGAAAGATTAATCTCATAAGGGCAATCGAAGCTATCCAGCAGCTCAGTAACAGCAATAAAACTCTCTACATTAGCTTTGACCTCAGTCGGAATTCTGGAAGAGAAAGCTCCTAAATTTCGAACAAAACTACTGGAGCTACCCCGTAGCTTCATAAGCGGAAGAAAGAACTCATTTAGAGAGTGTTCTATTCCTTTTGTTTGGGTAAACACTTCCCAATTTCCTTCCAGAATTTGGTCTAAAGCTTCGACCTCTTCTTCGGCACTCAAATTGAGCTGTTTAAGTGAAGCTTTTATTACACCAGCATGAGATAGACTAAGTTTTGCACCGGTAAAGCCAAGGTTACGCACAATTTCAGTAGCCAGGAGAATAACTTCAGCATCTGCTACTGGCTCGGCACTGCCTATAAACTCAGCACCACATTGCCATTGTTCCCGCGTTTCAGTACCAGTCTCTTCAAAAATAAAAATGTTGGTCACATAGAAAAGCCTTGCTAACCCCTTACCAGCCAGATTATCTATGAATAGTCGTGCTAACGGAATAGTGCCATCAGGTCTAAGCACCACTCTTTCCCCACTCCAACCATCCCAATCAAGGAAAGAATATACCTTACTTAAGCGACCCGGAGTCAGCGTACCAGTAGCCGTAAAGAGATGCAGGTATTCCAGAGTAGGTGTCCTCACCTCACGGTAACTCCAAGCAAGGCAACAATCCCTGAAAACGTCTTCAATAAGGCGGAAGCGCCTCATATCGTCAGGCAACAAATCCCGCGTCCCTTTACACCTTTGACTATCCATCGCTACTACCCAAATTAGATTGAGCCATTTTACACTAACCTCATTGGCTATTCAATTTAGAAGTTAGGTTTGCTACCAAGTAACTGCTTACACTATAATTAGGGTGGGTGAAGTTGGGTGTTTGTCAGGCTTCTCAAAGTTTTTCGCTTCCTGCTGTTTTTCGGCTTGTTGATTTTGGCTCTTCTCTCCGTCAATGCAACAGCCACAACACCAACCATCGAAATCCTACGCGTGGAAGGAACCATTGTCCCTGTAGTTGCCGATTATATTCAGCGAGGGCTTGACCGAGCTGAGTCGCAGGGAGCCAGTGCTTGTATTATTGAACTCAGTACCCCAGGGGGACTTTATGACTCAACCGACAAAATAGTCCGACGTATCTTGCAAGCCAAAATACCAGTAGTAGTATATGTTTCTGGCTGGGCTGGCTCTGCAGGTACTTTCATAACCTTATCGGCTCACATTGCTGCCATGGCACTAGGTAGCCGTATTGGTGCCGCTACCCCTGTAACCATGGGTGAAGAAATGCCTGAGGAAATGAAACAAAAGGTCACAGAGGATGCAGCTGCCTTCATTCGAAGTATTGCTGAAGCACGAGGTCGTGACCCTCACCAGGCTGAATTAGCAGTGCGAGAAGGCAAATCTTACACCGTTAGCGAAGCTTTGGAGAACAACCTCATAGATTTACAGGCTGTCGACCTGAAAGATTTAATCAGCCAGCTTGAAGGGAAAAAGGTGACCTTAGATACTGGGCAAGAGGTAGTCATTACTACCAAAGAATACCAGCTCAAATCTACTGAAATGGGCACTATTGAACGATTTTTACAGACCATCAGTGACCCAAACATAGCCTACATCCTGCTCAGCCTGGCAACCGTAGGGATCATGGCTGAATTGTATAATCCGGGGCTGATTTTCCCGGGTGTGTTCGGTGGTATCAGCTTGCTTCTTGCCTTCTATTCTTTGGGTGTGCTCAATGCTTATTGGGGAGGGATACTCCTGATTCTACTCGCCTACATATTCTTCATAGCCGAACTTTTCGTCACCAGTCACGGCATGCTTGCGGCTGGAGGCATAACATCTCTGATCATTGGTTCGCTTATTTTGTTCAGCCGTAGTTCGCCACCAATGGAAATAAATCGAGGTTTAATTGCCGGGACAGCAGTGTTGATAGCTGCCTTTTTTGCCTTTCTTATCAGTGCTGTTATCCGTGCCCAGAGACGCCGAGCTACTACTGGTGCCGAAGGGCTGATTGGACAGATAGCCACAGCTAAAACAACTCTTGACCCTAAAGGCACAGTGCTGGTGGAAGGAGAGCGTTGGACAGCCATAGTAGACGCCGGCAAAGTAAAGCCAGGAGAGGAGGTGCTAATAACTAAAGTCGAAGGCTTGACATTAAGAGTAACCAGAAAACCTAAGTAGGAGGTAAAAAATGGGAGCGATTCTTCTTTATTTTGCAATTGCCATTGTGGCAATCATTATCCTTTCCGCATCTATCAGAATTGTCCAGGAGTATGAACGGGGTGTCATCTTCCGTCTCGGAAGATATGTAGGCATAAGAGGACCAGGCTTCATTCTTCTCATTCCCTTTATTGAGAGAATGCAGAAAATGGACCTAAGGGTAATAACCATGGACGTGCCCTCTCAAGAAGCCATTACTCGCGACAATGTTACCGTAAAAGTCAACGCAGTGGTCTACTTCCGGGTAGTTAATGCTTCTGATGCTGTGCTCAAGGTCATGGAATATATAAAGGCGACATCATTACTGGCACAGACTACCTTACGTAATGTAGTCGGTCAGTCAGAACTCGATGACCTCTTGGCACGCCGTGAGAAGCTTAACGAACGGTTACAGCAAATTATAGACGAGGGCACTAACCCTTGGGGAATAAAGGTAAGTATGGTTGAAGTCAGGGATGTGGAGTTGCCGTCAACTATGCAGAGAGCTATGGCAGCTCAAGCTGAAGCTGAACGGGAAAGAAGAGCCAAGATTGTCCATGCTGAAGGCGAATACCAGGCAGCGGAAAAGTTAGCTCAAGCAGCTAATGTCATTGCCACCGAACCGATAGCCATTCAGCTGCGTTATCTCCAGACCTTGGTTACTATCGCCACCGAGAGGACTAACACGGTAGTCTTCCCTCTCCCCATAGACATACTGGCTCAATTCTTACCTAAAAGTAACCCGCAGCAGCAAAAATGAGAAGACAGTCTACCCCCTGTCTCCGATGCAAGACAGGGGGTAGACCTAATCCTTGAGAACAGTGACCTCACCTGCCGTAACTTTGGTCAAACTACCGTCACTGCGGCGCAAAAATAGGCTGCCGTCCTCAGCTACTGATTCAGCTTTACCCTCTTCTATCATATTCCCTATTTTGACACTTATCCTTTTGCCCAAAGTTTCCAAACAGTCTTTCCATTCCGGGTACGGTGAAATCCCAGCCTGTGTCAGTACATATAGTCTTTCCACCTCCGTCAACAAAACAACCACAAAATCGGGCAAAGATACTTCTCCACCTAATTCTTGAGAAAGACTGGTAGCCAATGCTGAAATATCAGGAAAAGACGACAAATCCACATTAACATTTACTCCTATTCCCGCTAAGGCAAACTTAACCCGGTTATCTTCAACTTCATTTTCAATCAGAATTCCACAAACTTTCTTGTTATTAATTAGCACGTCGTTGGGCCATTTGATTACTGTCTTTAGACCGGTCAACTGGCTGACTGCCCGAACAACCGCCAGAGAAGTCATCATAAAAAGTTGTGGTAACTGCTCCAAAGAAGGATAGAAAATAATCGACAGCGCTAAGCTACCCTTGGGCGACAGCCATCTTCGTCCCAAACGTCCCTTGCCCGAGGTCTGTTCATCAGCAACAACAACTGTGCCCTCCTCAGCTCCTTCCAATGCCAGCTTCTTGGCTATTTCCATAGTTGATGTCACGCTGGCATAATGGATTATCCGCTTCCCGATAAACTGCGTCCTTAACTTTTCTTTTATAAGATTTTCCATAATTTGGCTCTGCCAGCTACTACTAAATTTTAGAGTGGCAGTGCCATAATTATAAAGACAAGACGGATTTATGTCATTAAGGACAGAAGTCGTTAAACCATCAAAGTTAAATAACCTCTTGACACAGAAGTATGGCGCTGCCAAAATAGTAATTAGTCCGAATAGAGGCTTCAGTTAAGCTTTGACAGTATCACCAACTAAGAAAAACAAAAAAACCAAGCAAAGGGAAGCGATTCTCAGAGTACTGCGGAGTACCCACAGTCACCCCACTGCCTTCTGGATTTACGAGCAAGTCAGAGAAGAAATACCCCACATCAGCTTGGGGACGGTCTATCGTAATCTTAATCTACTAAGGGACAAAGGTGAGGTTTTACAGTTGGACTTTCTTCGCCCCCTGAGTCATTTTGACGGTAGAACGGACCCCCACTATCATTTTGTATGTAATGGTTGTCACAGTATCCTCGACCTTACTGAACCGATTGACGCAGAACTTAATAATACCGTAGCTGAAAGGGCTGGCTTCAAAGTTCTCCTCCATCATCTTGAATTTGAGGGTTTGTGCCACAACTGCCAGAAGCTCCAGTGACCGAACTAAAAGTCTTAGGTATAGCCGGCAGTCCCCGGGAAGATGGCAATACCGACCTCTTACTTAAAGAAGTAATCTCCGGTGTTGCCAGCGCCGGAATCCAAACTAAGACTATCATTCTAAGAAATTTAAGCATCGCTCCCTGTCGCCATTGCGACGGCTGCCTTAAGACTGGCAAATGTGTTGTAGAGGATGATATGCAATGGCTTCATACTGAACTCAGGGAGGCAGACCGTATTATCTTAGCTTCACCTATCTTTTTTATGGGAGTCACCGCCCAAACCAAAGCTATGATAGACCGCTGTCAAGCATTATGGGTTCTTAAATATATATTAAAACTCCCAATAGCCGTCAATCCGCAACGGGAACGAAAGGGAGTTTTTGTGTCTGTTGGCGGTACCAAACTATCTAATTTATTCCAGCCAGCTGTAGCTACAATTAAAAGTTGGTTCAAAACCTTAGATATATCTTATACAGGTGAGCTTACCTTCTCAGGTATAGATGAAAAAGGAGCTATTCTTCATCACCCCGCAGCATTGAAAGGAGCCTTTGATTTAGGGCAAAGATTGGTCAGCGAACCCTGACCTCCGCATCTAATAGCCACTACTACACGCGGTTAATGGTGAATAATTTTGCAGGGATAAAATGGACGCTATATGGGAGACAATTACCTATTGACGTTCCTTCCCTGTTAATACTAAAATATTGCACAGGCAATTCGGTGCGTGCCGATTTGTTAGCAAGCAAAAGAAACTAAAAAGAAAAAGTTGGAATTCGACCAAACAGACCATATCATTGTTTCACTTCTGAATAAGTTAGCTCCTCACATTGGAAGGCGAGGAATCCTTACGATTTTTCTTGCAAAACTCCTATTCTTAGTAGACTACGAGCATTTTAAAGCCACGGGCAGACAAGCAAGTGATTTTAGATACGTCTGGTATAAACACGGACCTTACCCTCTCGTTGATTTTGAAGAGCGTCTACAGAAATTGGATGGCTATGAAATTGTCAGACTTCCAATGACTCGCGATGTTGATGGACGGCCTTACAATCTTTTCTACGCTGGCACCTGCCCTCGCTTTACACCTCACCTATACAAACCGCTCAGCAGCATCGTTGATAGGGTCACCGAAATATTCAAAGATGCCATTTGGGAGACATTGCTACAGTATGTCTATAGCCTCGAGATAGTCAGAGGTTTAGAATCTGGTGACGCAATAGATTTCAGCCGTGTGGCGGTAAAAACGGAGGACGAAATCTTTCTAGAGAAGGTAGCCTCCGCCTTTAAGGAAGAGCTATCACAACCTTTGAGTGTCGAGCATATAAAGGCGGTACAACTTGCATTAAGTGAGCCAACAAACGAAAACATAGAAACTGCAAAACGTATGCTAGCCCGACAACATGCTGCTTCCCGCCTATCCTAGTCTGCGGAGTAGTCTAAATGCCCTTTCCAAGACAAGTTCGCCCCTCGGAGTTTACCTATAGGAGAGAAAGGGAGTGGGGACAATTGTATTGGTTCGATTTTGGGGAAGCAGTGTCTGGACAACTCACTTTTGCGGAGCCTCACCCAGCCATCATAGTGAGCAATCCTTTAGTCACCTTAACTGGAACAGTGCTAATTGTTCCACTCACAGGTGCCGGAAATAGGCGACCTGGATACGAGTTTCATGTGGATGTTACAAAGGCAGAATGCCCTGAACTCGATAAAGACTCAGTGGCAAAGGTTGACCAAATCTACTGTGTTGAAAGCAGCCTCATGCCTGACCAATACTTCATTGGCACAGTTCCTAAAAATGTAATGAAGAGAATCTATTCTAAGTTGTTGAAGGTTCTCGGCTATGACAAGGTGCTTGGCTAAGCCTTTTGAAATCAGCTAATAATTAGCTGTCTTGACCTGAGGTATAGACCTCTTTAGCATGGCAAACTATAATTAGGTCAAAGTTAATAAGCGCGGCGAATGTGAGGTGGCCGGTAAGAAAAGAGGGTGAAAAGATAACCGATGGCAGAAGCAGTAGTAACACAAACTGTTGAACCTATTCGCCAAGCTTTCCCGGCAGAGAAAGCAAAGGCTTGGCATTATAAAATACACCCCTACTACACAAAGCAGCCATCCAATGTGGTTGCTGAGTATATCCGTCATTTCTGCCCCCTCGGTGGATTAGTTGTTGACCCACTCTGCGGCAGCGGTGTTACTGCCATTGAAGCTTTGACAAATGAGCGACGGACAGTCTGTATAGACCTTGACCCTCTGGCAGTTTTTATCACAAGGCAGACCTGCCTTGCCCCCGTTGACCTCAATACTTACTGGGAAGGCTACCGCCAGGTTGAAAAAGAGATGAAGCCAATTGTTGAATTTGTACGTCATGCCTCAACTAAAGAGTTGGAAGATTATGAGCTAAAAGAATGGTATCCCAAGGGGGTAAAAATTCCAGCTTATGTAGACCAATGCAAGGCAGGTTATGTAGAAAACCTCTTTGGCAAAGCACAGCTAATATCTTTAGCTCATTTGCGCTCAGCAATTATGAAAACCCCAAACCAGCAAGCACAGCAATTACTGTTATTTGCCTTTTCGGGTATTTTAGATAAGGCAAGTATAATGTATAGAGCGCCAGAACCTGGTAAAAAGCACGGCGGCGGTTCAGCACTTTTCATGGTTTTCCGATATTGGGTACCCAAACAACCTGCCCATCCGGGTGTTTGGAATGCATTTACTGCCAACGTAAGGAGAGTAGCTAATGCTAAAAGGAAAAGCAATACTCTGTTTGGAGACTTTGTTCGTGAGGGTGAGACTTTCAATGTTTACTGTGACTCAGCAGAAAACCTGCTCAAATATGTAAAAGAGAACTCGGTTGATTATATTTATACTGACCCGCCTTATGGTGCTCACATTGCCTATTTGGACTTGGGGACGATGTGGCATGCCTGGCTTGGATTCAAGGTCACTGATCAAATGCGAGCAAGAGAAGCGATTGAAGCAGGAGACCAACAATTTGATGAAAAGCACTACCTTCATGTGCTTAATAAATCCTTTGAGCAGATGTTTTACGCCCTCAAAGACGAAGCCTGGCTTTCCCTTGTCTTCCATCACAAAGAAACCAACCTGTGGTATTCCATCCGGGATATGCTTCGTTATATCGGCTTCGCCTATGTAAATACTGTAGCTCAACCACTATCTCAGAAGACGTTTGCTAAGGTCAAGAATCCCTTGAGAGTCCTGGGGGAAAGCCTCATTGTCAACTTTCAGAAAACTAAAGTAAGGAAAATATCCCAGCCCATGTCTTTACCAATGGCAAACATAATCAAGAATGTGGCTGAAAGGGTAATTTATCGTAATGGCGGTGCAACCACTGAGGAGATACTTAGGGAGGTAGTGCCTGAGCTTTTTGAGAACGAACTCTTTATTGATGCCGCTTCAAGAAAGATAGGCGACATTTTAGCAATCCTGGAAAGTGATTTTGACCTTGATGACAATAACCTATGGCAAATCAGAAGCGGGAGCAAAGTCGGTAACTTTATACCTCCAAAAGACCGCATCCGGTACTATGTAATAAGCTATTTACGGAAGACAGGGAAGGCAAACTTTGACAGGATTTGGGCTACTATTCTTCCCTTGCTCATAAATGGACATCGACCAACAAGGGAGGATATTTTGGATGCCCTGAAGGAAGTAGCGGTTTCCTATGATGGTGTCAACTGGGAACTAAAAGACCTCAAAAGTTTAGCTGTGCAAGGTGTTCTACCTTTATTTGCTGCTGAGAAAGCTGAGGAATATTTCCCTGAAATCCCCGCTGGCACTACTCATAACCAACAAATCTATCGCCTGGCTATACTTTGTCAAAAGGCTGGCTTTGTGCCGTATATCGGCAGGCATGAAAGAAATGACCCCATGCTGGCAGCGCTTAAACCTCTGACTTATCTTAATGCAAAAGCCGAACCAGACCAACGTAGACGCATCGAAAATATTGATATAATCTGGACGACTGCGGATGGCACTCCATTTTGGGCTTTTGAGGTTGAGGAGCACACTCCTATTCTTCTCGCTTTAGAGCGCTTCCACGCTTTACTTTCGGCTATGCCTGAAATTGGTAAAAGCCGACAGCTTACTGTAGTAGCTCCTAAGACGAGAAAGAAAAAACTTCACCTCGAGCTATCTACTTCAGCTTATATCGGACACCCATTATATCTGGAAAATAAGGTTAACTATTTATTTAGTGAGGATTTGGAAAAAGAATTCGCCCGATATAGAGCTAGGGCAAATATCTATCTTCAAGACGTCCATGCTCTTTGCCAACTTCCACCACTAAAAAACACCTGACTTCCATTTAGCCCTCTTCTCCAGCCACTCTAGAACTTCCTTTTTGTTTTGTCGACCTTGTCCCTCAAGGACGTTTCAAGCTTTAGAGAGGGCTTTAATATCTTCTTAAAAAACGAGAGCACGAGTTTTATTTCCAAAACCTTGTCCCTGCTAATTATGTTTGCTACAATTATTCGGTTTACAGAAGCGAAGCCAGTTAGAACAGGAGGTCGTGAGAATCATGGTAGCCAAGAATAAACAGGAATGGGCTAAGACCATCTTAGCTGAAAGTCTAAAAAGGTTCCCAGAACGACAGGAAAAATTTGAAACGACTTCAGGCATAGTGATTGATACCGTTTATACGCCTGATGACCTTGTTGAGTTTGACTACGAAACGAGCTTGGGTTACCCCGGAGAATACCCTTTTACCCGTGGCATTCAGCCAACCATGTATCGAGGCAGAGTATGGACGATGCGCCAGTATGCTGGCTTTGGCACAGCAGAAGAGTCCAATCGTCGTTATCGTTACCTATTAGAACAAGGGCAAACCGGACTGAGCGTTGCTTTTGACCTACCAACCCAGATTGGTTATGACTCTGACCATCCTTTAGCCAAGGGTGAAATAGGAAAGGTCGGCGTAGCTATAGACACTCTTCAAGATATGGAAATCCTGTTCAATCAGATCCCTTTGGACAAAGTAAGCACTTCCATGACCATTAACGCCACTGCTCCTATACTTCTGTCCATGTATATTGCCGTAGCCAAAAAACATGGAGTTGACCCAGCCAAACTTGAGGGTACTATCCAGAATGACATTCTTAAAGAGTATATAGCACGGGGTACTCATATTTTCCCACCTCGTCCTTCTATGCGTTTAACCACAGACATCTTCGCCTACTGTAGTCAAAATCTGCCCCGGTGGAATACCATTAGCATCAGCGGCTATCATATACGAGAAGCTGGCTCAACCGCAGCTCAGGAAATCGCTTTTACCCTAGTCAATGGTAGTGCCTACGTCCAAGCAGCCATTGATGCTGGTTTGAATGTGGACACCTTTGCTGGTAGGCTTTCCTTCTTTTTCGATAGTCACAACAACCTCTTTGAAGAGGTAGCCAAATTTAGGGCTACTCGTCGTCTCTGGGCAAAGATAATGCGAGAAAGGTTCAAAGCCAAAGACCCCAGGTCTTGGATGCTTCGCTTTCACACTCAGACTGCAGGCGTTACTCTAACAGCCCAACAGCCCTACAACAACATTGTTAGAGTGGCTATTCAAGCTCTGGCAGCAGCCTTAGGTGGAACTCAGTCTCTTCATACGAACTCTTATGACGAAGCCTACGCTACTCCTTGCGAAGAAGCAGTCACGGTAGCTCTGCGCACTCAACAAATCTTGGCTTACGAGAATGGTATCGCTGATGTGGTTGACCCGTTAGGTGGCTCCTATTTCATAGAAACCCTTACTGATACTTTAGAGAAAGAAGCCAGTCAGTATATTGCCAAGATTGACAGCTTAGGTGGTGCTGTAGCTGCTATTGAGCAAGGATTCCAGCAACGAGAAATCCAAGAAAGTTCTTACCACTATCAGAGACAAGTGGAAGGTGGACAGTGTACCATCGTTGGCGTTAATAAATTCGTATCTCCGTCGCCGAAAATACCCGGATTGCTTCGAGTCGATGCCACACAACAAAAGAAACAACTGACACGTCTTGCCCAGATAAAAAAAGACAGAGATAGCACTCGGGTTTATAATGCTCTTGCAAACCTGGAAAGAGTAGCTCGGAGCACTGAAAATACCATGCCAGCCATCCTTGAGTGCGCTGAAGTCTACGCCACTCTCGGCGAAATCTGCGACGTTCTGCGAAAAGTATTTGGCACTCAAAAAGAATACCTTGTTTTCTGAAATATTCGAGCTAAAAGAGGAGGTATATATAATGATAAAGAAAGTTCACCATGTAGCTATTGTGGTGAAAAACTTAGATGAAGCACTCCAGATTTATGGGAACCTGTTTGGTGCCAAGCCAGCTAAAATCGAAACCATACCCGCGCAGGGAGTCAAGGCTGCTCTTCTACCTATGGCTGAAGGTGGTGAAATTGAATTGTTAGAGCCTATCAATCCCGAGAGCGGAGTGGCTAAATTCCTGGAAAGCCGCGGCGAGGGTATCCACCACATCTGCCTTGAAGTCGACAATGTTGACCAAGAGCTTTCTCTTTTAGCCGAGAAAGGGGTTCAATTAATTGACAAACAAGGACGTCCCGGACTGGCAGGCAAAGTTGGCTTTATCCACCCCAAAGCTACCAAAGGAGTGCTCATTGAGCTTGCCCAAAAGGTATAACGGCTTCAATTCAAGGATTGTGTTTGAGTCAGTCAAATCTGGTGAGTTTTGAGGAGGTTTAAAGTATGGTAAAAGCAGATAAAATAAGAATCTTAATTGCCAAACCAGGTCTTGATGGACATGACCGGGGCGCCAAAGTTGTCGCCAGAGCTCTCCGTGATGCCGGGATGGAGGTCATCTACACTGGCATCCGACAAACTCCAGAGATGATTGTCGAAGCAGCCATTCAAGAGGATGTAGATGTTGTTGGCTTGAGTATCCTCTCTGGGGCTCACCTCGAACTTTTCCCTCCTGTCATCGAAGGTCTAAAGAAGAAGGGGAAAGGTGATACTTTAGTAGTGGCTGGTGGCATAATCCCTGACGATGATATCCCGGCACTGGAAAAAATAGGGATAAAAGTAATTTTTGGTCCAGGTACACCCACTGACAAGATTGTAGACTTCATTAAACAGGAATTAGCTACTAAAAAGAAAAAAGAGAGGAGCTAACCTTTAACCACGCCGATTAGGTCAGTAACTCTCCCCACCCCCTCTGCTTCCATAAAGTTCACTACGCCATTTAGAACATCAAGGGCAGCACAGGGGTTATTGAAATGGGCTGAGCCTACCTGTACAGCCACAGCTCCAGCCATCATGAACTCTATAGCATCACTTCCAGTCACAATACCACCACAACCTATTACCGGGACATCCACAACCTTGGCTACCTCATACACCATATAAAGGGCTATCGGCTTAATCGCCGGACCGGAAAGCCCACCACTAACACTACCCAGAGCCGGTTTCCTCCCAGCAATATCTATCCACATCCCTCTAACCGTATTAATCAGAGATATAGCATCAGCTCCAGCCTCTGCCACTGCTTGAGCAATCTCTACAATATCGGACACATTAGGACTTAGCTTCACAATAACTGGCAAGGTCGTCTTAGCTTTAACCGTCTTAGTAACCTCAGCTGCCAACCGAGAGCTGGTGCCAAACTGCATTCCACCCGCTGCTACATTGGGACAACTAATATTGACTTCTATACCTTTGACTCCAGCTACACCTTCCAACTTTGAGGCAACCTCCCCATATTCTTCTACAGTTTCACCAGCAATATTGACTATTACCGGAACTCGCCAGTGCGCCCATACTGGTGCTTTATCTTTGACCACAGCTTCAATGCCTATGTTTTCCAAACCTACCGAATTGAGCAAACCAAAAGGCATTTCTATTAAGCGGGGCTGAGGATTACCTGACCTCGGTCTTAGAGTAGTCCCTTTGCAAATAATAGCTCCCAACCTTTGAATGTCAACCAGCTGGCTATATTCAATACCATAACCAAAAGTGCCGGCTGCGGTCATTACCGGATTGGCTAAAAGAAGACCTTTAGGATGTCGCGGTGCTAATTGAACAGAGAGCTCCACTAAGCCAGATATACTCCGTCAAGCTTTGACTGTAGGGACCAATTTCCGCACTGCTTCAACCTTGCCACTTATCGTTACTGATTTGTCACGCCGGTCATCAATTTTGACCGTGGTTACAACTCGGGATACCCCTAAGCTGAAAGGAGCTTCATGCATTTCCTTTACCACTTGAAAGACTTGCTGGAGTGAGCCTTGAATAATTGTTCCCATGGCTGTTAACTGGTAAGACAAATCTGGCACTTTCTCCAAGACCTCAAGACAAGCTGCCACATATTTACTGACGCTTGTATCACCGGTACCTATGGGAACAACACTCACCTCAGCAACAACTTGTTTCTCCATAGCTGACCCTCCACACAATTATTTTCCACTAATAACTTCAGAGTTCTAAAAGACTTTGTCCACAATAAACCAGATTCCCCCAGCTATAAGTGCGATTCCTAACAAATAGGGTACCCATTTAGGCTGAGTCATGACTACAATACCCAACACGATAGCTATAACACCAATAATGATTGCAGAAAACATTCTTAACCTCCACAATTTCAAGTAACCCCAGTATACCAAAAGCAGCCCTCTGCTGAAAGACAATCCATACTGCCAAAGTCATTTCGTGTAGTTAATAAGCGAATATGGTAGAATTTAGTAAATATTTCTTAAGAACATCTTATTTGCTGCTAAAGAAATAAACCATGGCATACCTGATCCGTCGCATACAGGATGAAGACATCCCTCAGGTACTTCAAATCGACCAGGAAGCTTTCCCTACTCAGTGGCCCCATCCTACCTATACTTCCTTCAAACACGAGCTCCGCAACCGCTTAGCCCGCTATATAGTAGCCTGCGAAAAGAAACAAGATAATCAGGGGATAACTAATCAGACTGGTCAGGCTGGAGATAAAAGTTTCTGGCAAAAGTTCTCCTTAGCTAAGTTGTTTACCCCCGCTACCTATGCCTCAAGCCGTTCAGTTATTCCTGTGGATCAAAAATACATAGTTGGTTATGCCGGCTTCTGGATAATGATAGAAGAAGCCCACCTGACCACTATAGCCGTCAGAGAAACTTACAGACGCCGTGGCATAGGCGAGCTCCTCCTCATCTCAGTCATTGATTTAGCCACCCAGCTTGACGCCAGGATGGTCACCTTGGAGGTGCGCTTATCTAACAAATCAGCTCAGTCTCTATATGAGAGATACAATTTCAAATCAGCAGGAGTTCGCCGTCATTATTATTCTGATAATGGTGAAGATGCTTTGATTATGAGCACCGATAACATTACTTCAGCTTCTTTTCAAGCCCAATTCCAACGGCTAAAAGAGTTACATCGCCAAAAATGGGGTGAAACTTTTGCCTATACCCTAACTCGGAGCTAAAGATGGGAGAAATTCAGAGCGCCTGGGAAAAAGCTATGGAGAAGGTAGACAAACTGGGGAAACTCTCAGAAGAGGAGCTGAAAAGCTTGGAATATGTCCCCTTGGGCAATTCTTTAGCTGCTCGCTACCTCAAAGAAAACTACGACCTAGATGCCGAATTGACTCGATACAAAGGTAGTGGTGTCAGAAAATACATAATCCAGGGAATTCAAGAGATTCTTATCAGAAACATAGCTCTGCCGCGGGACAATCGGGCTAAAGAAACTACCAAGAAAGCTATGTCAGGTTTAAAACTGATTAAACAGAACCGAAACCGTCTCGAAGCTGTTTTCGATTTGATAAATAACCTTTTCAACTACTACGAACAAGCTCGCCAACAAACTTATATACAGCTGAGGCAGAACTTTGAAGCCAAGCTCCAAGAAGTAACCAGAGCAGTCCAGCAACAATTAGGGGCTAAAGTTACCGTACAGCCTGAACTTCAACCCCAGTTTCAAGAAGAATGGCGCAAAATCAGTGCTCAACTTGACGCTCAATACGAGAAGGTACTCGACGAACACAAAGAGCAGATACTCAAGTTACTGTGAAGTCTTCACAAGGTTCACCGTTGGGATTCAACAGCTTTTGATTTTTTACTAGACGGGGAAGCTTGAGTGAGTTCCTTAATTAACTCTTCCTTCACTTCAGGGGGCAATGAGGCTAATCTCTCTTTAGCTTCCTTCACAGCTTCTTTAGCTTGAGCGATTGACTTCCACAGTTCCTCGGTTCCAGCCGTCTTAAGAAGCTCTGCTTTTATCTCTCTAAGTTCCTTGTTTGTGACTTTCGAATCCTTCATTAACTCCGCTAACATACGACAACCTTTAGCGGCAAAACCCAAAAGTGCTGCAAATAAGAAGAAACCAATAAGACTCAAAACGCTTGCTAGAACTTCCCACTGATTGAACATTTCTTCCCCCTTTTTGTTAAGCTCAGGAAGACGAGATAGCTAATGATTCTTGTCTAAAATCATTATACTTCTGGTTGTTGCTGTTATCAATACTTTTCTAATGTTAATTTGAAAAACTGGAACTAAAGTCAAGCAAACTACTAAACAAATAGAGAGTTTACGAAACTCTCAGATACAAACGCCAAAAGTCAGAAATTGGTGCCCCCAAGGGAATTCGAATCCCTGTTTTCAGCTTGAAAGGCTGATGTCCTAGGCCTCTAGACGATGGGGGCAGCGGGAGAAGTATAGCAAGAAAAAAATACCCCGGCAACGATTTGTAAGGGCAAGCCAAAAAACAACAGCTACCAACGACAGAAAAAGTCGAAGGGCAACCGTTGTTCAGACTAATTCTGTCAGAAAAGAGGAGGCATTATTACCGAATCATTTTAGCATCTACCCAGACAGCCCAGTCTCTGCCAGAAGAAGGACCAGCAAGAACCACAAGCCTAATCTCTCTTTTCTTGCCCGCAATGTCAGCCAAGTTAATATCAAGGCTATCCAATTTGGAATCATATGTGACATGTTTGGAATCAAGAAGCTGAACAGAAAGCGGAGGTTCTGCTGGTGGTCCGGGCTCGATAGAAAAAACCTGAAATGTGACCCCGTCAGTGCCTGAAGCACCATCCAAAAAGCCCACACTGGCAACAAATTTGGCTCCAAAGGGTATAGTCAATTCGGGGTACGAGCCACCAATCCAGCCATCGTTGACCCACTGGGGATGAGTCTCTAATACTCTGGAATAAATCTTGCCATTTTCCAGCTTTATGTTATCACGATAGCAGGCAAAGCCTTTAGAATCACCCGTGCCCCCAGGGAAAGTCAAAGAACCAGCACCACTTGTCCACGAGGCAGTAGGTGCCCTGTCTATAAAGTTCACAAGAATCTCAACAGCAATACTTACCTGCTTTTCGTTGTTACCTTCGTCAGACTCAGTCACAGCAGCGTTAGCATCGGCAGCAACTTTTATTACCGGTGTGTTCGGATCATAAGTCCAGCCTGTGAACTGCCTATCCACCGAGGCACCAGCCACTAAGGCAGGCACAGAATCAGAAGTCTTATACACACCATTAGCATACAGCTTTGTGACAGTTGCTCCTGAAGGAGCACTCCCTTGGTTCTTTATAGTGTAGCCTACAATATAACCACCAGTACCCGTTAGTTTCTGGATAGCAGTGATTATTAAATCTGGTTTTTCCGCAGGTGGTGGAGAAACCACGCCTACAGTAACTGTCAAAGATTTAAAAGTACTGCCAGCATCATTAGTAGCAGTCAGGGTATAAACAGTGGTCGTAACTGGAGATACCAAGCTTGTTCCGGCAGCATCCACATTACCTATGCCCTGGTCTATACTAATTGAAGTAGCGCCAGTAACATTCCACATGAGAGTGGCTGAGCCACCAACAGTTATTTCAGGAGGAGTAGCGCTAAAGGCAACAATGACCGGTGGAGTTCCAGGAGGCGGAGGTGGAGGTGGTGGAGACACAACACTGACGTTAACCACTACTGATTTACTAACTGTGCCGGCGGTATTGGTAGCCGTTATAGTGTAAACAGTAGTCGTGCTCGGTGATACTACTTTTGTACCCGCAGCACCTACTGCGCCTATTCCTTGGTCTATGCTAACCGAAGTAGCTCCGGTCACATTCCACAGTAAGGTTGCTGATTCACCGGCAGTTATTTCTGAAGGATTAGCCTCTAAAGCAACAATGACTGGTGGAGCTAGGCTTGGTATACAGCCCAAACCAGCTACTAATATCAAAGAAACCAAAAACATCAATCTTTTCATGTTCATCTCCTTTAAGAACCAGCCAATACTTTAGACACCAACCAAGGCTATTGTCAACAGTTAGGGATAAATAGCCAGAGCGTCAAGCCCAGTCATTTCCTCAAAACCCAACATCAGGTTCATATTCTGGACAGCTTGCCCAGCACCTCCCTTGACCAGATTATCAAGACAGCTAATCACAATAAGTCGGTCAGTCCTTGAGTCAATTGTTGGATAAACAAGGCAGAAATTATTCCCCCAAGTGTGTTTGGTCTGAGGTGGAGTGTCTGTTATTCTGACAAAAGGCTCGCCTTTATAGAAAGTAGCATAAAGCTGCTTCAACTGGTCTTTACCTTTCTCCCCTTTAGCTATCTTGCCCTCCTTTAATCTGGCATAACAGGAGCTTAATATGCCTCGAGTCATCGGCACCAGATGAGGCACAAAGGTTATGCAGAGGGAATCCTTTGGGCTTAAGTTTTGCAGCTCCTGGACTATCTCAGGAAGGTGTCTATGCCCCTCTAAAGCATAGGCAGAGACACTGTCACTGGCTTCAGAATAATGTGTGGTCAAGCTCAAGGTCCTGCCGGCACCAGAAATGCCCGACTTACTGTCAATAATGATGTCGGGATAGATAAGGTCTTCTTTGATTGCTGGTGCCAGTGCTAAGATAGCCGCTGTAGAATAGCAACCTGGGTTGGCTACCAAATTGGCTGAACTAACCTGTGAGCGATAAAGCTCGGGCAGACCGTAAACTGCTTTCTTAAGCAGGTCCGGCGCCGGATGGGTAAACTCATACCAACGAGGATAATCAGCAGCCTCTTTTAGTCTGAAATCAGCGCTAAGGTCAACAACCTTGACACCCTTTTTGAGCAAAGGCAATATGACTTCAGCACTAGCTTTGTGGGGCATGGCTGAAAAAGCCAAATCAACTTCATTAAGTTCAGCAGTAATCAAAGAATCAATGGCTAAGTGGGGAAAGACTTGGGGCAATTTCTGACCGACAGCACTCCTTCCGGTGACTGAAGTCAGTTTTACCCCCCTATGCCTATAAAGGAGACGGACTAATTCTGCTCCGGTATACCCAGTAACATTTATAATGCCAACTCTAAACTGCTTCATTTTATCTCTCCACAATCACAGACGTGGTTTCCGTCAACGCTGCCATAAACATTCTAAACCATCAACAATAGTTACTTTTCATTTTCCCTTGGTCTGCTTTAAATGACAGGTATCATTTAAAAGGAAAGCCACTGGTCTGCCGTCATTTATCTCAAAAAGGTTAATGGCACTTACATCCTGAGTCACCTGCCAGAAATGGGAATTGTCCAAGCCTAAGAAATGTAGTAGCAGAAGCTGGCACACTACTTTATGAGAAACCAAAGCAATAGTTTCTTCTGAACGATTAGTTATCAAATCATCTACGGTAGCTACGGCTCTGTCTCTTACCTCTCTCAGGCTTTCACCACCGGGAAATTGGACAAGGTAAGGGCTTTTTAACCACAACACATATAGAGAGCCATCTTTAGCCAATGCCTCCTCAGGTGAAAGTCCTTGCCATTCTCCATAATTTATGTCAATAAGCCCCGGAAGGAGTTTAACTTCTAACCCCAGCCTTTTAGCTAAAATCCGAGCTGTAGTCACTGCCCGGCGCAGGGGGCTGGAATAGACAGCAGCAACTGACCATTGAGCAACTTTTTCTGCGGTAGCTTCCGCCTGCCTCTTTCCCAAATCATTCAGATCTAAGTCCGCCCACCCCCGGAATCTCTCCTCACGGTTCCATTCTGTTTGTCCATGCCTAACCAAAATAATTCGGGTCATCTCTTTACAATTGTAGCTATAAATCCTCCAGCCTCAAACAGCCATCCTACTACCTAAAAGCTAAAGTATAGTATTACCATAGCTAAATTCTGTCAACGGCATTAAAATTGGTGTTTGAGTTTGCTTCGATTTCCTGAATGTGTTATTTTATTAGTTAAATTTCCTATCTCCCTTTCCAGAGATAACTATTATGTGGAGGAAGCTATGCCCAAAATTCACTTTATAGATGTTACTAACCGAGACACTGTTCAGGCATCACGGATTAGCCTGGCTAAATTACAAAAGACTATACTCAATCTTTGCTTAGCCCAAATGGGAATTTATCAGTCAGAATTCTGCTTCCCCTACGCTAAGCACGAGCATAACTATATCAAGGCTAACTTGGCTCTAAAAGAAAAGGGAGTTATGGGAAATTTAATTCTGGAGGGTTGGTGCCGGGCTATTGTCCGGGATGTAGCTGCCTCCCTGCCTACCGGTATCAAAGACTTAAATCTATCTATCTCCACATCAGACCAGATGATCCGCTATAAATTTCAGGGTAAACTTGACCGGGGAAAGGTCATTAAAGAAATGATTGAAGCAGCCGCCTATGCTAAAGAAAATGGCATCAAGACCATAGGTGTCAATGCTGAAGATGCTTCTCGTACCGAACTCAACTACCTTGTTGAATTTGCTCACGCTGCTAAAGAAGCTGGGGCTGACCGTTTTCGATATTGCGATACCTTAGGTTATGACACACCAATGACCATCTACGAACGAATCAAAACTGTAGCTCAAAAAGTAAAAATCCCAATTGAGCAACACTGCCACAATGATTTAGGCATGGCAGTAGCCAACTCAGTGGCTGGCGCTATGGGGGCTATTGACGGCGGTGTTGACGCCTATATTAACACTTCGGTAAACGGTCTTGGGGAACGCGCCGGACAAGCCGACTTGCTCAGTTGCATCTTGGCTTTGAAATTTGCCCACGGACTCAACAAATACGAAATCGGAGACCAAATAAACCTCAAAACGGCTTACAAACTGGCTAAATATGCTGCTGACGCTTTTGGTGTCGAAATCCCCATTAATCAACCTGGTGTCGGTGAAAACGCTTTTGCCCATGAGTCAGGAATTCATGCTGACGGCGCCCTCAAAGACCGCCGCAACTACGAGCTTTATGACCACGAACTCCTTGGTCTCGACGAAATAGATGAGCCGCCAAAACGGGGAAGAATTATTACTACCGGCGAGTACGGTGGACTGGCTGGCTTCAAGCATGTTTACAGCAAGTTGGGTATCACCTTCCCTGATGACGTGACTGCCGAGCGTATTCTCGACTTAGTCCGCTATGCCAACGCCCATACTCAGCAACCCCTTACTGATGACGAACTTCGCTTCATAGCTACTTATCCCGAGGAGACACGCCTCATCCTGACCATGACTCCTTAATCCAGCCTGAAGCCACAGCCCTAGACTGGACCACCCGTCCTTGACACTTACTCCTCTGGGTTAGATAATATAGTATCCCGAGAGAAAGCGGGTGTAATTCAGGGGCAGAATGCTTGCTTCCCAAGCAAGACGTCGGGAGTTCGAATCTCCTCACCCGCTCCAAGGATTGAGGAGAGAAATAAATGCGCATAAAACTGAAGTCTGACCAACTCACTAAACTGACTCAGCAACTTTCCGTCGAAGTAATAATCGAGCAACCTCGAGATGTCAGGGGCTTATTAGAAATCCTGGGTCGTAATATGCCCTGGGATGAGAGTGGGCTGACCAAATTTGGCGACCCACCAAGAAGACCTGGAAGAGTAACTTTTTCTGTAGAGGGCACCAAAGACGGATATATTTGTGATATTCACCCCGCCCTGGCTCACTATATAAACCATCTTCTTTCCTCATAAGTCAGTCCCGTGGGTAAACGTTTTGTCATTGCGAGGGGTGCCAACCCCGAAGCAATGACAAAGATAATATCGTTGTTCGCGGGCCGTTAGCTCAGTCCGGTAGAGCAGCGGACTTTTAATCCGTTGGTCGCAGGTTCGAATCCTGCACGGCCTATATCTATTTTGTTAACAAAGTTTCAACTCAATTTGTTAACAAATTTCCTAGACTCTCGAAGGCAAGGGCTCTCGCCGCACACACTGAAGTTTTACCAAACTTACCTCTACAGGTCGCTAAAAGTCATTGGCACAAGCACTAGCTTCCAAGATATTAATAAATTTTTAGATAGTTTACGGTGCTCCAATGGTGGTAAACATGCCTATTATCGAGCCTTGCGAGCATTCTATAACTGGCTTTATTCACCTAAATCCAATATTCACCTGAAATATGAGGATAATCCAATATTTTATGTGGATGCCCCTAAGGTCGGTAAGAGACTACTGCCATATCTAACAGTCCAGCAATTCGAGTACCTTCTCGACCAGGCTACAAGCTTGAGAGATAAATCCATAATTGCCCTTTTTGTCGAATCTGGGCTTAGATTATCTGAACTAGCAAATATCAAGACCTCTGACATAGATTGGCAATGTCGTACGATCAAAGTTCTTGGCAAAGGTTGTAAAGAAGGCTTTGCACCCTTTGGTAACCTAAGTGAACACTACCTGAAGCTTTGGCTTAACGAATACAAACCAAAGCCGCACGAGCCAATATGGGGTATGAACTCCTGGGGTATTACATCACTACTTAGAAGGTTAAAAAATATGACTGGTCTACCATGTAGCGCCCATGCCTTCCGCAGGACTTTCGCCACTCTACTTAGAAAAGCTGGGCTTGACTGCCTCACCATCAAAGACCTAGGCAGGTGGGAGAGTATACAAATGGTGCAAACATATACAAGGTCAGTTGATTTCCATGATAGCCTGAAGTTCTACAAGTCACTTTTAAGCGAGAAATAATAGCTGTGGAAAGCAATTCGACATAGGAACATCTTTTGTGAAGCCACAAGTTGGACAAACCGAAATAGTTCAACTATAATATTTACAATTGAATACTGTACTAGCCATTACGCACAAAGCGTAGTCGCCGAAAACCTCTGAAAAAAGAGGTCGCAAAGATATATACGGGCGACCAGGTTACAAAAACCTGGTCGCCCTTTTTATTTATTGGGTGCGATAGAGTCATGATGGAAGGTAAGTCAGAGCTTTTGGAAACATTCCTAGGCTCCAGAAGGGAGGGTATATCTCCACTTACTATGGACTTTTACCGGTCCCGTCTTGAACCATTTATCAAAAACTATGACTTAACTCCAAGTGGCATCAGGCAATTCTTAGCCAACCTCAAATGTGTTAATGGTAAGCACGCCTACTTCCGAGCTATTAGGGCTTTCTGTAACTTCCTATTCAGACAGGGTTATTTTCAATATAACCCTATCCTGAGGGTTGACCCTCCAAGGACTGCAAAGGCAATACTTCCGAGCCTCTCTACTGGGCAGCTTAATTACCTAATTCAACAAGCAAGTAGTGTCCGGGATAGGGCAATTATTAGTCTTCTTGCCGATAGTGGGCTGCGACTTAATGAGTTGGCCAATGTCAAATACAAGGACATCGATTGGGAAAACCTCACCGTTACGACATGGGGCAAAGGGCACAAGCAAAGGAAAGCCCCATTCACACAACGAACTGCTGACCTTCTTAAAGAGCATGTACCAAAGAACGGCACTGCCAGCAATATGTGGGGTATCACTAGATGGGGTATCGTGTCAATGCTCAGACGGCTAAAGCAAAAGACGGGCTTACCATGTAATTGCCACTCATTCAGGCGGACGTTTGCCTCCAATCTCCACCGGGCTGGTATGGATATTGAGCATATAATGCGTTTAGGAGGCTGGGAAAGCCTCGATATGGTCATCAAGTACACAAGCTCGGTTAGGTTTGAGGATAGCTTGAGGCATTATCGTGCCCTTATGACAAAACATCCATCTCATATATTACCTAAGACAGGTAGTTAAGCGGTGAAAAATATATTTGGAAGGAAGAGGATATTTAATGATGGCGGTCAAATGTATAGTCAGACAGTCAAATAGTCAAATCACCAGTGCTTAACTGATGGAGCCACACTATGCAACGTTCAGAATCTGTTCAAGTCATGTTCACCACCCGTTCAAATGGCTGTTCAAATGTAGTTCAAGATGTTCATGTAGCCCCCAAAAAAATGCTACAAATATAAGTAAATAGGAGGAGCAAAATCATGGAGAAGTTACCACTGAAAAAACAAATTGGTGTTGTTAGACTGTATTTCAATGGTCTTTCATACAGGGAAATTGCTGCCAAGGTTAGAGTGAGCACAGGCGCAGTGGCGAGTGTGATTTCGAATCTAAAGGCAGGCAGTTTTCCCGAAGCCGGAGATATATCCGAGGACGTCGACGGCTTGAGGGAACTATCGGTCGACTTGCAGCGTTTCAAACTGGCTCCAGTACAGGCTCTGGCAGGTATCACAGTCATCAATCATTTGAAAGAACTGGGGCTAGAACCGGGTGAGATATCGACTTTCGCATCTGCCTGCAGGTTTCTAACCGCAGAAGGTGTTGACGTGAAGGTCTTCTCTAAGGCGGCTATGGCTCTCAAGGAAGCTCAGGAGCGCACTGGACTGAGCGCAGATGAGCTTGAGAAAAAAGTTAAGAGTTTGGAAGAATCAGTACGCCGGTTGGAGCCTCTGAACAAGAAAGTAATGCAGACTCAAGAGCAGCTTAGAGAGTTAGTGGCAAAGAAGCAGGCTCTGCTCGATGAGATGGCAACCATGGAGAAACGGCTCAATGCCCTCAGGGAGAACGTAAGGAGCAATGAACAGCGCGAGGCGAAGTTACTAGACAACATAGCTCAGCTTGAGGATAGACTGCACAGCACGGACCTGCTATTGGCGGGTGCTAGAAAAGAGTTGAAAGAACTGTCGGGCTTGGGAATATCTTTTGATGACCTTTCTGGGTTTGCCGAGCGACTTAAGGGAATAACTCATCGCCATGGTATCAGTTTGAGCACCCTAAATAAGCGGCTATTGGAAGAGCTGGAGCGCTTAGACCAGGGTCTGACTCTAAAGGCACTGGTAGATTCCAGGAAGCAAGAGTTGCAGGGAGTGAAAAAGGCAGTAGCCAAAGCGAAAGAAGAGTTGGGAACACTCACCGGGCAAAAGCAACAGTCACGACGTGAGCTTACCGCTCTGAGGGCACAAATAGCTGAAGAGAAGACCCGCATAGCTGAACAAATCAGGAGCATCAATACTGCTGCCGAGAATGCTATTGCGCAATTTAAGGGGCAACTCGCTAGAGGCATACAAGAAGGTATTGAAGGGATCAACAGACTGAAGACAGACGCAATCGAATTAGGTAGGGAGTTCGGGAAATTTCAAGCTGCAGTCGAAGCTAATGAATGGGTCAATGACCTACTTTCTCTGGCTAAAGGCGATGATGGTATCAGTGCGAACAAGGTGAGAGTCATTGGTCTTATGTTACTGAGGGCGATATCTGCCTGGCTGGATCGCAACCCTGGCAGCAGCACATACATGAACTTGCTAAAGAGAAGTGTGGCAGGCACGATGTCGGAGTTGGAAAAATGGACAATACCAGTAGGTTCAAACAAGGCATAGACGGTGTTCGGCATAAACTCAGGACACAGGCTACTGCAGTTGGGGAGCTTGAGCTTAACCTTGCTCAATGCGCCAGGATACTCAGTCAACATGACCAGGTAAACTCTTTGCATATCCTGAAGGATAGAGTTATGCAAGAAGTAGAAGATGCCAGAATAATGGAGACTGTTGTCAGTGCCTCATCCAGTCAGGCACGGCTTACCGCTGGCTTGGTCATGTTGGCTACTGGCATCGTTAGTGCGGCTGTTACTGGCAAAGAGTCTCTATTTTCTGTCGGGGCTAAGCACGCTAAGCTTGCCTGGGATAGAAGGGAACCGTTTGGAACAGTAATGATAGCCATAGGTAAACTGGGATTACCCGGTGATGTTCAAGTTCTACCTGTATCCCGGTTAGCGCGCGAACAGAATACCAGTCAAATGCATATCATCAAAACTTTAAGAGATGGCGGCTATCTTTTGATGGACCCTGGTACATTCAGCCAGTTGGTTGACAGTCTAGAACGCAAGATACTCGATGGGTCCATATGCTTACCTGTGAGCAAAGAACATTTGGCTATAGAGTTGAAAAACATGTCAGGTAGGCTTAAGTTGTCCCAGTCTAGAGAACAGAAAGCAGCGCATGGTCTGTGACTTGTTAAACAGAACGATGTAATGTGTAGTGAAGCTTATACATGTCGACCAAATGACTAAGTAATATGTGGGTAATTAGCTTGAAGCCGAGTGTTTTGTTACTCAACGTTGGTTAGGGGCGCTTCAGCTCAAAGA
>Ga0315312_1000821_pt1 | contig 29797 bp, 23 predicted proteins | sample TDP7_MG_FD_203629 | JGI IMG/M metagenome (GOLD analysis project Ga0315312, IMG submission 203629) | Freshwater sediment microbial communities from Lake Towuti, South Sulawesi, Indonesia - TDP7 | ecosystem: Environmental > Aquatic > Freshwater > Lake > Sediment | place: Indonesia: South Sulawesi... | reverse complement strand
CGGCGGTGGTTATCGCAGCGGAACTGTTAAAGAAGGCTGAAGTCCTCCTTGACCAAAGCATACATCCTATATTGATTGTGCATGGCTTCAAGATGGCAGCGGAAGAGGCCGAGAAGATTCTGGACGAGCTTTCTGTGAAAGCCAACCTTGAAGACCAAGAGGTTCTAAGGAGAATCGCTATTACTGCTATGCACGGAAAGCAGATTGAAGCAGCCAAAGAGCATTTTGCAAAGATCTCTATACAAGCGGTGAAACAGGTTGCTGAGAAGAGAGGAAACGGATACTTTGTCGATATTGACGATATTCAGCTTGTCAAGAGAGCGGGGAAGAGCCTTAACGATACTGAGCTCATTCAAGGTGTAATAGTTAACAGAGGAGTCGTGAGCCCGAAGATGCTCAAGTACGTTAGGAACGCCAAGATAGCTTTGATCAAGTTCCCTCTCGAGCGGGCGCTCGTGCGACAGAGACCTGGGTATGGTGGCGAGATTACGATAAGAGATCCTTATCAAATGAAAGCCTTCGTAGATGCAGAGTCCGAGATAATTCAAAAGATTATAGATAAGATCAAGAAAGTGGGGGCCAATGTTCTGATGTGCGGGTCAAGAATAGACGAGAAGGCTCAACATATACTGGAGAAGCTAGGAATCATGGCAGTTCAGCAGGTAAAGGACTCGGTTATGGAGAAGTTGTCTAGGGCTACCAGAGGAAAGATTGTCAAAGACCCGATGGACATAACCGATAAGGATCTAGGTTCTTGCGGTTTTGTGGAGGAGAGAAAATTCGGTAACGATAAGATGGTATTCGTTCAAGAGTGCGAAGAACCAAAGTCGGTCTCAGTATTCATCAGGGCAGGACTTGAAAGGCTTGCGGACGAGGTTGAGAGAGTTTTGAGAGATTCGATCTCAGTCATAGCTGATGTATACATGAAGGACAAGATTGTAGCCGGTGGCGGCGCAATAGAAGCTGAGCTTGCTAAAAGGGTGAGGAACTATGGTAGAAAAGTAGTCGGAAGGGAACAGCTCGCCGTGGAAGCTTTCGCGGATGCTCTAGAAGCCATTCCTCGGGCTCTATCTGAAAATGCTGGCTTGGATCCGATAGACATCCTCGTGGACCTGAGGGCATCCCATGAGGATGAGAATGGGATGTGGCAGGGCGTCGATGTCTTCAACGGTAAGATAGCAGATATGATGGAAGAAGGAGTTATAGAGCCTCTCCGAGTGAAGGAGCTGGCTATCAAGTCTGCCGTCGAAGCCGCCTCAATAATCCTGAGAATTGATGACGTTATTGAAGCCCCAGCCAAACACTCTAAAGGAAACTCCCAGAGGCCCTAGACAAAGTGGCTGGAAAACGATTTACTTTCATAGGTTTTCCTCTCGAGATAAGAGAAGGAACATGTTCCCCTATCTGAGGAAATATTGGAACGAAGGCGACAATATGTCGACGTAAGCGTTAGATATTTCATACTCATGTTCATCCATTACCCATCAACTACATCAAGAAGAGCTTTGTCTACCCTTTTGTCTGTCCACATCAAATTCCACAACCATCCAGTTCAGCGCAGTGACTCTTGAGGTCCGCCAACTGAAAGCATTATATAGTTATGGGAACCTGTTTCCAGTTGTGATTGAGTCATCGGTGAAGTTATTACAGTTAAACGACCTATTTCTCCAAATGAACTAGGTATAACCTTGGTTCACGAGCACATATTCACCGATACTCGAGCAGTACATGAATACTTAGCTAGAGTGACTGAAGCATCAAAGGTAGCTATTCAAAAGCGCCTTGGCCGAAATAATGGTGTGGTGGAGAAGGTTCAGATCGAAGTCTCTCTGGGGTTTAAACCTCGTGGTTGAAAAGTCGCAAGTGGATATCGATCTATTTAGAATCAGGCGAATATGCGACGGCTCAAATAGAAGTCTTGAAAGCGCTTTAAAGTCTTAAATAGGAAAACCTTTCTAGAAAGAGGGTAGGAAAATGAAAGGTGCTTACAAGATGACTGAAGAAAAGGTTTCTAGAAGAAAGTACGTAAAATACGTTGGCGGCGTTGTCGCAGTCGCTGTTGTCGGCGCAGGCGCATATGGAGTCTACGAAGCAACGAAGCCCCCTCCAACAACTCCAACTCCTACACCAACCCCAACGCCCACACCTACCCCAACCCCTACACCAACCCCTACACCAACCCCAACTCCGACAGTCCTCCTTCCTGAGAAACGATGGAAACCTAACCCGGCAATTACCGGTCGAGATATCGAATTCGTATGCTCCCCAGAAGCTTTCTTTGTCGGTCTATCAGCGACCGTTCACGAATACATGGAACTTTCAGGAAACAACGTCACACTAGAAGCTCTCGGATATGCCTTGATGCACGAGAAGTATATGCTAGAATTGACTTCCTCTGAAAGCTCCTATGATCTTCTGGGTATGGATTCATTCTTTCCAGCAGAAATGGGCCGGTACCTATTTGCTATAGACGATTGGTTGAAGAGAGATGACGACGTTATAAAATACGATGATTTCTTCCGTCCAGCCAAGTCTATGGGCGAATACACATATCCTGATGAACCAACCAGGACCTACGGGTTAGCTATGGGCTGCTACGATACCTACACGTGGTATAGAACAGATATTCTCGAAAAACTGGGAGTGAAGTATCCTCAAACTGTTGATAAGGCGGTTGAGATCTTTGATATGTTGGGCATGAAGCCAGGCCACAAACCAATACATAACGACCTCACGGGAAAAGACGACCTATACGGCATGGTCATATATGCTGCCTTGGGTTTCGCCGTTACATGCGGGTTTATTTACTTCTGGAATGCGCAAGGAGGAAACTTTTTCGACCCGGATACTGGAGCATGGGCGGTGAACGATGAGATAGCTGTGTCATCGCTAGAATGGTGGAAGAAACTATTCGATTATGGCCCGCCGGGACAGGAGACGTTTGATTGGCCCGCTGCTGCTGCATTCTATCAATCTGGCAAAGGAGTATTCTGTGACGCCATCGTTGCAGAACACTATCTCCGTCTTATCGACCCGGCGTGCCCAGTGTTTGGAAGAGTAGCAAACGACATAATCTTTCAGAACCCAGACCCGAACAGCCCGTACCGTAAGAGAGGTATAAGGAGAGGGACTACCGGAATTGGCTGGCTTGCAGGCATTCCCAATAACCTACCGGATAGACGTAAAGAGGCAGCATGGGACCTCATTAAGTGGATAGTCGATGCCGGAAGAGACTTGGAGAGGGAGAACGTTGACAGCCCCAGAGCATCCGTCGTAGACGTTCTCTCGAAGAACCCAAAGTACTCAAGGATCCTAGCGCCTCTCGCTGAAAACAGAAAATACGGAACCATAGGTCCTCCAGATCCTTATACTCCTATACCCGAGTTAGGAGAGGGTACTACTAGACTTCGAATGCCATGGTGTTGGCCCGTTTACGATAGCATGGACAAGAACCTACAGGCATGCCTTCTTGGAAAGATGACGCCAAAGCAAGCATTGGACAAGGTTTACGAGGAGACAGTAAAGATGATACCGCCTGAATACGCTAGGTGAAAAAGAATTACCTAACCTTCCTTTTTTTTCAAAAAAAAGATGGGTTTAGGAACGTGAAGAGTCTCCGGAGCTATACTCCCGTATTCTTGGTTTTACCCGCTTTTTTGACGCTACTTGTAATAAATATTTTCCCATTCATCTTCTCGCTGTTCTCAAGTTTCACTGCACTCGACTTGAAAACCTTCAAGATGGAGGGATTTAAATTCGTAGGTCTTGAAAACTATGTCAAATATACTTTTGCAGACGCAACTTTTCGGGAGTCGGTTCTCGTTACACTAGAGTTCACAGCTTTGGCCGTAGCCGTTCAGTTGGCCGCAGGGTTGTATATAGCTCTTCTTTTGAATCAAGATGTAAGAGGCATCGGCGTAGCCAGATCGTTAATCATGATCCCCATGGCGATATCTCCACTGGCGGTGGGATATATATTCAAGATCGAAACACAACAGGAGATAGGAATAATCGCATACATCTTGAGGGAGTATCTCAATATCTTGTTCTTGCCGCTAACCGATGCTTTTCAGGCTTTGAGCATGCTTGTTTTGGTCGATGCTTGGATGTGGACGCCTTTCGTAGCGCTCGTCCTACTTGCAGGGCTTAGAACCATTCCGGTAGATCTGGTTGAAGTGGCAAGAGTTGATGGTGCATCATCTCTGCAAATCTTTCGACACATAACGCTGCCTAGCATTAGATTCCAAATAATAGTCGTCCTTCTTATCAGAACTATGGACACATTCAAAATATTCGATATAGTATACATCCTAACCGGTGGAGCTCCTGGGACCTCTACCCAAGTCGCCAGCTATTGGATCTACAAAGTCGGTATGAAATTCCTTGAGATTGGAAAAGCTTCAGCCATGACGTATATCATGTTGATCATGGTCATAATAATTAGCACTGTTTACATAAAATATGTATTGAGGAGAGAGTAACATGAAGAAAAGTCATTTCAAACTCTTTGCGATATACACGCTAATTGTACTGACCCTAGCATTTATTCTTTTTCCGGTTTTCTGGATCTTTGTAATGTCAATCAAACCTGAGGCGGAGCATTTCATAATGCCTCCCCGCTTGATATTCACACCGACATTTGATAACTATTTGGAGGTGATGTTTGGCGGAGCATATATCTGGCAAACAGGTTGGGGAGAAGCTGCGACAGCGCGGGCCTCCGGCGCTGTAACTCTGCAAACTGGCTTACAAGTATTGGCTAACACTTCAATAGTAGCTTCGCTAACAGCAATCTTTTCCGTACTCCTCGCTGTCCCCGCAGCTTACGGTTTCTCCAGATTGAGGTTTAGGCGAAGTGGAGACATTCAATTCTACATATTAGCGCAAAGGATGGCGCCGCCCATCGCCATAATAGTCCCATTGTTCACCCTACTGCGATGGGCTGGACTTAACAATACATACTGGGGAATAGTTGTAACTCATCTGAATCTTAGCCTACCCTTAGCGGTCTGGTTGATGAAAGGTTTTATAGACGACGTTCCAAGGGAGATCGATGAGTCTGCTCAGATCGACGGCTGCTCTACGCTAGGCATAATCTGGAGAATGATCTTTCCTCTCGCCAAACCTGGCATCACGGCCGTCGCTATCTTGTGTTTCCTGTTTTCTTGGAATGAATTCCTATTTGTTTCGACGCTCAGCGGTCGGGATACCCAGACATTGACCGTATTTATTTCAACGTTCATCACAAATGTTAGCGTAGAGTGGAGCAAGCTCGCCACAGTAATAGTGATAAGCTTCATTCCCACAGTTATTCTAGTACTGGTCCTTCAAAGATATCTCGTCCGAGGATTAACTTTCGGTGCAGTCAAAGGTTAGGTTACTGATACGTGAAATACATAATACCGCTAGTGAAGAAGATGGGCGCTCAATTTGACTCTCTGTTTCTCTTCATTTGCTAGCTTTAAGATGCGGCTCAACTCTTCAGCGCTCTCAACCTCCACTTCAATCCCAGTCTTCTTACCCTTGATAACCTCTTCTCGCAGGATTTTCTCAACAGACTCTAAGAAATGATCGAACAAGACTACCACAATACCGAAGGGTCGATATTCTTGCTTAAGTCTCTGACATGTGCTCTCGTCTAGCCAGAATAAGTGTACTACTGCCGTATAATTTTTCTTTCTTGTGCTTTAGTTCAAGACTGAAGCTCGCCGTCGAGCCATCTTGTCCAGCGCGTCTTAGGCTGGGTACACGCATGGATTAGAGGGTTTGTCATCCACATCCTTAGGTAAGAGATTCGACTTTGTCCTACTCGACATGTTCTCTAAGTAGATCTATGTCTTCTCTCATCTCAGGAGTACATTCTAAGAACTCCCTTACAGAACGTTCAATGTCTCTTGATTGAGTGATGAATCTGCCTACGACAAGTATGTCTACGCCAGAGTTGATTGCATCGCGGGCCATCTCAGGGGTTATTCCGCCTGCAACTGCAACGAGCAGTTTTCTGTCTTTAAATGCGTTCTTTATCGCTTGAATCTGCTCCCAACGTATGCTTCCGCCCCGCTTTTCGACATCAATTCCTCTATGCACAAGAACAACTTCCGGAAGCTCTTTCAGAGACTGAAGCTTTGCCAGGGGATTCTCAACTCCCATCATGTCCACTATTGCGTACATCCCCAGCTTCCTTGTTTCATAGATAAAAGAGTCAAGAGTCTCCACAGGCGCCAGTCCAGAAGCCGTTACTCCATCCGCGGTTTCTTCAAAAGCAAGGTCGACCTCGACTTTTCCAACATCTAAAGTCTTAAAGTCCGCGATCAGAAACATGTCTCGGTCCAGTGATCTGAGCTCGCCTATGACCTTAGCGCCATACTTCTTGATCAGCGGCGTACCAACTTCAAAGATGATCCGATCGCTCCTCGGTACCTGACTGACTATCCTCTTCGTTCTTTCCAAGTCTGGAATGTCCAAAGCTATTTGGAGGTAAGGAGGTCTCCACAATCGCGGCACCTTGAATCCCACAATTGGATGCTTCGCCCTATCTTTCTCATAAAGAATCTTCTCAAGCCCCGGATAGTTAGTCATAGCTCTTCTGAGAGCCAGTTTCGTCGCTCCATAGTTGTAGTGATATATCTTACGGTAATCCTTCGCGTCGGGATGCACAAATACACTGCAGATTATTACCCAACTATCAAGCTTGTCCTTCGGAATGATTCCCTCTTCAACCGCATCGACAACTGCTTTCGCGACCGCGGCTTGAGCGGGACCAAATACGCGGGCGGCCTGGTCAAGATTCTTTACGGTTACTTTAGGTACAAGCAAAGTCGAAGGCTTAGCAGGCAAGTTCGGTCTTACCACCGCGAGAAGTGGGGTGTGTCCAGCCGACAGATTTGACAAGCTATTGGCGAAGGCCTCTCCGATGGGGCCTTCCTTTTCACCGACCAGGAGGTCGATGTGAGCGATCTCAGGTCCGTCGCCAACCAATGCTTCCCCTATCAGATACATACTCAACACCTCTTAGACCGATCCTCTGCCTTCAACGCCGCCACTCCAAAAGGGGTAGGGTACTACTTCAATCCTCGACTTTTCAGGGCGTTCCAGTACCTTAAGCGCCTCCTCCACATCAGCGCCTTCGTGAACGATCAACCTAAGAGCTTTTACCATCGCGCATGGGTCAGGAGCTTGGAAGACATTTCGACCGAAGATGACTCCAACAGATCCCGCGTCCATAGCACCCTTCGCCATCTCCAACACCTGACGCGTCGTTTCAACTTTGGGTCCACCCGCTATGAGAATTGGGATCGGGCATCCTCGGACAACTTCTCTGAAGCTATCTGGGTCGCCAGTGTAATCTGTCTTAATATAATCAGCCCCAACCTCAGCTGCCATTCTCACGTGAAGCTTTACATACTCTGGGTTGTACTCATTTCCCTGAACTCTCTTGCCTCGAGCCATAGGCTCAGCAATATAGGGCATAGCGTATTTCTCACATTCCCTAGCTATGGATGCAACATTTTCAATATTGGAAGCCTCAGCTTCATCCCTTTCATATCCTATGAAGAAATATGTTATCACAGCGTCCGCTCCATATCGAACCGCGTCTTCCACTGTGGCTATTAGAGTCTCGCTCCCTGTTGTCGCGGGGAGCACGCTTCGAAAAAGGTTCGTCGTGTCAAGGCGAAGTATCAAAGACGGAGCGCCTTTTCCTAGGAAGCCACTTAGACATATTCGGGCTTGTCCGGGAGCCATCAGAACAGCGTCAGCCCCTCCTTCGATTACTTTCTGGAAAGTTTCAACAGGATTCGTTAAGCCGCCGATTGGACCAAGATATAAGGCATGGTCCATAGGCACGATTACTGCTCGATTCGTCTTTCGGTTAAAGAATCGACTGGATCTAATTCTTTTTCCTAGATCATTTGGCATTTTGTCAACCTCTAGGTCTTAACTACATCATAGAATGACTTCAAGATAAAATATACGGACATCGCTCCCGGATCAATATGTCCAACCGCTCTTTCGCCTAAATATGTTGCGCGTCCTTTCCCGGCCGGTATATCGCGGGTCGATTCAGCCCCTTTCTTAGACTCTAGAACAGCATCTTCTAGCGCTACCGACAATGACTTCTTCTGCTTCACAGATATCTTTAGTGACTCGACGGCTGGACTCAAAGCATCAACAAGAGTCTTTTCTCCTACTTTGGCTTTCCCTAGACCGACGACTCCATTGAGTGAAGCTTGAAACATTTGAGCTAAATCCTCTAAGTTGATCTTCTCCTTCTCTCCTGCAGCTTGCCCCGCCTTAAGAAAGATGGAGCCGAAAAGTGGGCCCGTTGCACCGCCTATAGTCGACGTCAATGTGATGCCTACATTCTTCAAAATCGTTCCGATTCTATTATCCTCAAGCTTGTTTAACCTTAGCTCCGCCTCATTGAATCCTCTTACCATACTGACGCCGTGATCGCCGTCCCCGATTGCAGCGTCCAAACGTGACAAGTAGTCCTTTTGCTCCCTCATAGTTTCGGCGATCTTAGCGATTATTCTCTTGATAGTTTGAGACTCGATAGTTTCTATCAGAGGATTTTCACCAAACAATCCAAATGTAGTTAACTGTTCTACTCTACTTGGGACATCTACTGAATCCTGGTGAGTCAGCAGGCGCATCCCATAACTTCTTGATCTCATCGTCTAACTTCAAGAAGGTGAATGAAGCTCCAGCCATCTCCTGAGTAGTGAGGAAGTTTCCTATAACGACGTCATAAACCTTTATGCCCTTCTCTCTCAGGATCATATCGGCTTTTCTGTATAATATTAGCATCTCCATTCGAGTAGTGGATCCGAAACCATTTACAAGAACGTTGATCTCGTCGCCATCTTTGAGTGAGAGATCTTGAACAATTCTCTCGGTTAGTATTTGAGCAATCTCATCTGCAGGCTTAAGCTTCGTTCTTAAGACTCCGGGTTCACCGTGGGCGCCCATTCCTATTTCCATCTCGTCTTCGCCTATGGTGAAAGTCTCTTTTCCTGTCGCTGGGATTGTGCATGATGTTAACGCTACGCCCATGGATCTGCAGTTGTCTCGAACCTTTGTTGCTGCTCTCTCAACTTCGTCTAAGTTCGCCATTGTCTCAGCTTTGGCCCCTGCCGCCTTAATTACGAATAGGTCTGCTGCCGTTCCTCTCCTTTCCGATACTCTGTCGAGAGGTGCCGATGCTATATCATCCCAGACGCGAATCGTCCTGACCTCTATTCCGTCAGCCTCCGCCATCTCAGCAGCCATATCGAAGTTTAAACGATCACCCATGTAGTTTCCGTAGACAAAAACGATCCCTGCTCCACCGTTCACCTGCCTAACCGCCTCATAGATTAGATCAGGTGAAGGTGAAGTGAAAATTGCTCCATGAGCTACCGCATCGCCCATGCCCCTGCCAACCATCTCCAAAAACAACGGTTCATGACCGCTCCCTCCGCCGATGACCACTCCAACTTTATTCTTAATGGGAGCATCCTTTCTAACGACCACGTTCACACCTTTAACTCTTCTAACTTTATCCGTGTTGGCGCGAACAAATCCTTCAACAAGTTCATCAGTGACCTTGAAAGGATCATTGATCATCTTCTTCATAGCCAAGCACCTAGCTAAAAGTACCTTCGAATTTTGTACGGGCTTTTATGCGTACGTCTTGCCTATAACATTTGTCGTAAAGTAGAACCGAAGCCTACTGAGGAACGTGAAGAAAATAGGTAGAGGAGATTTGATTCCACGTAAGGTGCTTAGCGCACCTATAATGAACGGAATTGATCGAAATGGCGAGCAAGGTAGGGCGCTAAATGCATGAATCTTCAGGAAGTAAGTATCTGGATCCTAAAGGCGGCTGACGCCGACGAATAGAACAAGAGACGTTGATATAAGAACGTATATTTTGAGGGTAGGGGGAGTTCATCTATTTCTAACCATACCAGCTGGCACCTATTTTCAATCTACCCTTCCTCTGCCTTCTATCTTCCACAATTCCTCGACAGTATCTCCCTTCATGACATAGAATTTGTCGTGGAGGTTTATTGTCGTGTCTGGATAAGCAGGCACGAACTCTATCATGTCTCCCACCTTCAAGTCAATACCACGATTTTTTAGTCTTAGTAGCCCATGCTCCATATGAAGATCATAAACTTCCACCCCTTCCAGCCCTTTAGCCCTAGGGTACCCTCCGAATGTGGAGAAAGTCTGAGCGCCTCCGTCGATGATCGCTCTATCTTTAGCCGGTCTACTCACTACAGCGGTCAAAACCGTCAAAGAGGATTTGAAGGGAACCCCTTCTAAGCTGTGCATAATGCTCATAAAAACATAGGAACCCGCCTGGATCTCGTTGATACCGGGGTATTCAGCTGCTATGTTGAAACTGCACGTCCCTCCAGCGCCTACGGTATTGACTTCTATACCGGCTTTTGACATCTGTTTCACCGTTTCTATTGATCTTTGATAGCACTTATTGCACTCCCCCTTCCTTTTTTTAAAGTTGGGAATGAAGGCCGCATGCCCCTCCCACCCCATGACGCCTTCAAGAATTAATCCCTTCGAACGTGTGATTTTTTTCGCTAGATCAACCGCGGGCTTCCCTGGTAAGACTCCGCATCGATTCAGCCCGACATCGATTTCCTCGATAACCTTAACTGTCACGTTTTTTCGAGAAGCGATGTTTGAAAGCGTTTCTACGATGTGGGGGTTGTCCACAGCGACTGAGACATTACTGTACCGGTTAAGGTTAACAAGTCTCTCGATCTTGCTCTTCTGGGCAACCTGGTTTGCTATATATATGTCATTAATGCCGGCGTTGGCCATCACCTCAGCTTCACCCAACTTTGCTACTGTAACCCCTTTCGCACCAGCTTTCATTTGCATGTGCGCTATTATAGGGGTCTTATGGCATTTTGTGTGGGGTCTCAATTTCACGGGTTTATCTTTCAGGTAATTAGCCATCATGCGAATGTTACTCTGTAACACATCGAAATCTATAAGTAAAGCTGGCGTCTCTATATCCGCTTTCTTCAATCTTTTCACCTATTGAGTTCTTTTGCCAGTATTTAGCGCCAAGCGCTGTGTTCTTCAACCTCTATTAAGGTTCCAAACGTCTTATCCAACGGAAAATACGCAAACTTGTTGTCATCACCTGGAATTTGGCAATACTTCTTGTTTGGAGACAGTGGTTTCTGTTGAAGGTCGACTAACGTGATCCCTCGTTCCTTCATCCTATCGTAGAACTCTTCAATATCGTCAACTTCAAAACATATCTCGGCTAACGCTCCTGACCCTTTTTCTTTTAAGAGCTGCACCCAATACCCTTCATGAGGCTCTAACAATTCAATATAGTTGTCTCCTATCCGCATATGGCAATATCTCATTTTTTCCTCTGGAGTATTCAGTTCAAAGAACTTAGGCTCTTCACATCCAAAAGTCTTGGTGAAAAAATCAATAATTTCCTTATCGATCTTCTTCGTCAATATCCCGATATGATCCACCTTCATTTTCACACCTCAACTTTGATTATCGTCTTTATTTACATAATTCTAGTATATATCCTGTGGGAACTGTTTTCTACGCGTAGAACAAGCTGATCCTTTTATGAGACAGACGTTCTCACCCAAGAATCGTTGAGGCTGTAAAGAAGCAGTTAGAAGTACGGACCCTGCTTTGGGCTGAATCAAGGTTGCCATGAGGCTTGCCCTTCGGCAGAAACTTCCAGCTTCGAGAGCCTTCTCGGCCTCCAAGTACCTAATTCAGACACGTAACGCTTCAATTGTTGGTTTCCTTTATTCTTTTATTGTACAATCCCCTCGTCCGCCGTTACTCTTTCAATGCGTTTGACGTTATGCCCTAAGACTATCGTTTCGCCCCATGATACTGCTTCTCTTGGCCCTAATGTGGCGTAGTTCTTCCACTGATTAACCGCGACCTCAAGATTATCAGGTCTACCTGTACAAGGTTCCAAAGCCACGTGATAATATTCTCTCCAGCCGCCATAATTTATCCAAACTAGTAGATAAGGCAAGATTTCAGCTTGGAACGAGAATCCAATAACTTCCTTTCTGGCTTCGTTCACCGCGGCGCACCATGATTCCGTGAGCTTTGCGGTGTAGAGGTTCTCTCCAGTTCCTTCACACGCTTTGCCTACTCTACTGAGGTCTACGGTCTTGCGATCTTTGTCCACAGCCTCCGGCCATTGGATCTCGTCTCCCATCTTCCCCAACCGATCGGTAACGGCATATCCGAGCCTCAGTTTGGAAACCTCACGCGGCAGGATTATCCTGTAGGAGGGGTTTATGCAAAGAGTATTGTGACCGCTATAGTGATACTCCAACTTCTCATCGCACAAATTGCGCAGTCTATAGGCCAGATCTAGGACCGCCTCACCTCTAGAAATCGATAGCCGCTTATTTATTACGAGCGGATACACTTTACAAGCGCACTGCATTTCCACGGTAATGGATTTGCGACCCCTTTCTAGCCTGAGCAGCTTCCAAGGTTCGGATGAAACTTCTCCTGCGGCGGGGAGCTTCTTGCCCTTGAACGTGCAGGCCTCAGTGGTAGGTAGACAATCGAAGAATCCGCTAACATCCTCAAACTCGATCTCGTAACTGGGCTTTTTCAAAGGTACTCTCGGGTTGTGCCATGCAAACTCGGTTTCCGTGGGCTTGTAAATCAAGCTTATGATACGCGCCCCAAATTCTGGCATGACTACTGCCCGTATTTTCTCATTCTCAAGGATGAGGCCCTTCAAGCCTCCAACCGAGGTTGTAACCACCGATGGATACAAGACTGCAACCACCACGTGTCTTTCTGGAATATTTGACGCTTATTAAGCATTCGAGAAACAACTTTGAAAGAATGAACGTGAAGTCTTGAACGGTCCCGAAGAGGGCGGTAATGTCAGGATTGCTAGGATTCAATGAGGAAGCTTTAGGTTTGGATGGCGATTAGGAGCTCTCTAATGGGTTCTTGCAGGATCTTATTCTGTTCCTTGCGAACTCACGGGGATTTAGCTAAACGTAGCGCTTACAAGCCTTACCCTACAAACATAGTAATAAACAGCAAAAGGCATATTGTCTTCTGTTCTATGTAGCTAAGATTCGATTTTCGTTACGTCCCACAAGATATAACTTTCAATACAGATATAGTCGCTCGATAGGGACTTAGGGGTCCGTCATGGATTATGAATGCTTCTGCATCTACGGATTCAGAGTGGACTATCCTACTGGTTGGCAGGTGACGATTGACCCAAGGATAAGGCGGGTCAAAGGAACAGCGGCCTTCAGATCAGCTGAAGGAATGGAGATAGGTGTTTCATGGGGCCCTTTGAAAGAAGCCAAGGGAAGATTCTCTTCCGCAGATGAGCAGGCGAAAGACGCCCTTGACAGAATCAAGAAGAGTCAAGGGATCAATAACTTCCGGATACTGGAACATATGAGCGACAGGATAGATGAACATATAGCTGTCTTCAATCATGCCAGAGCTGATCTCGCTGGAGGAGGTTTTTTCGGTAGAGGCGCAGGAAAGCGGACGGAAATATTGTCTATGCATCTCCACTGCGACAGGTCAGAGCGATATTTCGTGCTTTACGGAAAAACAACTGCTGAGAGAACCTACGAGTATGTAGACATCTTCAATCATATGCGACTCTCTTTCAAGTGCCACGCAGCAGAATTGAAGAAACATATGGAATACTAGACCTCGGATTGATTTCGAGGCCGCATACCGACGCTAATAATGCCTGATAGAAAGATCAAACCTATTCTTGAATGAAGAAGTATGGACCTAAATCAGTTCACAGCCATAAGCTAGCATGAAGATTTGCAAGTAATGGATATCAAAACAAAGCGCTAAGCGATAGCTAGACAATCAGCAGGTGTACCTAAGGGACTCTGAAATGACTTCTGCCACGCGTTAGGCGATCCGTAAACCCGTGGAATATCGATCTGGTCAAAGAGCAAGGAATCACATCAGGTTGACTAATAACACTTAATACTCATATGGAAAGGTGTTTGTTCCAATCGTTAAACGGCTCAGTGGGTATGTTGCGAAATCTTGGAGTAAACCGTGAAGAGACGGACGAGGACTTTTGAAATGCTAGGTAGCCCTGAAGAGCGAGAGCGCGAAGCAAAGGCTTTTGTCGAACTAGAACTGGACTTGGAATCAATTCGGCAGGCTTTCTAACGAATCTCTAGCTCAATGTCCAAGCTAGGTCTCTTGCGGTAGGCTTGGCTGGCGAGGTAGATCACGATGCATCCGACGACTATTCCTAGGGCGACCAGAATCCTTGCTACCCAAACGTACTCGTTGCCCCAGCTCGGCATGATGACTCCTATTGCCAAGTAGATCACCATCAATAGAATAAAACGTATGCCAGTGATCACTAGGGCTAGGGGAAGGGTTGCTCCAGAATTGGGTTCTGTTAACTTGTCGTCACGTGGCTTGAGCATGATCAACTTGTTGTAACGTGGCTTCACCAAAATATTACGGGGGAAATCTTTTACTGAAGCGAGCCATGCTTGGGCTTCAGCACGACTCAAACCTAGCTTTCTTAGCTTTGCGATATTTCTTTTTTCACGTTCCTGTCTTTGCCCCATTCCCAATTCTTCTCAGCCAATTCGATATGATACCTTGAAGGCAAATCTTAGGCTACAGCATATGAACTTCTTGTGCTGAAATATAAGCCTGCGTTGCGACATCCTTATCTGACGGTTGATTGCATGAGGAACGTTACCAGGCAATAAAACTATTTCTGAAAACAGGACTTTGACCAAGAAGAGTTATAACTTATATGGAGCCTAGAAGATACAGCAAGGGCTGTCCAATACATGGAATAGCACATGTTCTGAGGACGGGATCCGCACATACGGGAAGGAGTATCTCTTGGCGTTCACACGACTGTTCTATGCGACTGACGTTCACGGCTCTGAAAAAGCCTATCTGAAGTTTCTCAACGCAGCGAACTTCTACAAGGCGCAAATCTTGGTTCTGGGCGGAGACATTACGGGAAAAGTGATTGTTCCACTCATCAAAGGTCCAAGTGGATACAGTGCAAAGTTCCGAGGAGTGGACCGTGAAGCGAAGGACGAATCCCAAGCACAAGAGCTGGAGAAGGAGATCCGCCTTTCGGGCTACTATCCCTACCGCACCGACCCAGACGAGATGCGTCAACTTCAAACCGACGAGGTAAGAGTTCACTCGATCTTCGTCCAACTCATGCTTGAAACGTTACAGAGATGGGTTCAACTGGCCGGTGAACGACTACGAAGCAGTGGGGTCAAGATGTATATGACAGGAGGAAACGACGATATCCCAGAAATCAAGGCAATAATAAGGGGATCTGACTATCTGATCGATCCTGAAGAGAGAGTTGTCGAGATAGACAGCAAGCACGAAATGATTAGCCTAGGCTGGAGCAACCCGACTCCGTGGAATACCCCGCGTGAATGCTCCGAGGAAGAGATTTGGCGCAAAGTCGAAAGTATGGCGTCACAGGTCAAGAACATGAGGAACTGCCTCTTCAACCTGCATGTTCCTCCAATCGACTCCATAATATCCGAATGCCAGAAGCTCGATAAGGACCTGAAACCTGTCTTTGTAGGTGGGGAGCCGGAAATGACAAGCGGCGGAAGTCTCTCGGTTCGCAAAGCAATCGAGGAGCACCAACCGCTTTTGGGCCTGCACGGTCATATCCACGAAGCGAGAGGGACCGTCAAGTTAGGGCGCACCCTCTGCGTTAATCCTGGCAGTGAATCCAGCGAAGGAATCTTACGAGGCGTGATTGTGAATATCGAGAACGACTTTGTAAAGAGCTACCTTATGACACAGGGCTAGACGGCAGGAAACCAAAGAAATCAATAACGAGCTGCGCAAGGGTAAGATACCCTCACAGAAATCGCGTAATCCCACTGTAGTGATCTGGATTTTGGACGCACTGAGGTGGACGTATATAGTCTAAACTTTCGGAATTAAGAAAAAAGGTGGGAAGTCGCGTTGTGTAGCGTTACGTCGGCGGTATTTCTTTGAACTGTAGTGTTATGTCTATGCCTTGGCGGTTATGGTAGACTTTGCTCACGAAATAGATTACAATGGCCCCGATGAAAATCGAACCGAAGAGGAGAGCGGCCAGCCCTGCGTTAGCGGTTAACAGAGGGTTCACGGCGACTGCGTAGGCCGCGTAGAACAAGATCAATGCAGTTATCACAGAAATTATCGAGATGGCTGGTACTCCTGCGATTCGCTTCCCCATGAACTTGGGAAGCGTATCCAGTAGGCCTTTCCACCTTGTGAAGGGGAAGACAACAGTGGTCAAAGCGACTACTCCATAGGACAATACCATTAGCGTGGCGACTGCTGCGAACCAAGCGGCGAAGCCTAGGTAAGCGAAGAGGAACGCAGTTATTATGGCTATCACTGTGCTAACGGCGAGGGCATAATGGGGGGTCTTGAATCGATCGTTGACGTCTGCCAGCTTGGTTGGTACAAGACGGTCGAAGGACCAAGCGAACCAGTATCGTGCGGCCGTCATCAGAAGGACGAATGCGAACGCAATGTTCGCCAGAACAAACGTCCCAAGCACTAGAAGACTAAGGGTCTGGTTCGGGTAGCATACAATCCCCAACATCAAGGGCATGCTCGGTGGGAATGGCAATGGATATACATCAGGCTTGTTGCACCAAACCCACGATATAGCGGACAACCAGTTGACGCCGACTGCACTGATCTCAGCTATGTTGCAGAGAGTCCATATGATGAAGGAGAAAATATTCGCGAGAAATAGTGCGATTGGGACGGAACGATTGACGTTCCTGATCTCACCGGAAATTGTACCCGCCCCCATCGCCGCCCCTGACAGCAACATGAACGTAAACGCAACGCTGGACAACGTTGCACCCAACGTGACCGGCGTTAGGGTCCAACCGGCCGATTCTGCTGTTTTGAAGACCGCCTCATACGTTATGTATTTGGACATCAATGTGTCCCATTTGGGCGCGAATGTAGTGGGGTTGGCTGTTCCTAGGATTGTCCACAACAGGACAAGGGCAATACTCTGAATGATCCATCCTGCGTACAGCAGGGCCTTCGCAGTTTTGTGTCCCAACATTGTGAGGGCACCGTAGACCACCATTAGCACCAAACCGAATAAGAGAGATCCTTCCGTAGACTGGAACCATGTTCCGAGAGAAACTAGTCCTGGAGCGTTGTACAGCATCCCCCAGACTACCAGCGTCATGGAGGTCGTGTATCCGTAGGTAAAACATACCGTTATAAAACCAGCACAAAGGTACATGTAGAAGTAGACAGTGGACCATCCGAATCCTACTGCAGGGTGCACTATTCTTGCGAACCATACGTAGTCGCTTCCCGATCGTGGCATTGCCACGGCTACGCACCAGTACACGACTGCAACTAAAAGTGTCGGGATTAGTGCAAACGCTAGGGCTGCATTAAGGTCGGCTCCGGGCCAGAAACCGTAAAACCATGGGAATTGCAAGGTAGTGTTGAGAATTGCGAAGATTATTAGAGTGTAGATAAGGGTTGCGTCGGTTGCGCCGAAGGGTCTGACAAGACCACTAGTTTTCCGTATGAAAACAGCTTTCACTTCCATTAGATTTTCCTCATAAGTAGTTGCTGCCGTTACGTATTTGAAGGTTTTCACGCGTTTAAATAGATATGTGGATACACGTTTGAACACTACTCAAGATTTCTTTCCCACGGTACAGCTGGCGAGCACGCTTGAGATGGACCCTAATCTCGGCTTCCAGTTCCGCGATCTAGAGGACAAATATTCAAATATCAAAACCCGGCGTAGCTGTAGCAGGTGACGGTAGTGTCTACTCTTCCGGAAGTCTCAGATCAAGGCTTTGTGGAGGAAGCCATAAAGGTTGTAGATGCCGCTAAAGAAAGAGGTACAGTCTTGAGAATCATGGGCGCGACCGCTATCAGAATCCACTGTCCGAAATTTTCCTATCTTTATGAGGCACTGCAAAGGGAAATTACAGACATAGACTTCGTCGGGTACGAGAAACAGAAAACTGATGTGCTCAAGTTGCTCGAGGACCTAGGTTACTTCGCTGATAGACGCATGCGCATGTTGCATCTCCTCGGGAGGTACACGTTCCAGAATCCGAATAGCAAACGCCACATAGATGTCTTCTTTGACAAGCTCGAGATGTGCCACACAATCGACTTCAGGGGGCGGCTAGAAATTGACTGCCCCACCATCTCATTGAGCGACCTCTTTCTAGAGAAAATGCAAATCGTTGAGATAAATGAAAAGGACATAAGAGACGTCATGGTTTTGCTGAGAGAACACGAAATCGCGAGGGAAGGCAAAGAGGCGATAGACTGCGGATATATAACTGCTCTGTTATCAAGAGATTGGGGCTTTTATTACACTGTTACGGCGAACCTTGGGAAGATGCAAGCGTTCCTCCCTGAATACGAGGCGCTATCTGCCGAAGACAGGTCAGACATTAGCGCCAAGATCGATAGCCTTTCAAAGGCCATAGAGAACAGCGAGAAATCCTTGATGTGGAAGATAAGGGCGAAGACAGGCACAAAAAAACAGTGGTACCGAAGTGTTGAGGACACTGGTCTATAGTCATGAAAATGTCGCGGAGTCTATTTGACTAATAGGCCAGTGAGATAATCTCTCATAAACGTTGTAGAAGCTGGCGCCCATCCGCATGGCGATGACAGGCAGAGCCATCCAAATCGCATATAAGGTGTTGCTCGGCCAGGGACATTTGTTCTGAGTACTTCACCAAAACATGTCCCAGAACTTCTAGAGCTGCTGGAGGATTCAATCTGTTAGCCCCGAGGACCATGGCTGAGCATCTGAGGGCGAGGTTTCATCAACGACTATTAGAAGGCCGCAGGTTCTGTGATCTCAATTTTCGTTTGAGTTGAGAGCCAGACGCACACGTACATTGCCATGATCTCTAGACCACCAATCCAAGATCCGGATAGGGTATAAACCGCTGGACGGATGTCTGTATGTATTGTTCTCGAACTCACACATTAGGATACGACTTGATCTCTTCGTTTTCAACGGATTCTTTCAAATTGAGTGCCCGCACTAATGGACACACAAAACACAATAATTTCTTTCCTCACTGTTAGGGGATGAATCCTCCAAGACCCCTCCTTTCGTTCGTTTGGAAATCCAAGGCCGGTCTGCAGACACGTCTCGAAAAGATTCAAACTTGCTCGCTTCCCCGTCCGCTATGTATATCGGATACCAGACCATTATTGGCAATGGTAAGCGGTGGTGTAATCACGATTCCTAGAATGACTCCTAAAGAGCGCGCATATGCTACCCTAGAACACAGAGAGCCGGACAGGGTCCCGCTCCTCGAAGCATGGACCTCCACGATCGTTATCGAAAAAGTGCTTAATCGTCCTTTCGGAGGTGTCTATGATTTCATCGATTTCTATAGAACACTTGAGATCGACTTCGTACCGGTTTCCTCCAGCGGCTGGCAGTACAGACCCGTGGAGGAGAATGTCGTTATGGATGAATGGGGCCGCAAGTGGCAGCAGAACAAAGGATCACTATTTGGTGAACTTGGATTTTACATTAATGGGACTTTGAAGACCCCGGAGAAGTTCGATGAATTCCAATTTCCAAGTCCTTTGGCTCCTGGTCGTCTCGATACGTTTGAAGCCGCGCTGAAGGCTGTAGGAGATGAATATGCAGTAGCTGGAACCCTTGAGGAGGCCATCTTCGAACACCCCGCCCTACAGGTCGGATTAAGAGACTTCCTATCCTACATGTACAAAGAACCAAGCTTCGCGCACAAGGTGTTGAAGAGGCATTACGAATTCAGTCTGGAGTTAGCCAAGTCCTTTTTGGATGCCGGGGCCGAATTCATTCTAATCGGAGACGACCTTGCAGACAATCATGGGCCATTCATGTCACCAAGACTCTACAAGGACTTTATCCACCCCTACTACAAGAGCCTAGTTCAAAGCCTCAAGAAGAGAGGGGCCAAAGTCATTTTCCACAGCGATGGCAACCTCATCCCTATAATAACTGACATATTGGATTGGGGCATCGATGGCCTCCATCCAATCCAACCAGGCGCAATGGACATCTTACAATTCAAGAGAGATTATGGTGACAAGATAGCTATTGTCGGAGGAGTAGATGTCGCGAAACTACTACCATTCGGCAGCGAGGAAGATGTCGCACAGGCAGTAGTTGATGTAATAAAAGCAGTATCTCCAGGTGGGGGACATGTGTTAGGATCAAGCAACTCGCTTCACTCGTATGTCCCCGACATCGACAAATACGTGAGAAATGTTCGAAGATACATAGAGACTGCTCACAAGTTTGGGGTCTACCCAATTCAGTGATGTTAATGGAAGGGCAGAATTTTCTGGCGGAGGCTCGAAAGCATACGCGCAAGATGATGCTGGTCAGCCATCAAGTTGAAGCAATGCATTTTGGCGTCATCCGCTCAACAGTTTGAACGCAGAGAAGGTTGGAGGCCGCTATATGCTACTCATTACGGAATATATTCCTAAACTATCGGAATATTCCAATTTTTTGATTTTTCAATTATTCCAAGGCAGGAAGATTACTGGAATAATCGGGAACAATTCGTTGATATTCCGGAATATATTCTCTAAAAGCCTATCGCGAGCCACGTCGTGACGATTGTCACCACATTAAACGGGTCTGGTTAAAAATGCTTCCGAAAACAAGTTGACTTAGAAGGTCGACTGGTTGATTGATTTGGTCAAGGTTGACTAAAGTTGACAGAAGTTGACTAAACATACAAAAAATCTGCTTATTGACTAGATCAGTCAAAGTCCTGACTGGATTAGTCAAGAGAGACCGTCGTCGGCAACATCGTAAAGATACTCGAAGAACTTGTATTGAGTGTAGAGTCCAGCAGCGCGCCGTTTAAATCTTCACAGCCTCTCCGTCTAAAATCGATTAAAGCTTGGTGGCGACAAAAATCGTGAGGAAAAAGGTTTGAGCCGGAAAGCTATGAAAGGTAGATCGAAGAAAGCTCGAACTGAGATAGTCTACAGCAGAGGCGAGATAAATAGGCTGATAGACGGTGTATGCCATCCCCTGTCTAAAGCGAATCCGGCTATGCTGATGTTGGACGGTCTTCTACATGGGACGGTCGAGATGAATCCTCCATTGTCAGTTAAGAAATTCCTGAAACATAACGTACCGAGGCTGATAGAAGAAGTCGACGGAACGTATGGAACGGAAGGGTATAGGACCGCGAGAGAGTTTAGTGAGGCGTTTCGGTCATCAACAAAGCTCATTGAGAATCTATAGAGGAGGAAACGGGCCGTATCGAAGCCTTAGAAGGCAGAGATCGAGTTGAAGTTTTTCTCCTAGGATAGATGGCGTGACCTACCTACGTGTATGATTTATGAACAGCCAAGGAAAGTTTAACTTTCACGCTGAATGATACCATTGACCGAAACAGCAGGAGCTAGCAAGAATTCCGGATCGAAGTGGCGCGTATGAGGTTGAAGAACAAGGTTGCAGTTGTCACGGGCGCTGGCCGTGGGATAGGCCGCGCAATCGTAATGATATTCGCTCAAGAGGGAGCTAAGGTTGTAGTAAATTACAACCGTTCGCAGAAAGAAGCCTCAATGGTCGTGGAAGAGATCAGGAAGATGGGCGGAGAGGCACTCATGATAAGGGCGGATGTCTCGAAAGCAGATGAGGTCAAGAGTATGGTTCAGAAGACCGTTGAACATTTTGGTAGAGTAGATATCCTCGTCAACAATGCCGGTATGATGATTCCAACATCCTTCCTCGAATCCACTGGGGAGAATTGGGATAGGACAATTGACGTCAACCTGAAAGGGGCTTACTTATGCTCCAAAGAGGTCGCACCAATCATGCTGAAGCAAGGCGAGGGGAAGATAATCAACATATCCTCGATCTCTGGATTGGCCGAGAGATCAGCGTTCAATTACATTGACTACGTTGTCTCTAAAGCTGGAATGATCGGTTTGACTCGCGCGCTCGCAGTGCACTTGGGGCCAACAATTAACGTGAACGCGATATGTCCAGGTACTGTAGAGACCGATATCGTAGCATCCTTGGATCCGGAGACCAAGAAATTGATGCGAGACGAGAGCCTTCTGAAAAGATTGGGCAAGCCTGAGGAAATTGCATACGCAGCACTCTTTCTCGCCTCTGACGAATCGGATTTTATAACAGGGGAGATACTGACAGTAGCCGGCGGTAGGGGAATGAGATAAGGCAAAATACGCAGACGATCTGATGCAGGGATTGTTTCTCTGTGTGGACACTCGCATTGTAGTACTCGAAATTCCACCTTCGCCATTGTCCAGGACATTTGGCACATCAACTTATGGGTGAAGGTTGAGTCATAACAGAATCTGTTTGTCATAAGCAGCAAACGTTAAATTTAGTAGGGTTTTTACTGAACTTGATTACCTCGGTTGATCCAAGATGATGGCATCCGCTGTCCTAGCCATAATTTTCCTTGACATGGAAGACTATATTACCCCCGAGTCTGACGATGCGCCTCTACAAATTGCTCGGATAGCGGAAAAGCGTGGCGTCACGCTTGTTGTGAAAATCGTCGCCGAAAAGGTTAGAATGCTGCAGAAGAGAAATCGAAAAGATGTGATAGAAGCAATTTCTCGCCACGATATGGGATATCACAGTGACATGCACAGTCTCCATCCGACCATAGCAGAATACGTAGGAGATTTGGGGTGGGATGAAGGAAGATCTGAATTCGAGAAGCGAGAAGGAGCCGGATGCGAGGATGTCAAGAGAGTGTTCGGAGAGCTTTCCTCCTATGGACACCCTGGGATGTCCTGGGTTCCGCAGGCGTATCCAGTTCTGAAGAAATGGAATATTCGGGTCTACATCGACGAGACTTACACTATAACTCCTCCTATCAAGGAGAGACCCTATTGGTACTGTAACTTGCTTAACCTGATGGGGCTTGGACCCAACATGTTGCCGCTGGACGCAAGCGACGGGCCCGCCAATCTACCTAATAATTGGCTTGTCAAGGTGAGAGACGAGTTCCTTAAGGTCTACCGGAAACTTGAGGCAGGCGAGGACGTAGGGCTGATCAACCTGTACATTCATCCGTCTACCTATGCGACAGAGGAGTTCTGGGACATGATTAACTTCGGCCGTGGCAAAAATCCTGATGGCGACATCTACAAGAAACCGAGACTGAAAAGCAGGGAACGAATTGAAGAAGATCTGGCTAACCTTGAGAGATTCTTGGTTCTTGCGAAATCGCTGCCTAACCTTCATTTCATAACAGCTAAGCAAGCATGGGCTATCTACCGAGACAAAGCGGACGGGAGAGAGTTCTCCAGTTCGGAGCTTAGGTCCCTGTGTCAGAAGAACATGAGTCAAATCACCTATGAAACCGTTAGCGACGGAGTATGGGTTTCTCCCGCGGAAGTATTCTCCATGGTTACATATTCACTAGCGCGGTTTTCGGACTCTCAAGCACTTCCAAGTTCGGTCAAATGCTTGCATCCTCTTGGTCCTAAGGAAGCCCGCCCAACGATAGGCACGGCCGAACAAATTGATATTGAGGAACTCCTGCGCGCATGCAAGCAAGAATATGAGGCAATGTCCAGGACAGGTTACTTGTCCACTTCATCCGAAATTGATGGCTTAAGCCTTGCTCCAGCAGATATGTTCGCGACATGTTGCTATGCTTACATTGCTCTGTCCGAAGGAAAGAAGCCAAGTCGCGTTGGAATCAAGAGGGGAAATTTCGAGGTCGGCAAGATGATCACAGATGAGGGTGCCCGAATGGACTGGAGTCATTACTCAAATCCGGAGGGCTTCGAAGCACCAAGACAGACAGAACTTGCGCGTCTTCAAGCCTGGACCTTGAAGCCAGCTGTTGCAGACCTAAGCCAGCTCGGCTAGGAATGCACGTGTTCTGCAGAGTACTTTTCCTTCAGCACAAATTTGCTCCAAAGAAAACTCACAATAGGACTTGAAAGACTTTCTATCTCAGATCCATCTCTCACTCCCTGTCCGGATCTTCTAACGACAAGACTACAACCTTAATAGTTCATGAAACCTACGAGAGCGTAGTTTCCTAAATTCCAACAACATCTCGAGGTCAGAAAACGTTAAATCGGCTCGATCCTAACCTACAGTCGGTCCAAGCGCTATGTTGAAAATTGGTTATGGCGCCGAGCACGAGCAGTATCAGCCTCTTCCATTGTTGGACTATGCGGTTGAGGCTGAGAAGGCTGGATTCGATTCGGTTTGGACTAGTGATCATTTTCATCCTTGGGCGCACACTAATGCTGCTGGCGGGTTTTCTTGGGTTTGGATGGCAGTGCTTGCTGAGCGTACGAAACGGGTGGAGATAGGGACGGGAGTCATGTGCCCTACACTTAGGTATCATCCTGCAATTGTGGCCCAAGCCTTTGCGACGCTGCGGAACATGTATCCGAATCGAATCTTCGTCGGGTTGGGCACTGGCGAGGCCATGAATGAGGTTCCAGTCGGATATACTTGGCCACCCTTCAAGGAGAGAGCGGAACGACTTGAGGAAGCCATCAAGGTCATGAAGCTTCTCTGGTCAAGAAGCTTCGTTAATTTCAAAGGGAAATATTACAGACTTCGGAAGGCGAACCTCTACACGAAACCGAGCTCCCCACCTCCAATCTACGTTGCTGCGAGCGGTCCCACGGTCGCGGAGATCGCTGGAAGACACGCGGATGGCTTCTTGACGATTGGTATTGCAGAGAAGCAATACCGAAGCGTCTTGCTTCCAGCTATGGAAAAAGGCGCCAAATCTGCAGGCCGCGACCCCGACAAGATCACTAAAGCGATGGAGGTCCTAGTCTCCTATGACGAAGACTTTGACAAGGCGCTTGCAGCTGTCCGTTTCTGGGCAGGGGCCTTAATGCCTGTAATGTTCATGTCTGGAATATATGATCCACGAGTAGTCGAGGAGCACGGTCACTTGGTAGGCGACAAGCAACTTGCCGAGCACTGGTTGATCGGAACGAAGCCCGAAGATCATATCAGACGTCTGGAGAGATACATCAAGATGGGGTTTGAGCACATCTATGTCGTAAGCTCAAGCCCGGATGAAATCAAAACCCTGAAGATGTACGCGAAAGACGTTCTTCCTTACATTCGCTTAACCTACAGGAAATAGTTGGAAATCTGACGCCGGATGTTGATTATCTAAATCAACCCCGGCCAAGAGGAGGATCGTTAATACAGTTCCCGGATAAGTCGATTACTCTTTGCCCTTTCTGCCCAAATTTTCTGGTCCTAACGTAGAGATGACATTCCTCGTAAAGCGCTCTGATCCGTATACCCCCGTCAGAAACCCGATTGTGAGCATACCACAAATGACTCGAAGACAACAAGACATAACCCCGTTGAAGCTTTACTTCGAACATTTAATATTCATGAGTTCCTGAGAAAACAAGCCTGTTTCAAGTTCAATTGGGTTTATTAGAAGAACTTAAGTGTCCGACGTTTTCTTACCTTAAACGTCAAAAAAAGTAGGTGAAGTGACCGATGTTCAAGAGTTTCAATGTTGGGATGCAAGTTCACCCTCACGATATAAAATTTGAGGGGCCTGACGCGGTGATCGATAATATGCAAAGATTGGGAGCTGTAATAACAGTCTATCCGATCTGCAACTACATTGAGGAACGTCAACCTCCGCGAAATTCGGAGTTTCCGCATAATCCTATTAGAAAAGTGTATCATACTAAGGGTGGTCTATATTTTGAGCCGCACTTGGAATACTATAAGAAATCAGTTTTGAAGCCTCAAAGGACTCCTGACGTGGACCTGAAAGATTTTGATGCTTTAGGCGCAATAACGGATTCGGCTAAAGAGAATGGCATGAGAGTCTTAGCTTGGATATTGTCCCTCACCGACTCTATCCTAGCTTATAGGTATACAAAATACAGCATGGTAGATGTTTATGGCAAGAAGGTTTCTGGATGGCTCTGTCCAAGCTATCCCGAAGTAAGAAGCTATGTATCGCGCCTTATTGAAGATATAGTTACTAGTTATCGTGTAGATGGAATCTTTTTTGATCGATTTCGCTTTCCAGAATGGGCAGGCTACGGTAAAGGCTTTGATCCAGCTTTTACATGTTTTTGCAAGGAGTGCTCGAAGAGGGCAAAAAGAGACGGAATAAACCTTTCCAAGACGAGAAAGGCTATGAAAAGAACCGCCGACTCTGTGAAGGAGAATCGAATACCTGAAATTATTTCTAAATTCCATAACTATCGAAAAGGAAGCCTTGATCTAGCTAAGATCTTTGTGGATATGCCCGAGTTAAGTGAATGGATTAATCACCGCCAAGACATAATAACTGACTTTGTGTCAGAGGCTTACAAATCAGTTAAAGACATCAATCCTAAGTTAGAGTTTTCTCTTGATCTATGGCCTCCATCATATTCTTGGCTCTTGGGCCAAAACTATCAGAAGTTGAGAAAATACTGTGATTCGCTAAAATTCTTTTCATATCATAAACTAGGAGGGGGGGAAGATGTAAAAGCGATGTTTCAAGAATTAAGAAATCTCAATCCCAATCTAGAGATTTCATCACTTCTCGATCTTTTCTACAGATTTTTTGGATTTTCGGGTCCCAACAATCTTGATGAGTTGGGCGAAAAGGGTCTTACAGTAGATTTCGTGTTGGAAGAGACATTGAAAGCTTTGGACGAGACCAAAGAAGAAGTAAGGGTCTATCCTGGTGTTCAAATATGGGATGTAACACCGGAGGAAGTTAAAGAGGCTGTAAGCAAGTGTTTCGAGGGCCATGTTGATGGAATAGTCGCTTTTTGTTATGGTTGGGCTACATTGGAGAATATTAAGTCATTTGGAGACGCTATAAGAGAGCTAAAATGAAGACAATCATATACAAGGAGCTACAAATTGATTTTGGCCATAGTGGGACTGGAAAAACGAAAAAGCGTCAAAAACCCAATTCTGCAACGGGCTGGCATGCCCCTCAAAAGTCATGCGGAGACAACGCTTTCTAGGTGCAGTAGATGGTCAAACGTCGTAGCCCTGGAGAAGCCTGCGTCCACAATTAATAAGCGCGTTGTTGCCACGTCCAATCATATCCGTCGATATTTGAAAAATCTTAAATGTTTTGCGCAACAATATTTTTTTGCAGGTAACTGGAAAAAAACGGAGGTGAGTAGATTTGGAAAAAACAGAAAAAATAGGGCGACGGAGTTACGTAAAATATGTAGGAGCGGCGATCGTTGTAGCTGCTGTAGCAGGAGGCGCCGGATACTACGCCATGCAGAGACCTCAAGTTGAAGAGAAGGAGGTAACTTTTATGACGTGTGAACCAACAGCGACAATTGTTACATCTCAGGCAGATGACTTGTTGGAGAAACATGGGATCAAAATTAATGTGATTAGAACGGATTTGGCAGAACATAACGATAAGATGATGATGGAACTTACCTCGCATTCTGGCTCTGTTGACGTCATGCAGCAGATGGTTGAGCATGTTGGAATGAATTACAAGTACTACGTTCCATTTGAAACGAAAATTAAGGAGTTAGGCATAAACACTGATGATTTCATCGAATATGCGATTCAAAATTCAGGATACTTCGATGATGCGCATAAATTTAGCCCTAAAGGAGGAGGGTCTGTTCTATATAATCTTCCAAACAATGCAACCGAGGAAATATACGCTTATAGGAAAGATTGGTTTGAAGACCCTAAGGAACAGGACGCTTTCAAGGAAAAGTATGGATATGACCTTATGCCTCCTGAGGACGGCTATGCCATGAAAGAATGGTGTGATGTCCTAGAGTTTTTCACCAGACCAGAAGAAAAACGATGGGGATATGTAGAATCCATGGATCCACGCGAGGCGATTGTAACTACATGGCCTGAAGCTTTCAGTCTAGGAATATACTATACCGACGCTAATGGAGTTCCATCGTTTAATGTACCGCAACGTATCGAGGCCTTAGCATTACACCAGTATTGGTATAAACAAGGATGGGCTGTTCCTGGATCAACCTCTGTTTACGGTTCACTCGTAGCCGAAGAAATGTTGAAGGGTCAAACGGCTATATGCTTTGGCTGGATTCATATGTTTGGACCTCTCGAAAAAGAAGATTCTCCTCTCAAAGGAAAATTGGGTTACATGGTTCCGCCTAGCTGGAAAGAATTTCGAGGAAAACCAAGGCCCCTTCCCCCAGGCGTTACATCTTGGGTCAAAGCTGGATCTACATATAGAGCCCCTAACGGTAGCTGGAATCTAGGAGTAAACAAGGATTCAAAGCGTATCGATGAAGCATTTGTATTTTGTAAGTGGCTTCTCAGCCCAGAGGTACAGAAGAAAGGCAGTTTGGACACCGGTTTCATTGGATCAGTAAAACAAATCTTCGACGATCCAGAAATCAAAGAAAAATTCCCTTACACTTTAACCGCACGCAAATTATGGAGTACAGAACATAGCTGGATATGTATACCTCGGGTGCCGGAGATGGGAGAAATGTACGGCGCAACAACAAATCTGATACAAGAAGCTATCTCTAAATTCAGAGACCCCAAAGAAGTCTTAGACGAATGCCAAGCGAATGTAGTAAAAATCTGGGAGAAGGCAGGATATCCGACTGAAGGAGAATACGCACCCTGGTGAAAGTTAGAGAAGAAAGATAGCTCCAACTTTCAATTTCCCTCCCTTTTTCCCACGGAATGATTGGATGGTAGGGTACAATTTATAATGCTCTAACAATTTATCCTTTCAATGCTCCGAAGGTTAATCCTCTAACAATATATTTCTGTAGAATTAAACTTAAAATGAGTATGGGTGAAACCATAAATACGCTACCTGCGGCTAGATACCCCCAATTTACCCCTGTTATCGCAACAAAAGTGGACAGTCCAACAGACATGGGCACAGCTGACTGCTGAGTTAAACATAGAGCTAATAGGAATTCATTCCAAGCAAAAATAAAATTAAACAACGCGGTAGTAACTAACCCTCCTTTAATAAGAGGCATTATGACCCTTAAGAAAACTTGAAAAAAACCACATCCATCAATTTGTGCAGATTCTTCTATTTCTCTAGGTACATCTTCAATAAAACTACTCATCAACCATATCGAGAAGGGGAGATTAAAAACCGCATAGATTAATATCATCCCTTGATACGTATCATACAGATGCAGTCTTGAATATAAAATAAAAAGGGGGATTACAACGACGATTGGAGGGAAAAACTTGAAGGATAGGATCCATATCTTCAAATTGTTATCCCCTCTGAATTTGAATCGAGCAAAAGCATAGCCGCCAATTGAGCCAATTATAGTTGCTGAACATGCTGATGATGCGGAAATGATTAAACTATTTTTTAAGGCTTGTGATACATATATCAGGTAAGGGTTGAAAAATATTTCGTTATAATTATTTAATGTAAATGATTTGAATTGCTCTATTGTAGGGCTAAATATGCGTCCTCCAGGAACCAAGGACTGCATTACCAAAATAATTACCGGAAACATGAAGAACATTAACACAAAAATAACGATAACTCCTTTGACGACTCTCTTTAAACTCATTACTTTTCCCTCTTTACAAATATTCTAAGAAGAGTCACAACTAAAATCATGACGATAATATTGAAAATCCATGAGCCAGCAGCTGCTCTCCCAACTTGAAACGTTTCTTTTAAGCCAAGTATATAAAGAAAATAAGATGTTGTGTATGTTTCATATCCTGGCCCGCCTTTTGTAAGGATATAAGGTAGATCAAACATCCTAA
>Ga0315312_1000820_pt1 | contig 29840 bp, 24 predicted proteins | sample TDP7_MG_FD_203629 | JGI IMG/M metagenome (GOLD analysis project Ga0315312, IMG submission 203629) | Freshwater sediment microbial communities from Lake Towuti, South Sulawesi, Indonesia - TDP7 | ecosystem: Environmental > Aquatic > Freshwater > Lake > Sediment | place: Indonesia: South Sulawesi... | reverse complement strand
GCGATTGCTGACGGAATCTACAATTTGCTTTATCCAGATAAGACAGCATTGCGGGGGATTAAATCAAACAGCCTTGATGACTTTCAGCTCTGTTTTGACTTCGGATAAAAACTCAGGAAACTCCAGTAATTGGTTAAATTCGCCTTGACGAAAGTTCAGAAAAGTCATATATTGAAAAATTAAGCGCCTGTAGCTCAGATGGATAGAGCTACGGACTTCTAATCCGTGGGTCGGAGGTTCGAATCCTCTCAGGCGCGCCAACCAAATTTTGCAAAGCAAAATTTGGGGTGTATAGTCGTTAGTGTGTAGTCTTTAGTTCACAATTGAAATACCCACCGCCCGCCCCTCCCCCTCAAGGGGGAGGGTTAGGGTGGGGGTGAATGTCATTTTGTTTAATGCGTTTGTATTAGTTACTGATCACTAATCACTGTGGTTTAATGGTGAGTGTAGCTCAGTTGGATAGAGCACTGGGTTGTGGCCCCAGTGGGCGAGGGTTCGAGTCCCTTCACTCACCCCAAAGCGCCCGTAGCTCAGTTGGATAGAGCGTCGGACTTCGAATCCGCAGGCCGTCCGTTCAAGTCGGACCGGGCGCGCCATACCCTGGAACAATGCAAATTGCAAAATTAACAATGCAAAATTAGCAGTGTAGATTGAATTGCTAACTGATCATTGCTAATTGACCATTTTGCAATGATCTTTTTGGGTTCGGGAGAGCCGTTAGCTCAATCGGTAGAGCAACTGACTCTTAATCAGTAGGTTACAGGTTCGATTCCTGTACGGCTCACCAGTATTTTTAATAGAATGACGTGTTCGTGTCTCGTGAACCGTGCTCGTGTTCCTGAGTTTAGTGGGCCGGGGTGGCGAAATTGGAATACGCGCGAGACTTAGGATCTCGTGGTCGAGAGACTGTGCGGGTTCGAGTCCCGCCCTCGGCACCATTTAATAAAGAAGAAATACGAAATCCGAATATCTAAATCCGAAACAAATTCAAAATTCTCTTTGTTTCGGAAATTAGCATTTTGAAAATTCGCGCTTGTTTCGAATTTCGTGCTTCGAATTTCGAATTTTAAAGTTATAGAACGGATATTTGATGGACATAAGTGTAGAGGAGATTAGCTCGATTAAGAAGAAGGTGAACGTACAGGTCCCCGAGGACCAGGTGATCAAGGAGGTCGATTCCTTCTATAAGGAATTAGGCAAAAAAGCAAAAATCAAGGGGTTTCGACCAGGAAAGGTCCCAAGGAACATTTTGGAAAGATACTTTAAAGATTATGTCAAGACAGAGGTTATCCAGAAACTGATTCAAGATACCTATCCAACGGCTCTCTCTGAGGCCAATCTCCATCCTGTCTCTAATCCCATGATCGATCCTGGCGAACTGGAGAGCGGGAAACCGTTTCAATATTCTGCCACCATCGAAATCAAACCTGAGATCAAATTGGAAGGATATTTGGGGTTGAATATCGAGGGGAAGAAGGAGGAGGTGAAGGCCGAAGAGGTGGAGGGACGGCTAAAAGCCCTTCAAAACCTTCACGCTAACTTGAAGACGGTTCCAGAGGCCAAACCCGTACAGACCGGAGATTTTGTCATTGTCGATTATGAGGCGATGATGGATGGTAAGCCACTCGAGGAAGGGAGGGCAAACGATTTTACGGTGGAAGTGGGAAGCGGCCGATTCATTCCCGACTTCGAGGAGAAGTTGATCGGCCTGAAACCGGAGGAGGCGAAGGAAATAGAGATCCCTTTTCCTGACGATTACGGGTATAAAAAATGGGCTGGGAAGACGGTTTCATTCCACGTCAGAATTAAAGAGATCAAAGAGAAGATCCTTCCTCCTTTGGATGATGAATTTGCGAAGGATTTGGGAGATTATTCATCCCTGGAAGAATTAAAGGCCAAATTGAACGAGGAGATTGAAAGAGAAAAGAAGTTAGCTTTGGAAGGGCAACTAAAAGATCAACTGGTCGATCAACTGCTTCAGAGGAATGCCTTCGACGTTCCCGAGAGTTTGGTGGACGAACAGGCGAAGGCTTTGGTGTCAGAAACGAAGCTGAGGTTGGCCGCCCAGGGGATCAGGATCGATACTCTGGGCGTTTCAGAGGAGAAACTCCAGGAGGATTATCGGGAGACGGCAACGAGGCAGGTTCGAACCTTCCTGATCCTTGAGAAGATAGCGGGTCAAGAAGGGATTACGGTGACTGATGAAGAAGTGGAGAATCGCCTCAGGGAGATTTCTGAAAGGGCCCATCAGAAATTCGATGCGGTGAAGCGATACTACGAGAAGAATGGGTTAATCCCCGAGGTGAAGGCAGGGATCATGAACGGGAAGACCCTGAACTTTCTTTTGGAAAAGGCCAACATTTCTACCTGTCGGTAGACAGGCCTGCCTACCGACAGGCAGGCACTATCTTTGAGGGAAGAAGCGATGACATTGATACCGATTGTGATTGAAAGGGATGGAAGAGGCGAACGGGCTTATGATATCTATTCTCGTCTTCTAAAAGAGAGGATTATCTTCGTCGGGACGGCCATCGATGACGATGTCGCCAATCTGGTGATCGCCCAGATGCTTTTCTTAGAATCGGAAGATCCGGACAAAGATATCCACCTCTATATTAATTCTCCCGGAGGCATTGTCACCTCTGGGCTCGCCATCTATGATACCATGCAATATATCCGACCCCAGGTCTCCACAATTTGCATGGGGCAGGCAGCCAGCATCGCCGCCCTCCTTCTCTCGGCGGGCGAGAAGGGGAAACGATATGCCCTTCCCCATTCACGGATCCTCATCCACCAACCCATGGGAGGTTTTCAGGGACAGGCTTCGGATGTAGACATTCAAGCCAGGGAGATCCTTCGCCTTCGGGAGGAGTTGAATCAGATTCTTGTCAAACATACGAATCAAACGTTGGAGAGAATCCAGGCCGATACCGACCGAGATTTTTATATGACTGGCCATCAGGCCGAAGAGTATGGCATTGTCGACGAAGTGGTGGTCAAACGTCCTGTCCGATCTCCAGGATAGTCCTTAGAAGGACAGAAAGGAGAAGAAGATGAAGTCGAACGGTGGAAATTACGGGACCGTCCTACATTGCTCTTTCTGTGGGAAGAGTCAGGATGAGGTGAGGAAACTGATTGCTGGCCCAACGGTCTATATCTGCGATGAATGCATCGAACTCTGCAATGAGATCATCGCTGAGGAGACCGAGGAACGCTTTGTTCCGGGAAGGCTAACCGTTCCCAAACCCATGGAGATCAAAGCGAGGTTGGATGAGTATGTGATCGGCCAGGAGTATGCAAAGAGGATCTTGTCGGTGGCGGTTCATAATCACTATAAGCGGATTGACTCGCGGGTCATGTCAGGGGAGGTGGAGCTTCAGAAATCGAATATCATCCTCATTGGACCCACAGGATCGGGGAAGACGCTCCTTGCCCAAACCTTGGCTCGAATCCTCGATGTCCCTTTCACGATCGCTGATGCCACTTGTCTAACTGAGGCAGGATATGTTGGTGAGGATGTGGAGAATATCATCCTGAGCCTCCTTCAGGCGGCCGATTACGATATCGAGCGGACCCAGAAAGGGATCGTCTATATTGACGAGATCGATAAGATATCGAGAAAATCGGACAGTCCCTCCATCACGCGAGATGTCTCAGGTGAAGGGGTACAACAGGCCCTCCTCAAGATCATCGAAGGGACGATCGCAAGCGTTCCTCCGAAAGGCGGTCGAAAGCATCCTCAGCAGGAATTCATTCAGATCGACACGACCAATATCCTCTTCATCTGCGGAGGGGCTTTCGTGGGGTTGGAGAAGATCATTGAGCAACGAATCGGCGGAAAGACCATGGGATTTGGGGCGGACATCAAGATCCGGCAGGAACGAGATATGGGAGAATTGCTGAGAGAGGTTCAACCAGAGGATCTCTTGAAGTTTGGATTAATTCCTGAGTTCATCGGGAGGCTTCCGGTCATCGCCACTCTGGATGAGCTCAGCGTCGAGGCCCTCATCGATATTTTGAAAAAACCGAAGAACGCCTTAGTGAAACAGTATCAGAAACTCTTTGAGTTTGAGAATGTTAGACTTCGATTTACCGAAGGCGCCTTAATGGCCATTGCTAAAGAAGCCATCAAGAGGAAATCTGGAGCTCGGGGGCTTCGGGCGATCATGGAGACCATCATGTTGGATGTGATGTATGAGATCCCATCCCAGTCCAATATCCGCGAATGCATTATCAGTGAAGAGGTCGTCCTCAATCACGAGAGCCCAATCCTGCTTTATGAGAAAGAGGCTGAGGTGGCCTGATAAACCCTAAATTCGAAGCACGAAATCCCTGCCTACCGGCAGGCAGGCGAACTTCGAAACGATACTCAACTTGACATCAGAAGGGCGATTCCATTAAATTACAATTACAAATCAGGGCGGATAGCTCAGCTGGGAGAGCGCCGGCCTTACAAGCCGGAGGTCGCAGGTTCAATCCCTGTTCCGCCTACCACTCGTTTTGCCGAAGGCAAAACGAGTTATGAGTGTAGGGTTCTGAGTTAGGAGTTGAAGCATTCCGACTTAAATATGTTCTTATCGTAACTCAATACTCCGAACTCAAAACTCTAAACTAAAAACCGGGGGCGTAGTTCAGCTGGTTAGAACGCCGGCCTGTCACGCCGGAGGTCGCGAGTTCGATCCTCGTCGCTCCCGCCAGAATAGAAAGTCCCGCTCATTGAGCGGGACTTTGTTTTATGAAGCGATAGCGTGGTTCCCGCCAGAATCATTGAGGGATTGGTCCATCAGGCTAATCCCTTTTTTGTTGGTAGATCCCATGTCCTAACACACTACTCAGCCTTCTCCTGTTGATCGTGTAGAGATAAAGAGACAGGGGTTGAATTGACCTCAGAAATCATATAAATTAAGAACAATGGAAAAAGTTCCCTTCCTCTTCTGTGTCCATAATCACCAGCCTGTTGGAAATTTTCCTCACGTTTTAGAAAACGCCTATGAGAAAGCCTACCTTCCCTTTATCGAGATGCTCAAGAAATACCCCTTCATGAAAATCTCCATCCACTATTCAGGGGTTTTGTGGGATTTTTTTAAAGCCCATCATCCAGAATTTTTAAAAACGTTAAAAGAGCTGGTCAAAAGAGGCCAACTGGAGATGATGACAGGAGGCTATTATGAACCGATCCTGGCGGTCATTCCCGATGAGGATAAGGTTGGGCAGATCGAAAGACTAACCCAAACAATTCAGAAAGAGATGGGGGTGACCCCAAAGGGGATGTGGCTGGCCGAGAGGGTCTGGGAGCCCCACCTTCCAAAATATTTGGTGGAAGCAGGCGTGGAATACATCGCGATCGACGATTATCACTTCAAAAAGGCCGGATTGAGAGAAGAGGATTTATATGGCTATTACTTAACGGAAGAGGAAGGAAAAGTTCTGAAGGTCTTTCCTGGGAGCGAAATCCTGAGATACATCATCCCTTTCCGTCCTCCAGAAGAGACGTTGGAATACCTTTTTAAGCTCAAAGGTTCGTCTCATGCAGCCATCTTTGCTGATGATGGTGAAAAATTTGGAATCTGGCCCAACACCTTCCATTCCGTTTATGAAGAGGGTTGGTTGGAGCATTTTTTTCAATTGATTGGAGAACATTTAGATTGGATCGAACCCATGTTCTTGGGAATCTATGTAAGTCAACAGAAGCCTCTCGGAAGGATCTATCTCTCCTGCTCCTCTTATATGGAGATGGATGAGTGGAGCCTTCCCACAGAGGCGATGGTGGAATATGGGAAAGTTGTTGAAAGATTGAAAGAGTCTCCTGAAGGGAAGCCGATCAGAAGATTTATCAAAGGGGGATTTTGGAGAAACTTCTTTGCCAAATATGCTGAATCGAATGATCTCCATAAAAGAATGCTTCATCTAAGAGAGAAGATCGGGAAAGGGAGGAAAAAGAGTGCCTCAAAAAGTAAAGATTGCCTCACGTATCTCTATCGAGCCCAGTGCAATGATGTCTACTGGCATGGTGTCTTTGGAGGACTCTGCCTTCCCCATCTCCGTCATGCCCTTTACGAAAATCTGATTAGGGCAGAGGCCCTTTATGATCAGGGGATCCACCAAGAAAAAAAGTGGATCGATCTGGAGAGATTGGATTTCAATGGAGATGGGGATGAGGAAGTCATTCTAAAAAATCCCGAATCAGTTCTATTGTTCAGCAGCCGGGGCGGTAGTCTCTTAGAAATGGATTATCGGCCAAAAACCTTCAACATTCTTGCGACCCTTACCCGAAGGAAAGAGGGCTATCATCAGAAATTGTTAGAAAGTCGGGGCGAGGCATCAGGAGAGAAAGTAAGAACCATCCATGAGATTTTCGATTCGAAGGAAAGTGACTTGGATCAGTATCTCCATTTTGATGGGTACCGAAGGGCCTCTTTTCTGGACCACTTCATCCCGGAGCCAATGGATTTTGAATCGTTTCGGAGGTGCCAACATAAGGAAGAAGGAGAATTTATTGAGGAACTCTATGAGATGGATCTCAGTAGAAAAGGGAGAAACCGGGAAGTTCTTTTTTCTCGATCTGGAAACCTCCGGAAAGATGGGAAAAGGTATCCCATCAAAGTGGAGAAACGGTTTGTTCCCTCTCCGGAGCGAAGTGTATTGAAAGCGGCTTATCAGATCACCTATGGAGGTGATGAAAGGAAGAGGACAAACTTCGGTATTGAATTCAACATCAATCTATTGGGTGGAGATGCCTTAGATCGGTATTACAATATCCCAGGACATCGGCTTGAAGATCGAAAGCTGGCAAGCATTGGGAAATGTGTAGATGTTTCAGAGGTTCATTTGATCGATGAATGGAATGGGATAAAGGTTGTTTTAAAGATGGATAAAAAGTGTAACTTCTGGCGGTTTCCCATTGAGACTGTTTCGCTCTCGGAGAGTGGGTTCGAGAAGATTTTTCAAGGTTCGTGTCTGCTTTTCTATTGGCCTTTGGAATTAGAAACGGGAGGACAGTTTGAGGTAAACATCGAATTAGGGATTAAATCTCTGTGAGTGAAATGAATGAATAACTCGAATGACAGCGAATTTGACGAATTATATTCCAATTAAGTAATATTCGTTATCATTCGTTTATCATATTAATGAGGAAGTAAGCATGGAAAAGAAAGAGAAGCCCTTGGAGAAGATGACTGCCAAAGAATTGAGAGAAATGGCCCTCGGGTTGCCCGGAGTCCATGGCGTCCATGCAATGAAGAAAGAAGAGCTCATCGCTGCCATCCGAGCAGCCAGAGGCATTACCGAGCCAGAGCCGAAGAAAGAAAAACATATTATTGCTAAGAAGGAGAAAATAATCCTAACCCCTTCACAGTTGAAACAAAAAGTAAAGGAGTTGAGAGTGAAAAGGGAGGAAATCCTTCAACAGAGAAACTGGAAGATGGCAGAGATTTTGCGAAAACGAATCAGCCGACTAAAGAAGATGACACGGCGAGCTGCCTAACGAATGCGGATTTCGGATTGCGGAATTCGCCTGCCTGCCCTGCCTACCGCAGGCAGGCGCAGGCAGGGAAGTTTAATTCCGCACCCCGCATTCAGCATTCCGCAATAGAATTAAGATGCCCAAGGTTTCCGTTATCATCCCCACCTATAATCGTCTTCACATGTTGAAGGAAGCAGTGGATTCGGTCCTGGCCCAAGATTTTGAGGATTTTGAACTGATCGTTGTGGACGATGGTTCAACCGATGGAACCGCAGAGGAGATCGAGCGATATGGAGGTAGGGTCAAGCTCCTTCAACATTCTGAGAACAGAGGGGTAAGTGCTACCAGAAATAAAGGTCTCCTTCATGCGAGAGGCAAATATATCGCTTTTTTGGACTCCGATGATCTTTGGGTAAAAGGGAAATTAAAAATTCAAGCAGCTTTCTTGGATGATAACCCCCATTATCCCCTTTGCTATACGGATGAGGTCTGGATTCGGAAAGGGAGGAGAGTCAACTCGAAAGTCAAGCACGCCAAATATTCAGGTTGGATCTTTGAAAAATGCCTCCCTCTTTGCACCATCAGTCCCTCGTCCGCGATGATGAGAAAGACACTCTTTTCAAAAGTCGGTCTCTTCGATGAAGCCCTTCCAGTCTGCGAAGATTATGACTTCTGGTTAAGAGTCTCTGCTCAATTTCCAATCTTTTTCATCAACCGAAAGCTGATTGTCAAACGGGGCGGCCATCCTGATCAGCTCTCACAGCGATCGTGGGGAAATGATCGCTATCGAGTGATCGCTTTGGAAAAACTCCTTTCGGAACCTTATCTCAGTGAAGGAGAGAGAAGGATGGTCCTCGAGGAGATGAAGAGGAAATGTCAGATCCTCTCCAAAGGTTTCTTTAAAAGAGGAAACGAAATAGAGGGAAGATGCTACCAAGAGATCATGAGGCGATACGGGATTGAGATATGAAAAAGCCAATTATCAATAGTCAATAGTCAATGATCAATTATCAATTGAAAATTGCAAATTGAAGAATTATTACAGGATGATCGAAATGAAAACGGTGCAAAAAATTCCTCTTGAGGAAGTTGATCAGTCGGACGAGACTTTCTCTATCAGTTTTATGCCCGATCTTCAAAGGCTTCGATCTTCGATCGAAGAGGTTGGATTGATTGAACCGGTCCTTTTGAGAAAGAAAGGCGATAGATATCAGATCGTCTGTGGCTTCAGAAGGATTTCCGTCTATCATGAATTGGGGAATCCTGAGATCGAAGCAAGGGTGTTTAAGGAAAAAGAGATGGATGATCCCGGATTATTTTCCATCTCCCTCCATGAGAATCTGACAACGCGTGGGTACAACACCGTAGAAAAAGCGATTGCTCTGGACAAATTGGTTCATTATTTTCAAATCGATCCAATCGTTGTGATCAAAACCTTTCTGCCTTTCTTCTCTTTAGAGCCCCATGAGAAAATATTGAAGACCTACTTATCCCTTGCCCGGATGGAGGACGAAGTAAAAAGTTATGTATTGAAAGAGGAGGTCTCTCGTTTCAATATTCGCAGTTTATCAAATTTTAATTCCGAAGATCGAATGGCCCTCGTGACCCTTTTCTCCTCTCTCAAATTGGGCGAGAATCGTTTAAGAGAGGCGCTCACTCTTTTAGAAGAAATCTCTCGCAGGGATCGGATTAAGGTGAGGGACATTGTTCATCGGCCTGAAATCCAGAAGCTTCTCTCTCAGAAGGAACTTACCCTATCTCAAAGGACGGAGCGTGTAAAAAGTGTTCTTTTCGATCTTCGTTATCCCAGGATGCAACAAATGGAAGAGAAGTTTGAGAAAAAGAGAAGGGACTTAAATTTACCCTCTGCTGTTTCGATTCATCACTCTCCTTTTTTTGATGGAAAGGGACTGCGAATCGAATTTCAATTTGAAACGATCGAGGAATATCAAAACATCCTGTCCTGCTTATCCCTCCTTCCAGAAAAGGAAAGGTTTAAGGAGATGATCCAAAGCCATTGATGGAAAACCAATGTCAAATTTTCAAAATCCAAATGTCAAAGTTCAAAGTGGGATTCTGAAACGAGTTCAGAATGACATTCTTGTCATGCCGAACTTGTTTCGGCATCTCATTTGAGCTTCGGATTTGATTTGAACTTTGAACTTTGACATTTGAAATTTATGGTTTTAGTGATGCTTCCTTTTCCAATTGAAAAAATTTATCTTGACGAGAGGACTGAGAAGGATTGGGCTTCCCAAGTCGTGTTAAAAAGCCTTCCAAATCTTCCCATAGAAAGGGTTCAGGATAAGAGATCCTTGATCAAAAAGTACCTCTCCATGCAGGACCCCGTTGGGATTGGTAAAACACATCTTCTTCTAACTCGTTTTTATGGAAAACGTTTGAAACCTTGTCCAGGAACATCTCGCCATATCTGTTGTGGGTACTATGTGATCAACACCCTCACCAATTGTCCGATGGATTGTTCTTACTGCGTTCTCCAGGGGTATCTCAACAATCCCTTTCTCACCCTTTACACCAATTGGGACGAATTGTTTGAAGAGATAGGTACCTTCGTTTCTTATCATTCTCAATCACTCCTCCGGTTGGGCACGGGAGAGCTTTCTGACAGCCTGGCCCTGGATTCTATCTTCCCGATCTCCCAGGAGCTCATCTCCCTTTTTAGTGGGAGAAACAATGGGGTCTTGGAATTGAAGACAAAGTGGACAGAGGTAGATCATCTTCTCTATTTAAGCCATCGGGGAAAGACGGTTATTTCTTGGTCCCTCAATCCCCAAAGAATGATCGAGGAAGAAGAGAGAGGAACTGCTTCCTTACGGGAGAGAATTGATGCGGCAAAGAGATGTCAGGAAGCGGGGTATCCCATAGGATTCCATTTCGATCCTGTTATCTTTTATGAAGGCTGGGAGAAAGGCTACCAGGAGGCCATCCTTTCCATCTTCAACAGAATCGATCCCAGAAGGGTGATTTGGATCAGCCTGGGAGGATTTCGATACCCACCTCAGCTTAAAAGGGTTGCGAAAGAGCGTTTCCCAAATACCAAGATATTTTTAGGGGAATTATTTCCAGGGAAAGATGGTAAATTTCGCTATTTAAAAGAGATCCGTGTGGAGATTTACCAGAAGATGGTGAAGTGGCTGAGGGAGGTGGATCCCGATGTTTTTGTCTATCTATGCATGGAGAGCAAAGAGGTTTGGGAGAAGGTTTTTGGATGGACACCATCGAGCAGCCAACATCTGAATCATTTATTTGAGGCAAGGGTGAGAGAATTTTTAAGGAATTAGAATTTTCCCCTCACCTTTCTCCTCTCCCCTTTGGGGAGAGGGAGGGCGTGAGGGGAACTGGAGGTGAAACAATGAGGTTGAAGGGGAAAGTTGCCTTAATTACTGGCTCAACGAGAGGAATCGGGAAAGAGTTCGCTATTGGGTTTGCAAAGGAGGGTGCGGATGTTGTCATCAATGGAAGGGACTTGGAAAAAGCAAGGGCCGTAGCGAAAGAGGTCGAGGGTCTCGGGGTTCGATCCATGGGTATTGCTGCCGATGTCTCTCTATCTCAAGACGTGATGAAGATGGCGGACGAGGCCACCAACGCATTTGGAAGAATCGATATCTTGGTTAACAATGCAGGGGTCAACCCTTTCATCCTGGAGGCGGAAAAGATCAAAGAGGAAGGTTGGGATCGGGTGATCGATGTGAATTTGAAAGGTGTATTCCTCTGCTGTCAGGCTGTTGGAAAGAAGATGATCCAGCAAAGGGGCGGAAAGATCATCAATATCTCCTCAGCGGCAGGCCTCCTCGGTGAGCAGGGTTTTTTGCCCTATTGTGTCAGCAAGGCAGGGGTGATGGTGTTGACTCGAATTTTGGCCTACGAATGGAGCAGATACAATATTCTCGTCAACGCCATTGCTCCAGGATTTGTTGCAGGCGGGATGAATGTCCCCGTCCTAAACAAAGAGATTCTCGTTTCTGGGTTGACGCAGCAGGTCCCTCTTAAAAGACTTGGAAATCCGGAAGAGATCGTTAAGATTGCTCTATTTTTGGCATCCGAGGATTCCAGTTATATCAACGGGACAACGATCGTTGCAGACGGCGGAATGACCGGTTATCACCCAGTCGGATTTATTGATCTGATCGCCGAGATGATGAGAAAGAAATCCTCCAATCCTTGAATTAAATAATCAGCTTGACTATCTATCCTTTTTTGATCATAATCGGGACATAAAATTTTTGGGGAATAAAGAGAATACAAAAGAGGGAGGAGGTGGTGAAGAAGGAGAAATATGAAGGGCATTAACCCTATAAACTGACTGAGGAGGTGGAATAAAATGAAAAAAAGAGTTGCTGTAAGAGGTTTTGAATTAGTAGCTGTTCTTTTAACTTTCTTGTTTATTTTTTATCCTGCCAATGCTAAAGCCCAGCGCCCAATTAAAGTAGGGGTCATTGATTGCTACACCGGACCGGCGGCAGTTTTTTGCTACGATGCCCTTAACGGCTTCAAACTGGCCTTAGACGAGATCAATAAAAAAGGTGTTCTGGGGACGAAGATTGAGTTTACCACCCGGGATGATAAGTTCAAGGTAGATATTGGTCTCAGTATGGCGAAGGAACTGGTCATGAGAGAAAATGTAGACCTTCTCGTTGGAACCATCAGTAGTTCCGTTGCCCTTGCTGTATCCGATTATGCGAAAGGGGAGAAGGTGCCCTTTATCGTTTGGATCTCGAAGAGCGAAAAAATAACAGGGGAGAAAGGGCACCGTTATGTCTTCTCCACTGGCGAAAACACGGCGATGGCTGGTAAAGCCGCTGGATTGGCCTTGTCGAAAAAGCCGTATATCAAATATTGGATTGCCGGAGATGATTATGAATATGGCCATGCTATTGCGGATGCGGTCTGGCGTAATCTAAAGGCACTAAAACCGACCGTAGTGAAGATGGGGGAAACTTGGTGGAAAACAGGTGAGCCTGATCTCGTACCCTATTTTACATCTGTTATAGGGGCCAAGCCAGATGCATTTATTGTTTGTGGTGGGGGTGCCACGATGACCAATTCCCTGAAAGCATGCAAGACAACTGGAATTCATGAAAAGATTCCAGTTTTTATGCATACCGCCACAGACCACGCCGTTCTCAAACCCCTCGGTCTTGAAGCCCCTGAAGGCGTGATGGGCACTATGGATTACCATTTTTATTATCCTGATACCCCGGCCAATAAGGCATTTGTCAAGGCCTTTCAGGATGCCTACGGAGCTCCTCCTGGTTTCCCAGCTTTCCATGGTTATACCACCGCCCATTTTATTGCTGAGGCCTTTAGGAAGGCAGGAGCCATCGACAAGGAGAAATTTATAAATGCACTCGAGGGGATGGTTATAGATAGTCCTGCAGGCAAGATAGAGATGCGAACCTGTGATCATCAGGCTGTTCTCCCCATGTATCTGGGGGTAACTAAAAAAGTACCCCAATATGATTTTCTCATTTCTGGTGATATAGTGACGTTGACCGGCAAGGATGTTATGCCCAGTTGTGAGGAAATAATGAAGGCGCGAGGGAAATAATAATTGACGATCGTAGTGGGGGCCGAGTTTCAGCCCCCACTATGGTTGAAAAGGAAAACTCTTAACAATGGATTTTTCAGCATTTAGTAGTCAATTCTTAGTGGGCCTCAGTCGGGCAATGATCTTGTTCGTCGTTTGTGCTGGATTAAGTTTTGTCCTTGGGGTGCTCAGGGTCCCAAACATCGCACATGGCTCCCTGTATATGATTGGAGCATTCGCAACCTTTACCCTTACAAAATTAATTGCTGGGTCTACAGGTTTTTGGATTGCTTTAATTGTGGCCCCCTTATTGGTAGCCCTGGTAAGCTTAATTGCGGAGAGAGCGTTGTTCTGTCATCTTTACCAAAGAGAGCACCTGATGCTCCTTTTATTTACCTTTGCCATATCGCTTATCCTTGGTGATTTAGTAAAGATCGTTTGGGGCGCAGAATATCGATCTGTGGCGGCACCTGCCCTGCTGAAGGGCACCATCTCAATACTTGGCGTATCGTTGCCACGCTATAATCTGTTTCTTATTATCATCGGTCCCCTTGTGGCTATCGCCCTTTGGCTCTTTACAAATAAAACGAGGATAGGCAAGATATCCCGAGCGGCAGCGGTTGATAGAGAAATGGTGGGGACCCTGGGTATCAATGTAAGCTGGGTATTTGCCATAGCATTCATAATAGGCTGTTACCTTGCTGGCCTGGGTGGGGCCTTGATCGCCCCTACGGTGAGTATCACCTTAGGAATGGATCACACCCTCATCATCGAAGCTTTCCTTATTGTAACGATCGGAGGATTGGGTAATATGTGGGGTGCTCTGGTGGGATCTCTTATCTTTGGCGTGACTCAATCCCTGGGCGTATTGTTCTGGCCTCAATTCGCTATCGTTTTTCCCTACGCAGCGGTGGTGATTGTACTGCTTCTGCGTCCTAAAGGTTTGCTTAAATCTGTCTGGTAAACCCCGCACATGAGATATGCGGGGTAAAGAGGAGAGAAAATTGTTTAATGAAGTGATTCGTTCGAAATTGTTTGGACCCTCGATAGTAATTTTTTTTGTTCTGCTTATTTTACCGTCATTCATTCCTCGATTTTACACTTATATCCTTGCTCTGATTTATGTTACTTCCCTGCTGGCCATGAGCCTTAACTTGGTTGTCGGCCACGGTGGTATGTTCCAGTTTCATCATGCTGCTTTTTATGGAGTAGGGGCCTATACAGTTGCCCTGATGCTTACCAAAACCTCACTGCCAATGTGGACTGGTTTTATTGCCGGGCCAATTGTGGCGGCAATCATAGGCCTCATCATTGGTTGGTTTTGTGTCAGGCTGACGAGGCTTTACTTTGCTATGCTCCAGATTTCTTTGGGTTCGCTGATTTGGGCGATTGTTTTTCGGTGGTATAGTTTTACCGGGGGAGATGATGGCATCCATGGCATCCGAATGCCTGCGTTTCTTTTTTCTTTAAAGAGTTCTTACTACTTTATCTTGATTTTTCTTGTCATCTCCCTGATTATGATGTACCTGATTTTAAAATCTCCCTTCGGGAATACACTCCAAGCAATTCGGGATAATCCCCAGCGTTGTGAAGCGATTGGCATCAACGTCAGACGCCATCAACTCAAGGCGATTGTAATTGCTACTTTTTTCGCTGGAGTTGCAGGTGTTCTTTTTGTGGTGTTGGAGCGTTCCGTTTTTACCGACCTACTGTTTTGGGTTTTGTCCCTTGAGGTCTTCATCATGTGCCTTTTGGGGGGGTGGTTTACTTTTGCCGGTCCCATATTAGGAGCAGCAATCATCGTGGCTTTAAGAACTTTTGTCGGCATTTTTACCGAATACTGGACATTAATTTTAGGGATTATACTCATTCCACTGATTTTCTTTCTGCCAGAGGGCGTTATGGGTTATTTCCAAGAAATATTTAAGGGTCGAACTAAAGAAGTGGCAGAAAGAAGGTAACGGCTATATGCTGCAGGTGGAGGCAGTCGTTAAATCATTCGACGACTTCAAGGCAGTGAATGAAGCCAGCCTTTCTGTAGGGAAAGGGGAGATCGTGGCGGTGATCGGCCCCAATGGCGCTGGAAAGACCACCTTATTTAACCTCATCACTGGTCAGCTAAAGCCGGACAGGGGGAAGGTCATCTTTAAGGGGGAAGATATTAGTGAATTACCACCTTATGAGATTTGCAAAAAGGGAGTTGCCCGCTCGTTTCAGATTGTAAACATCTTTCCCCGGCTTAATGTTTTCAGAAACGTCCAGGTAGCTGTATTGTCCCAGCAAAGAAGGAGTAATAACCTCTTCCAACCCGCCAAGAACATGGTCGTAAAGGAGACGAACAACATCTTGGAGAGTGTGGGTTTCTTGGATAAGGCTCATAGCATCGCTGGATCGCTATCCCATGGTGACCAGAAAATACTGGAGATAGCCATCGCTTTGGGGAATGAACCAGAACTGTTGATTCTGGATGAACCGACTGCAGGCATGTCTCCAGAGGAAACCTCAGCAACGATGGAGCTTATCAGGCGGCTGGCTCAGATGCGGGGCTTAACCATTTTATTCTGCGAACATGACATGGATGTCGTGTTCTCCATTGCCCAGAGCATCATGGTGATGCACCAAGGACGAACCCTTATTCAGGGAAAACCAGATGAGGTGAGAAGGAACCAAGTAGTTCAGGAGGCATATCTGGGGGTTGATTGATGCTTAATGTGGAGGCAATTCATACCTACTATGGTCTAAGCCATATCTTATTTGACATATCTCTGAGTGTCGAATCCCGGGAAGTGGTATGCCTTCTTGGACGAAATGGAGCGGGAAAGACGACCACCATGAAGAGTGTCATGGGGATAACGCCCCCTAAGCAAGGGATCATAAGGTATAAAGGAGAAAGGATTACAGGTATAGAACCCTACTTGTTGGCTCGAAAGGGTATAAGCTATGTCCCCGACGATAGAAGGATCTTTGCCGATCTAACAGTGGCTGAGAATCTCGAGATAGCCGAGAAGAAGGCCAAAAGCGGTGAGGAGTGGAATAGAGGGCGAGTTTATGGACTGTTCCCTGCGCTGAAGGATATTGCTCATCGCAAAGGCGGTTGCCTGAGTGGAGGTGAGCAGAAGATGTTAGCCATTGCCAGGGCATTGATGGGTAATCCGGAGCTCTTGCTTCTCGATGAGCCCTTTGAAGGCCTGGCACCTACCCTTATTCGCACCCTTGAGGGACAGATAAAGAAACTAAAAGAGACCGGTTTGACTGTGTTGTTAGCCGAACAGAATGTGAAGTCGGCATTAAAACTGAGTGACCGTGGCTACATCATCGATGATGGGCATATCCGTTATCATGGAAGCATTAAGGAATTGAGTGAGAATGAGGAAGTGAGGAAGAAATACCTTCTGGTATAGTTTTTTGGTCTCCCTCCTTAAGAATCAACACATCCGCCAAAGTTGCTTCGGACTATGAAACATAAAGTTATGAGTTCGGAGTACCCCTCACCCTCGCCCTCTCCCCCGAGGGGAGAGGGTAGTGTGAGGGGGCGATGGGAGAAATAATGAAAATAAAGGTTCCACAACTCCTCTGGTACGGTAATACTGAAATGGAGCTCCGTTTTCCTCCCTCTTGGTCCATCTTTTTCCGCCCGATGAAAGGGGGAGAGAGAAAGAGACTTACGGCCAAGAAGATAGAAGAAGCCTTTCGCCATCCCATTGGATCAAGTCCCATTCAGGAATTGGCTAAGGGGAAGAAAGAGGTTGCCATCCTCTTTGATGACATGGCCAGGCCAACCCCTGTTTCGGAAATGGTCCCCTATGTGCTGAGGGAGTTAGAAAAGGCCGGGGTTTCGGATAAACAGATTCGATTCATCGCGGCATTGGGAGCCCATGGAGCCCAGACAGCCATTGACTTTAAAAAGAAGCTTGGAGAAGAGGCGCTGGACCGCTTTCCCGTGTACAACCATCATCCTTTTGATTACTGTACCTATCTGGGCAAGACCAGTCATGGCACGCCTGTTTCCATCAATAAAGAGGTGATGGCCTGCGATCTGAAGATTGGGATCGGGTGCATTGTTCCCCATTCTTTCTCTGGATTCGGAGGGGGAGGGAAGATCATTTTGCCAGGGGTGGCTCATATTGACACGATTGCCTATAACCATGGAAAGCTCATTCAAGATCATCCAGGTTGTGTCGGTGTTGGAAAAATCGAAGGGAATATTCCCCGCCTCGACATTGAAGAGGCAACGAAGATGGCTGGCCTCGATCTAAAGATCGATGCCATCGTCAACCTTCGGGGAGAGATTACGGATCTCTTTGTCGGAGATCCGATTCTGGAACATCGAGACGGGATGAAATTAGCGAAGGAGGTCTATGCGACCACACCAGCAAAAGATATGGATATCGTCGTGGTCAATGCCTATTCAAAACCGAATGAGTGTGCCATTGCTCCTTTTATTGGAATTCCCTCGTTAAAAGAAGAGGGAGGAGATTTGGTGATCATTGGGAATGAACCCGCTGGTCAGGTTGTTCATTATCTCTTCGGAGAATTTGGAAGATGTGGGGAGGGAAGGCTTCAGCTTCCCCAACCCCTGCCGACAAAAGTGAAACGTTTCATCGTCCTTTCACCATTTAAAGATCATGTGGGAGCCTGCTTTTTTGGAAATGTTCCTTCGATCCTCTGGGCCAAAACATGGGAAGAGGTTTTAGATCTCCTCAAGGAGGAATGGAAAAACAAAGCCAATGTCGCTGTCTATCCTGATGGGACGATACAGTACTTCCAGGCAACGGAAAGATAGGGTGATGAGGAGATGAGGAGATGGGGAGAGAGAAGAATGATCAATCACCAATGGTCAATGACCAATTACCAATGACCAATGACTGAAATGAGGAGAAGGGGAAGAGGATGGGAAAGAATGATGTGGTGGTGGTGAGTGCGGTTCGGACGCCTTTTGGAAAATTCGGGGGGACTCTAAAAGATATTCCCTCAATCGACCTTGCAGCAATGGTGATCCGAGAGGTTCTTCGAAGGGTGAATGTCAAGGGTGAGGAGGTTGAAGAGATATATTACGGGACCGCTGTGACTGCTGAAGTAGCCTTGGAGACCGATGTCCCTGCGCGGCAGGCCACACTCAGAGCCGGTATGCCTCCGAACTCCATCTCCCTGACGATCGATCGCGCTTGCTGTTCCTCCCTTGCCGCGGTGAGGTTAGGATACAGGGCGATCAAAGCTGGAGAGATTGACATTGCCTTAGCCGTAGGCTCTGACAACATGAGTCGGACGCCTTATATCATTCTCCCTGAAATCCGATGGGGGAAAGGGTTAGGCCATATTCAACTCCTGGACGGTCTATTCGGCCTTGGCTATCCAGGGTTTAATCCTGTTTCGGTCGACGCCGGAGAGGTTGCCCTGGAGTATGGGGTGACACGCGAGGATCAGGATCGGTGGGCATACCAAAGCCAGATGAGGTATGCCAAGGCTTTTGCGGAAGGAAAGTTTAAGATAGGAGAGGAGCTCATGGCGGTTGAAATTCCGCAGAAGAAAGGTCCTCCGATCATTTTTGAGAGGGATGAGTTTCCAAAGCCGGACACAACCTTTGAGAAACTCTCCAAATTGCCTACTGTCTATGGGAGCCCAACCGTCACGGCAGGCAATGCCCCGGGTCTTGATACGGGCGCCTCAGCCATTCTCATCATGAGCGAAAATAAAGCAAAAGAGAAGGGACTTCGACCTTTAGTAAGGATCGTTTCTATGGTAGCCACAGCCACAACCCCCAGATTGATTGCAGCCATTCCGGGCTTCACCATCCAAAGGGCATTGGAGAAGGCTCAAATCACTCTCGATCAAATTGACCTCATTGAGATCAATGAGGCATTTGCTGCCATGCCGCTGGTCAGCACAAAGATCCTGGCTGATGGCGATTCTGAGAAGATGAAGTCCCTATTAGAGAAGACCAATGTTAACGGCGGCGCCATCGCCATCGGCCATCCTGTGGGCGCGAGTGGAGGGAGAATCCTCATGACCCTGATTTATGAGTTGAAAAGGAGAGCAGGAGGCTTAGGCGTGGCATCCATCTGTGGAGGATTGGCCCAGGGAGAGGGGATAGTGGTCAAGGTGGAGAGTAAATAAAATTGACAAAGTTACTTTGAAACTGATAGATTGGAACATCTTTCACCCCCACCTCTGTCCTCCCCCTTCAAGGGGGAGGAGGGGTGAGGGAGGATAGGTTCATGGGTCGAATTTCGATATGCCTTAAACACGAAGACCCTATCACCTCCATACACATGACGAGCCGATTCTTGGGAATTCCTCTTTTCAAGGTTCACGCCTTTTTTGTCGATGGGTTACTAATCGATACGGGGCTTGTCCATGGCCGAGATAGATTTCTGAGACTCTGCGACACATTCCATCCCGAGACCATCGTTAATACCCATTACCATGAGGATCACACGGGGAACAACTACTGGATAACAAAAAAGTATGGCCTCATTCCACTGGCTCATCCCAAGACATCGTCTTATCTGCAAACCCCCTCCCAGTGGGTGCCATTTTATCGGCGTGTCGTTTGGGGATGTCCTCATCCTTCGGAGACGGGTGAAGTGGATTCAGAGATTCAAATCGGGAGGTTCCGTTTTATCGTTATTCCCACCCCTGGACATTCAGATGACCATATTTGCCTTTATGAACCGAATGAAGGATGGCTCTTCTCTGGGGACCTATTTATCGGCGAACAGTTGAGATATTTGAGAGATGATGAAGATATCTATTCTACCATCGATTCCCTAAAAAGAATCGCCAGTCTTCACCTCGAGACGATGTTCTGTTCCTTCAGCGGTTTCATCCATAGACCGAAGGATGCCATTCATCAAAAGATTGACTATTTAGAAAATCTCAAAAACGACATCGAGAAAGGGCTCCAGCAGGGCCTGTCTCCTCAGGAGATTCGGCGGAAACTCTTAGGTGAGGGAGACCGATACCGTTATCTTACGGCAGGCCAGATCTCAAAACAGAATCTGATCAATGCTTTTCTCAGAAATCCCCCCTTACCCCCCTTTAGCAAAGGGGGGATGGGGGGATTTGAAAGTGATTTTTTTGAGATTTCCCCTCACCCTTCCCCTCTCCCCGCTGGGGAGAGGGATGGGGTGAGGGGGAAAGGGGTTAAACGATGAAGCAGAGAATAAAAAAGGGAGCGGTGTTAGGGGCAGGCGTGATGGGGAGTGCGATTGCTGCCCATTTGGCGAATGTGGGAATCGCTTCGTTTCTCCTCGATATCGTCCCGTCAGACTTGACAGAGGCGGAAAAAAAGAAGGGGTTGACATTAGAAAGTTCTGAGGTGAGAAACCGGTTCGCCATCCTAGGGAAGAAGAGGGTTCAAGAGTCAAGTCCAGCTGCCCTCTATTGGAAAGAAGATGCGGAGCTCATTACCATAGGAAACTTTGAAGACCATCTCTCTTGGGTCAGCCAGGCGGATTGGGTCATTGAAGCCATCATCGAGGATCTCAATGCGAAAAGGGATCTCTTTAAAAAATTGCTCCCTTTTTTAAAAGAGGGGACTGTGATCAGTTCAAATACCTCCGGCATCTCCATTCAGAAGATGTGCGAAGGGTTCTCGGTGGATTTTGAAGAACGGTTTTTAGGAACCCACTTTTTTAATCCACCGAGATATATGAAACTCTTGGAAATTATCCCTGCCCCGTCCACCTCCAAGAGCGTTGTTCAGAGAATGGCTGATGTGGGCGAGAAAATCTTTGGGAAAGGCGTGGTCTTTGCTAAGGATACGCCCAATTTCATTGCCAATCGAATTGGAGCCTTTTCAACCGCTATCACTATTAAGACGATGTTGGAGGACGGCTATCGGATTGAAGAAATTGATCAAATCACAGGTCCTGCCATGGGAAGACCGAAGATCGCCACGTTCAGACTCGCTGATCTCGTGGGGTTGGATGTCATGGCCCACGTTTCCAAAAATCTCTATGAGAGCCTGCCGGTAGGGGAAAGAGAATATTTCGCATTCTCTCCTTTCATCCAACAGATGATCAAAAACCAGTGGCTGGGTCAGAAGACCCAACAAGGTTTTTATAAGAGGGTGAAACAGGAGGGGAAAGAAGAGACTCTGGTTTTTGATTATGAAAAACTCGATTACCGCCCCCAAGAGAAGGTAAATCTTCCTTCCGTGGAGATGGGTAAAAATATTGATGATGTCAGAGAACGAATCAAGACACTCGTCCTGAGTCCTGATCGGGGAGGACAATTTGCCTGGAAGATCTTGAAAAAGACTCTCCTCTATTCGGCGGAGAAGATCCCTGAAATCTCTGACGACGTAGTCAATATCGATCGGGGGATGAAGTGGGGGTATAATTGGGAACTCGGGCCCTTTGAAGTGTGGGATGCCATCGGCCTGAAATTGTCTGTAAAAAGGATGGAGAAGGAGGGAGAAGCGATTCCGCCGCTGGTGGAACAGCTCCTCAGTAAAGGGTATTCCTCTTTTTATGAGAAGAAGGATGGCCATGTCTTTTATTTCGACCTGGGAGCAGGGCAATACCAGGAGATCGAAGAGAAACCAGAGATCATTCTTTTGCCAAGCTTGAGGGACAGAAAGAAGACCGTTCTTTCAAATCCAGGAGCCAGTCTCGTTGATCTCGGTGATGGCGTGGCCTGTCTTGAATTTCATTCCAAGATGAATACCATCGGTGCAGACACCATTCAGATGATGAGGGATGCCTTGAAAGAAGTTGAAGAAAAATTTGATGGGCTGGTCATTGGGAACCAAGCGGAGAACTTTTCCGCAGGAGCCAACCTTATGCTCATCCTCTTTGAAATTCAGGATGAGAACTGGGATACGATCGAGGAGAGTGTGAGGAGCTTTCAAGATACCTTAATGGCAATCAAATATTTTGAGAAGCCAGTGGTGGCTGCGCCCTTTGGCCTCACCTTGGCAGGGGGTTGTGAGATCTGTCTTGCCTCGGCTGCGATGCGGGCTGCTGCAGAGACCTACATGGGCCTTGTCGAAGTGGGTGTAGGGCTAATCCCGGCAGGAGGTGGAACAAAGGAGATGTTACTCCGGTGCACAGAAGGTATTCCGCCAGGTGTAGTTGACGCAGACTTGCTCCCGTTCGTTCGACAGGCCTTCGAGACCGTGGCCATGGCAAAAGTGGCGACCAGTGCAAAAGAAGCACAGAAGTTGGGTTATATGAGATTGACTGACAAGATTACGATCAACCGAGATCATCTCATCCACGATGCTAAGAGAAACGTACTTGATCTCGTCACGGAAGGCTATCGCCCACCCCGGCCCAAAAAGAATATTAAGGTCCTGGGAGAGAAGGGATATGCCCTTCTTCAGATGGGGCTCTTCTACATGAGAGAAGGTGGTTATATCAGCCAATACGATGAACATGTAGGGAGAAAATTGGCCTATATTTTTTCTGGGGGAAACTTGCCAGATGGGAGTGAAGTCACCGAACAATACATCTTAGATTTGGAGAGGGAAGCCTTTGTAAGCCTTTGTGGAGAGCCCAAAACTCAGGCGAGAATCGAACACATGCTGAAAACAGGAAAACCGCTTCGAAACTAATCAGTGCAAAATAATCAACTAGCAATGTAAAATTAGCAATTGTTCTTAAGAAAATCTTTTACTGTTAATTTTTCAATGTTAATTTTGCAATTTGCAATGATTTTTTGTGAAATGGAGGTTTTATGAAAGAGGCGGTTGTGGTTTCTGCGGTGAGGACAGCTGTCGGTAGGGCCCCGAGGGGAATGCTGAAGGATACACGGCCTGACGACGTTGCAGCGATCGTCCTCATAGAGACTATTTCAAGAGTGCCTGGTCTAAAAATAGAGGATGTGGATGACATTGTTCTGGGATGTGCCTTTCCCGAATCGGATCAAGGATTGAACCTTGCGAGGGTCGTGGCCCTGAGGGCAGGGTTTCCTTACACTTTGCCAGGACAAACCGTAAACCGATTCTGTTCGTCAGGGTTGCAGGCTATTGCAACAGCTGCATATGAGATTATGGTAGGAGCTGCGGAAGTGATGATTGCTGGAGGTGTTGAGTTTATGAGTCAGGTTCCGATCATGGGCCTGACGCCTTCACCTAATCCCTATTTGGTAGAACATTCTCCACAGGCCTACATCTCCATGGGTCTCACTGCAGAAAACGTTGCTAAACAATTTGGGATCTCAAGGGAGGATCAGGATCGTTTTGCTTTCTCCAGTCATCAGAAAGCGGCTAAAGCAATTCGAGAAGGGAAGTTCAAAGAGGAGATTATTCCTATCCCTGCGAAGGTGAGGGAGGTTAAGGAGGATGGAACGATCGTCGTTAAAGAGGTCCTTTTTGACACGGATGAAGGAGTGCGGTATGATGCTTCTATTGAGGCCATGGCTGCCCTAAAGCCTGTCTTTCATGCCAAGGGTACAGTCACTGCAGGCAACTCATCTCAGACCAGTGATGGTGCGGCGGCTCTGGTGCTGATGTCGAGGGCGAGGGCGGAGAAGATGGGAGTGAAACCCATGGCTACCTTCCGTTCCTTTGCTGTCGCCGGGGTTCCACCTGAGATCATGGGGATTGGGCCTGTCTACGCAGTTCCTAAGGCATTGAAGAAGGCGGGCCTCACCCTTGATCAAATCGGTCTGGTTGAACTGAACGAAGCCTTTGCCTCACAATCCCTCTATGTCATCCGGGAGCTGGGATTGAGTTTAGACATTGTGAATGTTAACGGAGGGGCGATAGCTGTGGGCCATCCTCTGGGGTGCACCGGTGCAAAATTGACCACCACCTTACTTTACGAAATGAAGCGTAGGAATGTTCGCTACGGTCTTGTGACCATGTGTATTGGTGGAGGAATGGGAGCAGCCGGTGTCTTTGAAAGAGGCGAGTAAAATATCAATGCAAATTGCAAAATTAGCAATTATCATTTCAAATTGAAAATAATTTTTGGATTTTGCATTGACCATTTTTCAATGTTAATTTTGCAATGATCTTTTACAAAGGAGGCTATCATGGAAGAGTTCGTTAAAGGAGGATCATTTCTGATCGAGTCAACTGCTCCTCAGGAGATCTTTACACCTGAGGACTTTACTGAAGAACACCGGCTGATTGCGAAGGCAGCAACTGAATTTGTCGTGGGGGAAGTGCAACCTTTGATCGACGATATCGAGGCACAGAAGGAAGGACTCCTGCCGAGTCTGGTCAGGAAAGCGGGAGAACTGGGTCTCCTCTCTGCAGATATTGATGAGGAGTATGGAGGACAGGGCTTGGATAAGGTCAGCTCCATCTTATTGATGGAGAAGATGACTCAAGGAGGAGGCTCCTTCATGGTGGCCTATGGCGTTCAGACAGGCATTGGATCCCTTCCCATCATCTTTTTTGGGAACGAAGAGCAGAAAAAAAAGTACCTTCCAGGGATCGCAACTGGAGAGAAGATCGCCGCCTATGCGCTCACTGAACCCGAAGCAGGATCAGACGCCCTCAACGCCAAGACAACGGCAACGCTCAGCCCAGATGGGAAGTACTATATCCTGAATGGTCAAAAGCAGTTCATCTCCAACGCCGGTTTTGCGGATGTTTTTGTCACCTACGCCAAAGTGGATGGCGACAAATTCACCTCTTTTATCGTCGATCGTAATTTTGAAGGGGTCTCCGTCGATGAGGAGGAGAATAAAATGGGGGTGAAGGGGTCTTCGACCCGAAGCGTCATCTTCACGGATGCCAAAGTCCCTGTGGAGAACGTTTTAGGAGAGGTGGGCAAAGGTCATGTGGTCGCGTTTAACACCCTGAACGTCGGCCGTTTCAAATTGGGTGGTGGGTGAGTAGGGTCAGCAAAGATTGCACTGCAGGATGCAGTGTCCTATGCAAAACAGAGAGTACAGTTCGGGAAGGCCATTTGTGAATATGGCCTGATCAAACATAAGATTGCAGAAATGGCGATCCGGACCTTTGCGGCAGAGAGCATGGTTTATCGAACAGCAGAACTGACGGAGCGAATTCTTCAGCGGATCGATCATCATGCAGAGGATTCAGGGATTCATATGGCGAAGGGGATAGAAGAATATGCCATCGAGGATTCCATCAATAAAATCTACTCCTCAGAGATATTAGACTACATTGTCGATGAAGCTGTTCAGATCCATGGAGGATATGGATATATCCATGACTATGCGATCGAGCGAGGTTATCGGGATTCTCGGATTAATCGAATCTGGGAAGGAACGAATGAGATCAATCGTCTCCTCATCATGGATATGTTGACGAAACGAGCCATGAAGAACCGTCTTCCCGTTCTTGCCGCAGCGCAGAAGGTGGCCAACGAGCTTCTCACCCTTCGACCGAAGGTGGATACGGATGACGGTAAGCTTACTTTACAGAAAGAAATGGTGGAGATGTCAAAAAAGATCGCCCTCCTTGTGGCGGGTGCAGCGGTTCAGAAATACATGATGAAATTTGCAGAAGAGCAGGAGATCCTAAGTCTCATCAGCGATATGGTTATTGAAGTCTTCGCTATGGAGAGTGCCCTGCTCCGGGCATTGAAGTCGATGGGGAGGTTTGGAGATGAGAAATCTCAGATTCAGAAGGCCATAGTGCAGGTCTATGTCAATGATGCCTTTGAGCGGATAGAGAGTTTTGCAAAACAGGCCTTATCAGCCATTGCCGAGGGCGATACCCTCAGGACACAGTTATCCGCTCTCAAGAAACTTACTCGTTTTACCCCTGTGAATACGGTCGCCTTGAGACGGGAAATCGCAGATTCCGTGATTAAAATAGGGAGATACCCTTTCTGAAAATCAATGCAAAGTGCAAAATGAGCAATGATCAATGACCGATGAGAGGGAGTGATAAATGGAGTATAAAGAAGTCTATGAAAAGAAGCCTTGGTTGAGATTCTACCCTGAAGGGGTACCCGAAACGATTCCTATCCCCGAGAAATCACTCCCTGATCTTTTCGATGAGGTAACAAATAGATACGCTGATAAAGCTGCCCTCATCTTTTATGGGAAGAAAATAAGCTTTAAAGAATTGGGAGACCAGGTGAATCGCTTTGCCTGTGCCCTTTCTGATTTGGGGGTGAAGAAGGGGGATAGAATTGCCCTCTTTCTTTTAAACAGCCCCCAATATGTCATTTCTTACTTTGGAGCCTTGAAGGCAGGGGCCACCGTGACCCCCATCAGTCCGGTCTATACCAGTATCGAGGTCAAGCATCAACTCATTGATAGCGAAGCCAAGTTCATTGTCTGCCAGGATATTCTTTATGAAAATGTTGAAAAGGCAAATGTGAACCTTCAGGAGGTCATTGTAACGAACATTGGTGAATACCTCCCGCCTCTTAAGAAGTTTTTAGGCAAGAGTCTCATTGGTAAATTTTGGCGAAAGGTCGATCTTCCCACTCCAAAGATTGAGGAAAAGGCAGGTCTCAACCAGTTCCGAAGTTTAATTAAAAAGTATCCACCCAAACCACCGGCTGTGAAGATTGATCCTAAAGAAGAAATCGCAGCCCTTCCTTATACCGGTGGCACGACCGGATCGCCCAAGGGAGCGATGTTGTCTCATTTCAATTTGATCGCCTGCGGAACCCAGACACAGATCTTCTGGCCATTTCTTGAAGAGGGCAAAGAGACCATCTTGGCCTTCCTGCCTTTTTATCATATCTATGGCCAGGTGGTTGTCATGCTGAATGGATTGACCCAAGGGTCCACTCTTCTCCTCTTTACGACACCAGACCTTGAAGAGATCCTTGAGGCCGTCGAGAGTTATAAAGCGTCCATGTTCTTTGGCGTCCCTACCATGTATGAATACCTAAAAGAATATGACAAGACCGATCGGGTGAACTGGAAGCGATTGAAAGGGATTGTCTGCGGCGCGGACACCCTTCACGAGTCAACGGTCAAGGATTGGGAGCGGAAGACGGGCACGCGTATTCTGGAAGGGTATGGCCTGACAGAATGCAGCGCTGTCTCTCATACGAACCCTTATAATAAGCCAAAAGTTGGCTCCTTTGGTGTTCCCCTTCCAAATATCGCGGCCGCCATCCTCGGAATAGAGAAAGACGAGTTTTTGCCCGTTGGAGAAGTAGGAGAATTGGTGATTAATGGGCCCAATGTCATGCAGGGTTACTGGAATAAGCCTGAAGAAACAAAAAACCAGTTGATTGATATTGAGGGAGAAACGTGGCTCCGAACAGGGGACCTGGTGAAGATGGATGAGGAGGGTTACTTCCATTTTTATGATCGGAAAAAGGATCTCATCAAATATAAAGGATATTCCGTCTTTGCCAAGGATATTGAAGAAGTTCTTTATGCCCATCCAAAAATCAAAGCCGCTGGAGTTGTGGGGGTTCCGGACCCCAGGGTGGGGCAGATCATCAAAGCCATGGTCGTCATCCAAACAGAGGCCCGGGGAAAAATCTCAGAAGAGGAAATTATTAAGTATTGTGAGGAGAGGCTGGCCCATTATAAAGTCCCAAAGATCGTGGAGTTCAGGGGGGAATTGCCCAAGACCGACGTGGGAAAGATATCCCGCCTGGAGTTGAGAGAGGAATCGAAAGAGGGTTAAATGGAGCAGCCTTTTTTGCAAGTGGAAGGGCTTTGTAAGCGCTTCGGTGGATTGACCGCTATCGATCGTATCAGTTTCCAAGTGGGCCGGAATGAAATGGTCGGGATGATTGGGCCCAATGGGGCAGGGAAGACAACTTTACTCCGCCTGATTATGGGAATTTTGAAGACGGATGAAGGGAAGATAAAATTCCGCGGAAAAGATATTACCAATCTCCCACCCTGGGAGATCGTAACCCAGGGAATCGCTGGAACTTTTCAAACGACCAGGCCTTTCCGTCGACTGCCCATCATTGCCAACGTGATGGTCTCTTGTCTCTCTCCCGGGGCCATGAAAAGGGGGGAGTGGGTCAAAAGGATCGAGGTCAAAGCCCTCGACGCTCTGGAATTTGTGGGCATTTCAGACCTGGCCCGTGAACGAGCCTCCTCTCTCTCCCACGGCGATCTTAAAAGACTGGAGATCGCCCGGGCCATTGCCACCGAGCCGGAATTACTGCTTCTGGACGAACCTTTCGGCGGTTTAAACCCCGCTGAAACAGATCTTCTGGGTAAATCGATAAAGAGATTGCACAAGGGAGGCCGATTTGGCAGGCTTCATAGCGAAGGGCCGGCAATGATCATTATCGAGCATAAATTGAAAGAGCTGATGAGTATCGTCGATCGGGTCATCGTACTCCATTTCGGGGAGATGATCGCTGATGGGCCTCCAGAGGAGGTTGTTAAGAATCCAAAGGTGATCGAAGCCTACATCGGTCAAGAGGTGATCTAAATTGCTTCTTGAAGTGAAAGATCTCAGTGTTTGTTATGATACGGCCATGATTCTCAATGAACTGAGCCTCTCCGTCGGCCAAGGAGAGTTGGTCGGTATAGTCGGCCCAAACGGTGCTGGAAAGACCACGATGCTCAGAACCATCACGGGCTTGGTGAGATGGGAGAAGGAGACCCTTCGTGGATCGAGGTATGGAGATATCACGATTGAGGGTACTATCCATTTCTCCGGTGAGCGGATTGATCAACTTCCAGCTCATGAGATCGCCTACAAAGGGTTGATCCTTTGTCCAGAAAGAAGACGTCCCTTTAGGGAGATGACGGTCTTGGAAAATCTGAAAGCGGGTGCTTATCTTTTAAAAGAAGGGCACGGATTTAAAGAGAACTTAAATAAAGTTTACTCTATGTTCCCCATTCTCAAGGAGAGGGAGAATCAAATCTCCGGGACCCTCTCAGGCGGAGAACAACAGATGCTGGCGATTGGCCGGGCCATGATGGTCCAGCCCCGCCTCCTTTGCATTGACGAGCCTTCCTTAGGGCTGGCTCCCATTATCCGCCGGGAGCTCTTTTTACGCATTAAGGAAATTCAAACCTCAGGCATTCCCGTTCTTTTAGTGGAGCAGGATGTCAGCTCTGCATTTAAACTATCGAATCGAAATTATATCCTCTCTCATGGACGGGTAATTGCTGAGGGAAGAAGCGAAAAGCTTCTCGCAGACGAGACCATTCGAAAAACCTACCTGGGGTTATGATCCTTCTCCCACAATCTTCTGTTTCATATCGAAAGTAGGGGCAATTCATGAATTGCCCCTACAAGAGTTATAACGTTCTACCCATTACCTTTCGCTCCATGTCCGCAAAGCAGATGCGGCAAGTCTTTCGCCAGGCCACGTTCCGGACTTTACATCTCGGACATTCCTCTTCCATCTTATCCCGAACCCATGTCGTCAACCCTTCAGGCATGAAGAGGAGGATGAGTACTACAGTGAGGCCAAAAAGCAAAGTGCGGATCTCCGGAAGGATCCGCAGGAATTCCATCAAAGGGTAGAGGATGAAGACACCGGCAATCGGGCCATAAATGGTAACAACCCCCCCAAAAATGGTCCAGATGATCGCCTGGAAAGAAAGGGATACCTCCAGAGTAGAAGGTCCGGCAATCCGAATGAAATGGGTATAGAGTCCGCCTGCCACACCAGCGAAGAATCCACTCAGAGAAAAGGCCAGTAACTTATATCGCGTAGTGTTGATTCCAGAAGCCCGGACCGCTACCTCGTCCTCGCGAATGGCATGGAGGATGATCCCAGTTTTGGAGTCACCAATCTTCCACATCAATAATCCTAAACCCATCATGAGGATCACACAAACATAGTAAGTAATGATTCGTGAACCTGCTAATTGTTTAATTCCAGACACACCCAGTTCACCACCCGTAATATTCGGAATGGTGAAGATAATTCCCATGAGAATAATTGGAAAGGCAAGGGTGGCCAGGGCCAGGTAAGGTCCTCTCAACCTCAAGCAAGGTATGCCCAC
>Ga0315312_1000819_pt1 | contig 29843 bp, 23 predicted proteins | sample TDP7_MG_FD_203629 | JGI IMG/M metagenome (GOLD analysis project Ga0315312, IMG submission 203629) | Freshwater sediment microbial communities from Lake Towuti, South Sulawesi, Indonesia - TDP7 | ecosystem: Environmental > Aquatic > Freshwater > Lake > Sediment | place: Indonesia: South Sulawesi... | reverse complement strand
AGAGGCCGAGGTTAATTAACCCCCGCCTCTGGGCGGGGGGCTGGTAGCTTGGCAGCGTGGACAAGCAAATCCATCCGGCCATCTCAATCCGCCACTCGCCCGCCATTCGTCTGGCGGGTAAATCCGCCATTCGTCTGGCGGGTAAATCTGGCGGATCAATTTGAACAGATACTGCTGGCAGGCATCCTCCGTTGTGAATTCCACGAGGGTCTTGGGATAATCTTCCACGACTCAATACGCTACATCTTTGGACTACTTGAGTCAATAGGATATTCCAATTATATTTATGCCAGATTGGCTATCTTTACATCAAGAAAGCCTGCGCGGCCCATTTCTGATTTAAGGTGCTTCTAATAAAGGACGACCCATTTCCGTCGGATGGCGGTTAATCTTGAGCCGGGCTTAAGGCCGAATAGCGGTGCCGTCCGGTCTGCGAACCGGCTCCCAATAGCCTGGGGCCTCAGGCAGCAGGAACTTGGCGGCAAGCTCTTCTTTAATATCAACACCAAGCCCCGGTGCCTCGTTGACGCGCATATAGCCATTCTCAACGGTGGGACATCCCGGGAAAACCTCTCGCGTCTTTTCGCTGAAGTTGACACATTCCTGGATGCCGAAGTTCCAGATGGCCAAATCCAGATGAGCGTTTGCGGCATGCCCAACCGGCGACACGTCGCTGGGACCGTGCCAGGCGCTGCGTACATTGAACCACTCACCCAGAGCAGCGATCTTTCGCGCGACAGTCAGCCCACCAACCTGGGAGATATGAACCCGGATAAAATCAATCAGCCTCTCAGAAATCAGGCCCACCCACTCGTGCGGATTGTTGAACAGCTCGCCCATCGCGATAGGAACACAGGTCTGCTGGCGAAGCATTTTGAAATAGCCGATGTCCTCGGGGGCAAAAGGGTCCTCGATAAAGAACGGCCGATACTTTTCCAGCCGCTTGACCAAATTGATGGCCTCAATCGGCGGAATTCTCTCGTGAATGTCGTGGAGCAACTCGACCTCTTCACCGCACGTGCTGCGGATATGCTCGAACATCTCCAGGGTCGCTTTGACGTAGGGTCTGACTTCCATAAGCCCATCCGACGGCAGACCAAAGCCGGCTTCCTTGAAGGGGGCGTGCTTAGACAGGTGCGGGGAACCATACCCGCTGCATTGTATTCGGATATGCCGAAATCCTCGTTTCATAGCCTCGCGGACGCTCTGCTCTATCTGCTTGAGGTCGCGCCCGCCACAATGCGTGTAGCAGTCCACTGCGAAGCGACACTTGCCGCCGAGTAATTGATAAACAGGCATGTTGGCTCTCTTGCCTTTGATGTCCCAAAGAGCCTGGTCCAGGCCGCTCATCGCATTGTTCAAGACCGCTGCGTTGCGCCAGTAGGAACTGGTGTATGCGGTTTGCCATAAATCCTCGATGTTGTCCACATCCCTGCCTTTGGCGAAGGGATTCAGGTACTTGTCTACCGCCACTGCGACAGCGAGCGGCCGCTGCTGGAACGTTGCACACCCGAGGCCGTAAAGGCCCGGCTCACTCGTCTCTACCTTTACAACGCACAGGCGTATCCCAGCCGGAGCAGTGAGAATGGACTTAACGTTGGTGATTTTCAGAGCGGGCAAGGCCTTTGTTGCCTTGGAATACACTTCCGCCACAGCATCATTTTTCTGTCTAAAAAGACCCAATACCCCGGAAATCGTTCCAAGCCCGAGGCCTTTAATGACATGACGTCTGTCCATCTAAGGCTCCTTCTTCTTTACTTGGAGTGTCTAAAGTGCCTAAAGTGAACTAAAGTTCAAAGTTGTAATTTTAGGCACTTTCGGCACTTTGCACTTTAGGCACTGATGAGGCCTTGGCAGGTTTTCGACGCCACCAGGTAGCCAGGATCGAGGCTGAGACATTCATCCAGGGGCCAAAGATGGCGGGTGCCAGAGCGGCCTGTGGGCTTCGCAGCACATTCATGGCCAGCGCCGAAGCCATCCCACCATTCTGCATGCCGACCTCAATAGCCACGGTTCGGCACCTAATCTGGTCCAAACAAAGTGCCCGTGCAAGCCAATAGCCCAGCAGGTATCCCACAACGTTATGAATCATTGCGGCCCCGATCACAACAGGTCCAACCGTCATAAGGTCGTCCCTGGAGCGGGCCGTTATGACAGCAATAATCAAGCAAATCCCTGCCATAGATACTATGGGAAGGGTCTTGTCCATCCAGTTGCCGGTTCTTTTGGCCCACACACCAATCACCAGCTTACTTAGAGCAACTACGCCTATCAGCAGCAGTCCGACAACAAAACCGTCCTTGCGCAGGGCTCCGCCGCCGAATGCCAAGACCGTCGAGGGTGCAAAAAGCCCCACACCTATAGCCAGCAGGATGCTGGCTGCTGCAACAAAAAATTCAAAATTCAAAATGCAAAATGCAAAATTGAGGAGTCGTCCCTTAGGGACTCCACAATTTTTGATATTTGATATTTGATATTTGATTTTCTTTTTCTCTGGGCTGTACAGGATGCGATTTGCAGCCAGGCCCGCAACGATTGGGACAATAATCATGTTGATGATTGAGAACATCATTTCGAAGAAGTTGACCGGGACGAACTGGCCGGCTAAGACCTTCATCCAGAAGGGCGTCATTACCGGCGACGCCAGAGTTGAGCAGGAAGTCATCGTAACCGACAAGGGCACATCGCCGCCCGCCAAATAGGTCATCACGTTGGAGGCTACACCTCCGGGGGCAGAGCCAATTAGCACCACGCCGGCAGCGACTTGTGCATCAAAACGAAATGCCTTGGCCAGTGTAAAACCTGCCAGAGGCATGACTGAGTACTGCAGGATAAATCCAACCAAGACCGGCCAAGGTATTTTGAACACCCGGACGAAATCGGCCACGCTCAAGGTCGTTCCCATGCCGAACATAATGACTTGTATCAACGGGACGATGAGTCCCCCCAGGTCGAACCCAAACCAGCTCATAAAAGCCGCCGGATAAACCATCGAAGCGGCCACAAATGCAAAGACCCAGACTGTAAAGGCAAAACTCGCCAGGAAGGGATGGCTCATAAAATACAGAGCCAACGAGGCAAACATCACTACCAGGGCCGGACCGAGCCATGCTCGATTGCCGGCAGCCAGCATGACGAACACCGCCGCCAGGCAAATCACAAATACGAACTTGAAGTATCTCAAAAATGAGCCTCATTGAGAATTTCGAATACTGAACAAGGAACATCGAAGTTCGAAATTCATTATTCAATATTCGATATTCGTTCCCAGAGAGCCTCAGCTCCACAGTCGGTCGTTGGAGCGATCTCTATTCCACTGGTCGGTAGGGCCAAAAAGCTCTCGACCTCGTTCGAGGTGCTCTTTCACGACGTCAAGGTTCAACTCTACGCCCAGGCCAGGTCCTTCGGGAACACGGGCGAAACCGTTTGCATGGAGGGGCTTCTCAATGCCCGTGGCCAGATTCTCCCACCAGGGAACGTCAACCGAGTGGTGCTCCAGGGCAAGGAAGTTCTGGGTGGCCGCTGCGCAGTGCACGTTGGCCATAAAAGAGACCGGAGTGCCTGCAAAGTGCATAGCCATAGCGACACCGTGCTGCTCGGCGTAGTCGCCGATCTTCTTAGTCTCAAGGATGCCGCCGGCTGTCGCCAGGTCAGGATGCACCATATCGATGGCGTGCTGGTCAATCAAGGGCTTAAATCCGTCGAGCAGGTAAATGTCCTCGCCGGTCAGCAGCGGGACGTCAACTGCACTTCTGATTTCTTTGAGCAGGTCGGTATATTCCCACGGGACCATATCTTCCAGCCAGGCCGGCTGATACGGCTGCAAGGCCTTACCCAGCTTAATGCAGCTATCGACGCTTATATGGCCGAAGTGATCCAGAGCGATAGGCACCTCCCAGCCGACCGCCTCACGAGCCTCGGCCAAACGCTGGGCCATGAGAGCAGCGCCTTTATCCGACAATTGAATCCCTGTGAAAGGATGTTTGCCTCTCCAGTCGGTGTCTCTGGTGGGATAGGTCAAGGCTTCAGGGACGCTGCGTATCATTGTGATACCTAAATCCATTTTAAGGAAAGTAAATCCCTGGTCGAGCCTCTTCTTTAGGGCGGAGACATCTGCGTGCGGTGTGTCAGCATACAGGCGGATCCGGTCGTGGTATCGGCCGCCGAGCATCTGGTAGACGGGCACACTGTACGCCTTGCCTACCAGATCCCACAAGGCCATCTCCACACCCGATACGCCGCCCCCCTGGCGACCGTGATGCCCAAATTGTTTTATCCGCTTGAATACCTGCTCAACATTGCACGGGTTTTGGCCCAGAAGCCTGCTCTTGAGCATAAGGGCATACCGCTCACTGCCGCCATCTCGGACTTCTCCATAGCCGCAGAGGCCCTGATTCGTATCAATGCGAATCAAGGGCACACGAAATGGTGCCCTGGTAATTACCGCCACACGCAGATCGGTAATCTTTAGCTGCGAGGGACTGGAGCTGCGACTTACGTTCTGCGTGGCAAAGGCAATCTGCTCTTCGAGAGGCGCAGCGACCACCTTCGCCAGGCTAAGACCTACCAAACTCGCGCCGGCACGTTTGAGCAGGCAACGCCTGGAGTACTCCAAATCCTGCTTTTGATGGTTCACCAGGTTCGCTTCTCGAGAATTTCTTTGATCACTTCCTTTGGTACAGGCAGTTGGTCTATGTTCTGTTCCAACCATTTGAAGAAATCCTCCCTGATCTCGTTTGACCACTTGCCATCGATCTGGCCGGGAGTGTACTTACCTTCTTTGAGGCGTTGATGACCGAAGCGGTCCCGCAGCATAATAGCTTCGGCTTGCTTAACGACGGTCTCAGCCAGATGCGCAGGGATAAAAATCACACCTTCTCTCTTAGCCAGAACTACATCGCCGGGTAGACAAATAGCCCGTCCGATCCGGATCGGCACGTTGATCCCAGTCAGCATCATCTGCTGTATGAAGGATGGGTCCCAGCCACGCACGAACGCATTGAATCCTTTGATTTCTTCCAAGCCTTCCAGATCGCGCAGACCCCCGTCGAAGACGACTCCGTTGCCGGACTTAGCAAATATAGAATTGCCCAGGTTGTCGCCGATCAGAGTGCCGTCGATAATCTTGCCGAAGCTGTCGGCCACGTACACGTCTCCTTTTTGCAGCATATCGATAGGCCAAGAATTCGATGCTCCGATCCGGCCCTCGGCACGGCCTTGATCGTCAATCATCTTCTTGACATCCGGCCGGGCGGGCATATACTGCGCCGTCAGCGCACGTCCCACGATGGGCACATCGCGGTGGATCATCTTCCAGTTGCCTTCAAACTGGTTTACGTACCCTTCGTTTCTTAGTATTGACCAGGCTTCTTCGATGGAAACTTTTCTCATCCTGTCCAGAATGTCGTCTGAAACGTTTGGTCGCCCGTCAGCAAGGCGCGGCCCATTCCACTGAGATGTGTAAAACAAAACCTGCTCCTTGCAGAATATTACGGAGCCTGACGTTCCGTCCGGACCGATCGGACTGGCGGCCCCTATGGTCAGTGCCAACGCCAAAATTACAATGGCCACCCCCGCCTGCGCGGGGGCAGGCTTGCCCCTGCGAAAGCAGGGGTTCGTTTGGCTGGTATTCTTCAGAGACGTATTGCGTTTCATGGTCACTCCTTTGTCATTTTCAATTCCTACTCTGCGAAGCAGCGCTTCGCTGCGAAGGACGAGTGTCACTTTTCATCGGCCGACGCCTACCGAATATTAGGCAAAAAGCATAAGGCAGTCAAATCAGAATTCAGGATTGACGATTGAAAATTGAAAATTATGATATGAGCCATTATCTGAGGCTGAATGAAAGGATTTAGCTATGCATAGAAAAGGAATCACTCGGCGTCAGTTCATCCAAACTACAGCCGCTCTTGCCGGTAGCGTGTTTTTGCCTTCTTGCGCATTAGAGTCCGCCATAGGCGGAAAGACCAAACGCACAGCTACTGATCAAGTGTCTTTAGGCAAGACCGGCTTGAAGCTTAGCCGACTCGGAATCGGTACGGGCACAAGAGGCGGCAGCATTCAGCGAGGTCTGGGGGCCGAAGGTTTTACCCGGCTGATTCGATATGCGTACGATCAGGGCATCACGTACATCGACACAGCCGACGCATACAAGACTCACCAACTTGTCTGCGCAGCCATCAAAGGCTTGCCTCGGGAGAAGCTCTTCATTCAAACCAAGATGCCAGGAGTTCCTGAAAATCCGCTCCAGACTATCGACCGCTACCGGAAGGAATTGAACGTCGACTATATTGATAGCCTGCTTATTCACTGCGCTGTCAGCAAGACCTGGGACGAGGAGCGCAAAAAATTAGTGGATGCCTTTGAGCAAGCCAAACAGAAAAAAATAATTCGTGCACATGGCGTCTCGTGTCACAGCCTTCCGGCCTTGGCGCGATCTGCACAACTTGATTGGGTTGATGTCAATCTTGTTCGTATCAACCCGCAAGGTGCCCATATCGACACTCCCGTTGAGAGCTGGGACGCTAAAAGCGATGCGTCACATGTGTCTGCGGCGCTGGAACAGCTCAACATAGCGCGGAAGAACCGCCATGGCATCATTGGCATGAAACTGATAGCAGAGGGGGACTTCGCCGCGCCGCAAGACCGTGAAAATTCCGTACGCTTTGTCATGCAGTGTGGTTTGCTTGACGCAGTCGTAATCGGATTCAAAAGCACCACAGAAATAGATGAAGCTATCCAGCGTATTAACTCTGCTCTGGCCCCGTCAGAGAAGCCTTGCTGCCGTAATCTCCCTGGCCGGGGTTTCTCTCACGGGGCTGGCCCCTCCAGGTTCGTTTCAGAACGAAACGAACCTGCTGGGGCTGGCATAGTGTTGCCATGCGTCTGAGCATCTTAGGTGTTCTACTCTGCGAAGGCCCTGCCTTCGCAGGGCTAAACTCGTCCCCGCGAAAGCGGGGAAACGAGTTAGCTGTGCCAGGTGAAGGCGAAGCTGCCCGCCAGGCATTTTTTTCGTCCCAGCCCCCGCTCCTGTCTTCCGACAGGAAGACGCGGGGGCCAGTTATCCAGACTTGGGCAGCTATTGTAAATGCGAACCAGATGTCCATCCCATCGTGCCCATACTGAACCGTCCCCAAAGTCTATACTAAAATCACTGATTTCTTAGTCCGCTTGGGGATCCCTTACGGGACAAGGTCCTGCCCATTTTCTGTGTTAATCCGCCTTACGTCTGGCGGATTAATCCGCGAAATCTGTGGTTAATAAGGATTGGCGTTCTCCAAAACGTGGCACGGGCTTCCAGCCCGTGAAATCACGGCCAAGATGGCCGTGCCACTGGGGCCATTTGGTTTGCCATCCGGCCGCCGCCGGCGACCCATTTCGCAGTCCCCCCGCCCCTCGGCCCTGGGGCCGAGGGGCGGGTCTTCATGACGCGAGGAGTTCCTTTTCAGCGGCCATGACGATCCGGTCAAGTTCGCGCATCATGATGGGGTCGAGTGTCGGCGCTGGCAGGTTCGCCACCAACTGGCGCCAGGTTTGGTCGGCTTGTTGGAGAATCCTCTCGTCGCCGCAAGGGGCCGACCGCGTGTGGTCGAAGTAGCTGCGATCAAAAAGCCGCGGATTCCACCCGACCTCCCTGAAATGCGCCAGTGTATGTTCGCTCTCAAGGTAGGTTTCTCTCTCGCAAAAGAGGAGTTCATTGATCAAGTCCACAGCGCAGGTGTCACTGTTGACCTCGATGCCGCGACTGAACTTGTAGATCGCCTCGTTGATCTCCAGGTCAATGATGGCCTGCGTGGGGGAGAAAGCAGCGCCATTGTCCAGTGCTCCGATCGGCAGAGGCATGCTGACCGTGCAGCCAAAGGCCATCTGTCGGTAGGTTTTCATGAACGCTGCTTGAAGGCCGGAGATCTTAGCCTCGACATAACCCGGCTCGACGTTGTGCACGATGCCATAGCGGCGGCGGAAAAGCTGATGGAGCGCGACATCAGCGAGGATGGCCGCGGGCGTGCAGTAGCACACCTGCGTGGTTTTCATATCCATCTCGCCGGTGATGCTCGTGGAGAAGTAGTAAACGTCCGGATTGATCAGGCTTGTCGCAGTAATGCAGCCAAGGATTTCCGCCGCGGCGACGATCACCGCGCCGGCCGGCGTCATCGGCGCGGTCGCGCCGAGAATCGGCATGGAAGCGAAGTTGACGGGAAAACCATACTTGAGAGCCTCCCCGAGCACCTCGCAGGAGCGCGTGTCCACCTTCAGCGGGGATGTAGTGCAGTAGGCGGTCACGAATATCGGCGGCTGCGTGCGCAATGCGTCCCGGTTGCCGCCCACGACCAGTGAGGCCAGATCGGCCAGGTACTTCACCTCCTTCGCCGCACTGGTGCCGACCCAACCTGGCTTGCGCGTGTTCAACAACAGCAGCCGCGACGACTCGATCGTCTCGACGCGTGGATCAAACTCGCTGCAAATCAACGGCGCGTTGACTGCTTTGACGCACGGCAGCGCGTTCCCCAGCCGAATCATGTCCACCTGGTCCTGGATCGTCGGTTTGCGGAACCGGCCCTGCGGATAATCGTAGAACCACGGTGCCGCGTAGCCGAAGTCCACTATGAATTCCTCCGGCATCGCGACGTCGTCGCTGGGAAGGCTGCGACAGAACGGATACCATAGCGACGAGCGCACCATGCGGTAGCGGCCACGTTGGGCGGCGACCTGCCGCTCGACCAGTTCCGGTTTGAGCCATGCCCGCCGCGCGGCGAAATCCACACGACAGCCGGCATCGGCCAGAGCGCGCAGCAGGAACTCGCCTTGGATTCGCAGCCCGGTCCGCTCCAGCACCTCCAGCGTGCCGCGGTGCAGCCTCTCCATTTGCTCCGGCTCGATAACTCTCAGAAAACCCTTGAGCATCGCCTGTTTCCGTCGCTGACGTGCCGCCCCGCACTAATTTCCAATGTCCGGCGAGAGACCCTGGAATTTGGTGGGAAATTAGTGCCGGGCTGCGGTTCTGTGACCACGGATTACACAGATTTCACTGATTTGTTATTTATATCTAATCCGTGTTAATCCGCGAAATCTGTGGTTGGTTCGTTGCGATACCAGACCAGTTCGATGTTCGCGCCGTCGGGAGTCTGATAGAAGCCCGCCACCGCGAATCCCGCATCAAACGGCTCCAGCAGGACCTTCATGCTCTTGCCTAACTCTGTGACCTGCTCCACATTCTCCACAGCGAAACCCACGTGCGGCATGTCGTGTAGGGGGCCAGTCACCGGACTGTCCGGCTCAAACCGCAGCCACTCCACGCAAAACGGATGCTGGTGTGCGTCGGTGATCCACACACGCGTCGCCGGCACGAACGTCATGCCCGGCTTCTTCTCGGTCGTCGGAATTCCCACATGATCGAATTGCATCAGGTTCCTTTGCATTGGATCTCCTTAATTTTCAGTGGCCACTGATCCCCGCACTAATCGCCGTTATACGGCGTGCGGCCCTCGAATTTGGGCGGAAATTAGTGCTGGGTCCCCTACCGAATAGTAGAGTCGCTGCACCACATAGTCTCATCCATAACAGAACGCTTGTACTCATGCTCCTCTTCTTTAATCGCATGATTAACCCCAGCGCCGGGGGAGCCCCCTGCCCTCAAGGGCAGGGCTAATCACCCCTCGGCCTCTGGGCCGAGGGTCCGTGATCACTGCTTAGGCACGATACCCCTGATTCGCCGCAACTGCTCTGCCCCCGAGAAGTACAGGTCGTTGCCCACAAATGTTGGGTAGCCGGGGGGATCAACCTTCCCGACAACATGGACGTTCGCGTCCTTCGGATCGATGCGCACCAGCACGTTCCCGAGGAAGGTCCAGATGAAGCCATCTGGGCCGCGCGTGAACGACAGGTATTCGTACGAAGGGTCAACCCAGTGCGGCCAATAGTCGTCCACCGAGACGCGCCACGGCAGGGTTCTTCGGAACAGCACTTCGCCACTGGCGACATCCACGCCATACAGGAGGCCGCTGCCAGAGCGTTTCGGATCCACTGTGTTCACCGTTAATCCCAGCAGCCGTCCCGTGGCGACTTCCGTGATCAGGCCCGTGGCTCGCGCCTTCGCTACGGGCACGATGTCCCACACGATCTTTTGCTCGCTCACATCGTAAACGAACAGTTTCGCCTCCTCGGTTTGGCGACTGTGATTCAGTTCGTCCGCCGCCGTTGACGTGGATAGGACTATGAGCCGTCCGCCGAGCGCCGGTGCAATCCAATGGAGCATGTAACCGCTAAGTGGCTTCCAGAAACCGTCAAGCTTGCCCGTTTTCGGGTCATACCACCCAAAGCCGCCGCCAGTGTAGCTGCGCTGCCCAAATCCGCCGAAGTAGATCTTGCCGTCCGCGCCGAGTGCCGAACTGTGCATGATCGCCACGCGTGTGGCACGAAATTCTCCTATGCGACGGGGGTTGCTCGCAGCGCTACCGGCGTCAGGTGCCGGTTGATTGGGCAGGCCGCCTTTGCCCAACGTCCAGGGCTGCGTGGGATCATAAACAAAGAGCGGGCCTCCTGCGTAGCCGCTGGAGTAAAGCTTGTCGCCGCAAACGATAGTGGTGTAAGGGGCCAGCCCCGTGCGGGGACCGCAGTAGGTGGTCTGGTCCGTTTTGGGATCGAAGATGAACGTGCCGACGTAGTCGTCACCTGTCCCGTAAAGCCGGCCGTCCGGTAACACAGACAAGGGATTGATGCGATGCGGATAGGTATCAACCTCCCGCAGGCGAATCGATTTCCAGCCCAACTCTTCCAGATTGGCTTTCCCCTCCTCAGCAACTGCGGCTTTTGCTTTCTGCGCCTTGGCATCTTCTCCCGTAAGGGATCCCCAAGCGGAGTGCGACCGGTACCAAAGCACCGCGTTGCCCTTCTCGTCCGGATCGATCTGGCCGAAGTAAACCTCCGGCTTCAGCACGGCTTTGTCCCACGGGGAAGCCTGCCTGGGCCACGGCGGCGTATCGTTCACTTTTGGAATCGCTTCTCCATGGTACAGCCAGTACTCCTTGTCGGGCGCGCTGCTTCCCTGGGGGACGCGGGCATACGCTCCCGGGAACTGCTCCAAGACATCCATCACGCGTTCCGTCGGTGATTCCAAGAGCACCTTCTGCTCCCCGGTCTTCAGATTCACCGCCACGAGGTACCAGGCGGGGACCATTCCGCTGGCGATATAGGCGTGCGTGTCGTCCACCCCCATGACGTAACGACTCCACGCGCCGTTGGGATGGCTCGGGCCCACTACGCCGAAATCCTTGACCACCTTGCCTAGCTTCGGATCATAGATATAGAGGCCGAGTTGTTTGCCCCGGGTTCCCGTGCCGTAAATTCGTCCGTCCGGTCCGACCGCGAGTGGCCGAACTTCTCCGCCGAGACCAGAGACGATTTCCCCACGATCCTCGAGGGTGTTCGTCGCTGGGTCGTACACGAACAAGTCCATGCTCCACGTCCGCCGCGACGGCGTGGCAATGTAGTACTTGCCATCGAAGCCGAGCGCTCGTCCGGACAGGTAGAACTGATGACCGTCCGGCAACCGTTGCTTCTTGACCTCGCCGGTGCCCAGGTCAATGGCATGCAGCCAGGTCGGCCCGTAGTACTCCTTGAAATAAATCTGGAGGACGTCCCATGACTTGCCATCCGGGTTGGGCACGAACCAGCGCTCCCAGACATTCACTCCGCGCGCCGGCGTGCCCAGCGACTCGGTCTGCAGAACTGGTGCGTTCTCCAGTACCTGCTTCAGCCCCGGTTGCTCGGCGACGCGCCAGTCCCGTAAGGGATCCCCAAGCGGAGGATCGGTGCCGGCAACGGCGCAGCTCACGCTTAGCATCGCGCCGGCGAACATTCTGATCCCAAAAACGGCCGTTGTGTTCATTGAAAAAAACCAGTCCACCGGCTCACCCCTTGCGCAAATCCTTTATCGGAATGGCAAAGCCTTCGATCTGGTTGTCCTCGCAGCGAATGTCGCGGGTCTCGGCCCCAATGAGGATGCCGATCCGGGAGAGCGGCTCTCGAGTTTCCCGAAGTTCGTTCTTGATCACCATGACCGACTCGGTTTCGCCGTTGATGTCGATGGCAACGCCTTTTTCTCCCCCGCTATCGACGATGCGGTTTCGCTCAAAGCGATTCCGGTGCGGCGCGAAAGCTTTGTTCCCGCCACGGAAGTGTATGCCGGCCTCGCCACTTCGCCGGATATCATTATCACGAATGAGGTTATCCGAATCACTGTGACCAAGGGTCATCCCGTACGTGCAGTCTTCGATCACGTTCTTTTCGTAGAGTCCATGCTGCGCACCCCAGCAGAAGTAGATACCCTCGCCACTGCGCTGCATTCGGTTGCCACGGACGATCGAACGTTGAGAACCCGAACCCGAGTGAAGGGCAAGTCTAGCGCCGTCATGCAGGTGACAGTTCTCGACAAGGACGTCGTGGGAAATGCCCCAGACAATGCCGTCGCAGTAGAAATCGCGCACGGTCACCTCACGTACCGTGATGCGGTTACATTCGTCCAGGCGAATGCTGCCGTCGTCAAACGCTCCCTTGTCGATCATTTCATTATGCGCCTTGTTGCCATCCAGAGCGATGTTCTCGATAACGACGTCAGCGACGCTGGTGCACTGGAGCAGCGAGAAATTCGTGGCGATTTTAGGGTCGCCTTCGAGGTGGAAACGCTCCTCCAGGCGGCGATCGAGTTTGAAGCGATTGCCCAAAGAGGCGATCAGCGTTCGCTGGATGATGTTCGTGCCCTTGCCGTAGGGATCCTTGCTGACAAGACGGACGCCGTCACCAACTTGAAACCCTTTGGGGTCGGCCAGGGTGATCTCCTGATCCCAATGATCACTGTCCACGATGAGTTTGGTGGTGACGGACGGCTCTTTGAAGAGCACCGAGTCTGTCCCGCTGCTCAGGAGGCGGACCTTGGATTGGAGAAATATCGAGTTGCGCAGTCGGTACGTGCCCGGCAGGACGCGGACCGTGCCGCCTCCACGCCGCGCGACGTAATCAACCGCGGCCTGGAGCACGCGATCGCCGGTGCCGACGAGATCCGCCTTCTTGGGGCCAACGGTGATGGTCAGGCGCTGGTCCCAGTCCGGTTCGACAGAATCACCGAAGATGGCCCGTGGGTTGGTGTTCTTGGGGAGGTCGTCGGCTCGCGTTAGCATTGAGCCAAACGCGCCGGTGACCAGGCCACTCACAGTCCATAAGAACTGCCTGCGCGGAAATCTCGGGGTGAGCGGTGTCATGGTGGTTCCTTACTTGGAAAACAAGTTCATTTTTAGCTCAGCACTAATTTCCCACCAAATCCAGCGGCTCGACTGAGCTCGCCGAAGTCCCGCTGTCCGAACGGGCCTAGTCCTATCCTACCGCGGCCTCTTGTACCTGTCAAGTCCCGCACTAATTGCCGATGTGTCACGAGAGGCCCCCGAATTTGTGGGGCAATTAGTGCGGGACCCCCAAGCGGAGACCGACACATCGATGCTTTCATCTGGCGCCATCTGGGTGGCCCGAAGGATGCGGTCCCGCAGGTCCCCGTCCATCCGAACCCCACGTAACACCAGACGGTCCTTCTCCAGCGCGGCCCTTGGACATCAAGTAAGTCGCCAGTACCCATTGAATCTCTTCCCGCCGCGGCGGAAAGGCCTTCGACAGACGGATCTCGTAGTAGCACTTGCCGGCCTTCTGGAACTCCACGACGAACCGCACGTGGGACACCCACTCGTCGCCGGTCAGCCAGGGAATCGAGGTTTCCACCACAAGTCCGTCGACGCTCTCGACTCCCGTAAGGGATCCCCAAGCGGAGAACTTTGCCAGCCGCTCCGGCTCGCCGCGCAGGGCGATGTCCGGAGAATCCCCGTTGACGATGAGCCCCAGCGACCTGGGGCACCGTTAGCGAGCCAACCCCCATTTCCCACGCAAGAGCCGAGCGCTTGGGTCGCCAGTCGCCCGCCGCCGGGTTGATCAACGACGAATCGCCGTCGCGGCTGTGGCAGTCGAAGCCAGTGCTGGCCCTGTGAGAGGCTCCTCTCCGTCGTCCGCGCAGGGGCATTATAGTTTCTCTCACGGGGCTGGCAGCGAAGGCCGCCAGGTCCTGAAATTGCTGGTGCTTTGACCGCCAGGGCACGCCGTAAAACGCGGTCTTAGCAGGTGCTAAAGAAATAAGAAAAGACCTGGATTTGTCTGCACATAGCCATTTTGAGTTGATTTGCCATAACAGACCTCCCTGAAATCCGGGTGCATCTGTAGTTTGTAGGTAGATTCTTCAAGCGGCCAGCGGCTTCTGCAACCATAACTGCTCCCATTGACCATTCAGCCAAGTCGTCCGTAACGCTAACATCGCTGAAGAACCAGCTCTGGTCCAAATCATGCCAGAGTCCTTCAAACGGTCCCCAACCACATGCCCACAGGCTCCTTCCACTGCCCCAGAACCAATATCGTAACCTCTGCTGCGAAAAATATCGTAACACATCTGCTGCTCATTAACCAATATGTAATGATGCAAATCCTCAATCGCCTTCCTCTTGCAAGTTCGGTATCTTTTTGTTTGCTCAGCCAGGTCATCTAACAGCTTCTTTGTCCAACCATCCCACAACAAAGCCAGACGTTCATCTACCCACCGCACTGTCGCCTCTGTGCCCTCACCAAAAAGCGCCTTGCCGCAGCCCCATACATGTTCGCAGGCATGATACCAATGCTACTCTGCGAAGCGCTGCGTAGCACGAGTCTATGATAAATGTAGCTCTACCAAAATGACTATTATGCTCTGTACGAATCCAGCCAGCCGCATCTCCCAGGTAAACTACCTGCTTAGCCTCACGAAATCCACATCGACAGGCCTTAAGCCATAAATGCCAGCCGAATCTCTCGGAGTTCTGGAAACTTGTCACAAATCAACTGAAATCTTGCTTATTACATTGATCTTGCCAATAAATAGCGCCTATTTTGACTTCATGCCATCCATCAATCTCGTGGGCTGTGGTGCCGTCAACGGCGATGTATAATCTATCAGGATGATTCTGGGGATTGGCTGGACATCTGCTGCGAAAAAAATCCTCAAGTGATTGGTCTTGCTGCTCTATTGCTAATGAGCCAACTTTGTGTACAAGACGCTCAATCGTGTTGGCAGAGACCTTTTGGCCTGTAAGTTTCTCGATCTTTCGGCTTGTCTGCTGAAAGCTATCATCGACAGCTATCATACAACAAGCTTCTACCAGAGAGGGGCTGACCTGCTCAGAACCGAGTCCGCCGGCCAGATCGTATGGCATCAGGCTTTCGCCGCAGTCCGGGCAGTAATAATAAGCTCGTTTGATGGTTATCTGTCCCAAGAGTGTAAGTATTTGTTTTGGCGGTATTGTACAAAGTATTTTGAATTTCCGCATTTACAGGGTATTGAACTGCCTTGGTAGCCGTTTTTTCCTTTGTTAACTACGCGTTGTAGAAGGCCTTGCCCCAGAAGTTGCATTTTTTCCTTGAGCATTTTTCCCAGGGCCTTAAAGTCGTGTTGAACCAATGCGAGTTCTTGGCTAAAAAGTTCTTCGATTTGTTCTAAGATTTTGGTATCCATGATTTTGCCCTCGATTGTAGGTTGTTAATGATGTTTTATCTTTTTCCTACATAGAGGGCATATTTTATACCAACAAACATGACATGCACCCCCCACAGGTGTTCAAAGACTGCTAACTATATCCGGAATGCTGGAATGCTGTCACTAAAAAATTCAAACTTGACTTTCAGAATGGCTTACCCCACCGCATGTTCGCAAAGCTGGGACGCACGAGTACCTTATGTTTTTCTGCATCAGTCCGTGCTCAAGTCTATGAGAGTCGTTGGAGGCAATTTTTGTGCCAAGAATCCGCGCGGGTCCGAAAAGTCAAATACAATTTTGTAGACGCGTCAAAAAGTGCGCATTTTCTGCTCATTTCTGTTCAAAATGCACGCATTTCTGTCAATTTCTGCTCATTTTTGGAGAGTTGGTTTTTCGCACCTAAGCAGTCCTTATTTCAGCACTTATAAAAATTTTCACCAAAAGTCTTAAAAACCAGGTGTCCAATTTGATGTCGCGACATACCCACATCGGGTCAGCCGGCCAGCCAATTTGATTGACCTGCCGATGCTTTGATGCTACCTTATTGCCAAACTAAATTACGGAGCTAAATCGTGGAACTAACATGGCTAATGAGACTACGAATCGCGGCTGCGATGGCCATCGGCGTGGTGCTAATCGGCATCCTGGGCTGGCCTTTGGCGGCACCGGCTGACCCGCTCGGACCCGTCCGGGCCGGCAACCTAAGTCTCGGTGGTACAATGATTTTGGCGCTTATGGCAGCTGCGGCCAACTTTGTCGCTTACTTTGTCTGCTGGCCTTACGGGCGAGAAATCGGCCCTCTGGCAACGCCGTCCGGCCTGGCAGTCTGGGCCATCCGCTCAGGCAGCATGGCCCAATTACTGCAACTGAACCCAGATTTTTCACAGCGCCAGGCGGTATTTGCAGCACTCAAATGGGAGCCGATCTTCTGGCTGGCTATCGTGGCTGCCGGATTTGCCGGTGTGTTATTGGGCCAAAAACTCCTGCCAAAGGGCAATGCCTCCGAGTCGCAGCAGGACGCTAAGTCCAATCCAAATAATTACTTAAACGCACTTATTGGCCTGGCAGGCTCAGGCCTGATAGCGTTGTTCTGTATCACCATACTGGCGCAGGACATCGCAATGGTTGACAACAGATTTGGCATGGTTCTGGGCCAGCCGGCTGTCGGACAAATTGTTTTTGCTCTGTTAGTCTCGTTCGGCCTTGCTGCCTTTGTTGTCAAGAGATTCCTCAATGTCAGCTACATATGGCCCATAATCGCAGGTGGCCTGATAATTCCTTTTGCAATAACAACTTATGCCAAAGCGGCTCTCCTGGAGCATCTTGTCGAGCGGTGGCCTCCCATGTTCTTCTCGAACGCAGCCATTTCCATATTGCCTGTGCAGATGGTAGCCTTTGGCACATTGGGCTCAATAGCCGGTTATTGGCTTGCTGTCCGGTATAACTACCGGCGGAGGTACAAAACCAAATAAGAAAGGCAAATTTTGTACATCTTTTTCGCATCCCCTCTTTGCGCAAGCACCTGAAATAAAAGGGCTTACACTCGAAACGTCTGATAACTACTTCTGCTTTTATCCACAAAAGCAAAATTGGTTGTTTTCGGTCTTGGAATTAGCCGAAATATAAATGGGTTTAGAGGTTGTTGCTTGGATGCGTCTTTGCAGTAAATCCTTTTGGCAGGGCGCGACATGAAGCATTTTGGCGAACAGTTGGCTAAATGATTTCGTACTAATTCAAGTAAAACCCGCCGACAAAAGGAGTTAGCGATGTTGGTTCTAAGCAGACAAAGAGACGAATCAATCATGATTGGCGATGACGTTGAGATAACCATCGTCGATGTACGCGGGGATAAGGTGCGGCTGGGCATAACAGCCCCTAAGCACATTCCTGTTCACCGCAGGGAAATATACGACGCGATTCAACGGGAAAAAGCCGAAGCAAAAAAAGCCGAGGAACAGCAGCAGAAACCTGCTCGCCGGCAGCCAGAGAAATCTGCTAAGCAGGCAGCCGAAAAGAACGAGCAAGAGCAGCCTGAAAAAGAACCCCAGCAGCAGCGATAGTAAAACAAGCAACCCGAATTCCTACCAGCAATTTCTCACCGCTCTCAGCCAAAATCGTTTCAGTTAGGGCGGTTTTTATATGCACTGAACGTGCTTTGTTCATCTGAGACATCTTGTTCGCTCAACCAATCGGGCAACAACTTCTGCAAACTAACTTTCTTTATGAAGGCCCTCTTTCAGAAAAGTATGAATCGTGAAGCCCTATTGAATGGTGCTGGCCTAACCCTTATGATCAATAAAGAAAACTCAAGGATACCATAATAGGAGAAAGCTGCAATGAAGCGCTCACGATTGAGCCGCCGCGATTTTCTAAAAGGCATCTGCGCAGGCACGCTGGCGAGCTTTGCTACTTTACGCGGGCAAGTTGCACAGACAGACAAACGGCCGAACATCGTAGTGATTTTGACTGACGACCAGGGTTGGGGCGACCTAAGCATCCACGGCAACAAGAACCTGATAACGCCGAACATCGACTCCTTAGCTTGGGATGGGGCCTTGTTTGACCGGTTTTTCGCCTGTGCCCTCTGCGCACCCACGCGGGCGGAATTTTTAACAGGCCGATATTATTCGCGCAGTGGCGTACATGGCGTCACAACCGGAGCAGAACGACTGAACCTCGACGAGAAAACCATCGCTGATACATTCAAGGCTGCTGGCTATGCTACCGCAGCTTTTGGGAAATGGCACAACGGCACGCAATATCCATATCATCCGAACGGCCGGGGCTTTGACGAGTTCTACGGCTTCTGCTCGGGGCACTGGGGACAGTACTTCGATCCGATCCTCGAACACAACGGCAAGATTGTGCGGGGAAAGGGCTTCATCATAGACGACTTGACCGATCACGCTCTGGCATTTATGAAGGAAAACAAGGATCGACCGTTCTTCTGCTATTTGGCGTATAACACACCGCACTCGCCTTTTCAGGTGCCCGACCGCTTTTACGACAAATACAAGGACCGCCCAATCAAAATGCGCAGCCGTGACGTGCAAAAAGAACAGCTCGATATAACCCGCTGCGTTTTGGCGATGTGCGAAAACATCGATTGGAACGTTGGGCGAATTCTGGATAAACTGGAGGAACTTAAGCTTTCGGAAAAAACCATCGTGCTCTATTTCAGTGACAACGGACCAAATAGCTGGCGGTGGAACAGCAATATGAAGGGGCGAAAAGGCTCCATCGACGAAGGAGGCGTTCGCGTGCCGTGTCTGATTCGCTGGCCGGGCCACATCCAGCCTAGCACAAAGATTCCGCAAATCGCCGGCGCCATAGACCTTTTGCCGACTCTGGCTGACATGGCTGAAATTTCAATCGTCAGTGATAAGCCACTCGATGGAATTAGTCTCAAGCCGCTTCTTTGGGGAAGGGCGCAGAATTGGCCCGACAGAATGATTTTCTCGCACCAGAACGGCCGAGTCAGCGTCCGGACGCAGCGGTATCGGCTCGATGATGCGGGCAAGCTGTTTGATATGGTCACCGACCCAGGGCAGGACCGGGACATCTCAAAGGATAAGCCCCAAATCGCAGCGAAACTGAGCCAAGCAGTTGCCCGGTGGAAACAGGAAGTGTTGCCCAAATCGGTGAAGGATGACCGGCCATTCCCGGTCGGCTATGCAGAGTTTCCCACAACGATATTACCAGCCCGGGATGGCGTCCCGCATGGAAACGTCCAGCGCAGCGCCAATGCGCCTAACTGCTCCTTCTTCGTCAACTGGAAAACTACCGACGACAAAATCACCTGGGATATCGAGGTAGCCAGCAGCGGTAATTATGAGGCGGTAGTCTACTATACATGCGCCGCGAAAGATGTCGGCTCAACGGTCGAGCTGCGTTTCAACCAAAGCCAGATTCAAGGCAAAGTTACCGAACCGCACGATCCGCCGCTAATTGGTGCCGAATTCGACCGGGTGCCACGTGCCGGCGAGTCATATGTTAAAGATTTCCGGCCGCTTCGCCTGGGCATCTTTCGCTTGGAAAAGGGCCGGGGCGAGTTAATCCTTCGCGCACTTGATGTTCCAGGCAAACAGGTGATGGACGTTCGCGCAGTGGCGTTCACTCTGTTGAAATAGTGTGCCATCGCCGTGCCGGCGACGGCTAAACGAGGCGTGAAGAGAAATCACCCTCTGTTCCTTTACTAAACAGCAACCTTGGGCTGAGTGTGATCTCTTCTAAGCAGCAGGCCGCGAACTACCCAAGCTGCACCCACACCTGCGATAACAAATGGTATGATAGTTTCTGCCCATGATGACATCACCAAACCAAAGGCTATGACCAGCGCTGCCACTCCAAGGCAGATCGACCTGATCCATAGCGGGCTTCTTTGCCTGGGGGGCATCAATTGCGACAAGACTACACCCTTTTCTACGGCCGCCATAATCTGTTTGTGCTCCAGCCGCTTCTTCGTATAGTACACCACGCTGATGACAATGACTGGACAAGCAAGGCCGACGAGCACCAACATCACTGCAAAACCTTCTTGAACGTGCATGTTTCTTCTCCTTCCAATTCCAAGAGCTATTCTCAAACAGGACCTTAAGCCGCCTCGATTCTTACTAAGCCTTCGTGGGTCTTCAGATAGATGTCACCGACACAAACGAGCTGGCCTGGGTTTACTATGTCGGCGATCCTACGTTTGTCTGCCTTGGGCACCACCATCAAGGGCAGATCCGTCCTTATGGAATTATTCTCTACCCAGGCTGGTCGTGGATATTTGTTAGTGCTCATCTTCGATCTCCGTAAATTATTGAATCTTTTCTGCTTAATTCTATCCATTTTTCGCAAAGTTAGTCGTGCTCTAACTATAATCGGTTTCAAAAAAAGACCGATTTGCACACGTCTGCCAGTCCGTTTTTTGCCTTTTTAGCGCGCGCAGAATTTTCCTAAAAATTCCGTGAAAAATTTGAAACCTCGCTGCCAGCTAACGCGACTAAGTTAAATGCCTAACACCAAGAGTACTGCTTTCGTGCTGCCGATCCAGCCTTCGCAGCCGCTTCGGCAGCCCAGACGCACCAGCAAAACGCCAAAACCAGAATACTACAAATACTCCTTTCATGGTATGCTTGCATCGATTGGCAATTTTCCATTGTCAATCGGGTACGGCCAGGGTGCTTATGACAAGTGCAATAAATTGGCTGGCCTCTACGTCTAAATAAAGTATTCTTAACGCAATATGCAACTTGAGTCCGGAGTTGCAATTCGTTGAATTGCAACAAGTTACCTCGTTTCGGAGGACGGCATTATTACACACAAGCGGCAAGTGACAATCGAGCGAATTGATTTTAGCCGCCCGATACGGTATCCTAAGCAGCAGTACGCCCAGCCCGCCAGATTTACCCGCCAGACGTATGGCGGGCGAGTGGCGGGCAAACTGTTTGGCAGAAAACAAAGAACGCGATTTGGAAAGGAAGATGAAATGGTCAAGAGAAACATTGTCCTGCTGGTAATTTTGAGCTTGATGTTGGTTGTCTCGCCTGCAATTGCGGCGGTCGAGCGGCCACAGAACATCATATTATTTGGCTGGGATGGGGCGCAGCGAGACCACGTAAACGAATGCCTCAGCCGAAAAGAGCTGCCCAGTTTGCAGAAACTGACTGACCAGGGCACATACATAAAGATCGACATCGAGGGCACGACCGATACTAAGGCCGGCTGGTCCCAAATCATGACCGGCTATTACCCCGAGGTAACGGGCGTCTATAGTAACAGCCGGTATGAGCCTATTCCCAAGGGCCTAAGTATATTCGAGAGGCTCGAAAAGCAGTTTGGCGCCGATAAGTTCGTTACTGTTGCGGTGATCGGCAAGCTAAGGCACTGTGGTGAGATTGACCCGCCTAAGAAGATCCGTTTAGACGAAGAAGAAAAGCAGGAAAAGGCCGAAGAAAAGAAAAAGCAGGCCCAGCCCGGTGCGGGCAAGGCACCCGCAGGCAAGATTGTAGAGGAAAACGGCGTGAAATATCGTGTTATTCCAGGCTCACCCTACTATAATATGTACACTGCACTGGAAGTGTGGGAGTTCGGCTTGATGCAGGATGCAAAGGTCGGAACAAGAGCTATCGAGCTGCTGGAAAAGTACAAAGACAGACCCTTGTTTTTCTTTGTTCATTTCGCCGAGGTCGACCATCAGGGCCACAAGTTCGGCGAGAACTCCAAGGAATATAACGATGCCCTGATCTCCAACGACCTGTGGACCGGCAAGATTATGGACAAAGTTAAAGAACTGGGCTTGGCCGATAAAACTCAATTCTATGTCACCACGGACCATGGCTTCAACGAGGATGCAAACAACCACCGCTTTGCACCATATGTGTTTCTGGCCACTAACAACAAAAAGGTCAACCGCGACGGTCGCCGTCAGGATGTGGCCCCGACAATTTTAGAGGCGTTCGGCCTGAACGTAGGCAAGCTGACGCCTGCAATAGACGGCATCTCGTTAACCAAGCCGGATAATCGTCCGCCGGCAGTCATTACCCCTCCGAAAACCCGCAAGCAGATAAAAGAGGAAGCCACGAAAATCCGTGAGCCGGACGTAGTCTATGTCCCTACACCGCCGGAGGTGGTAGAGAAGATGCTGGAGCTGGCGGAAGTCAAAAAGGAGGATTTGGTCTATGACCTGGGCTGCGGTGACGGGCGAATCGTGGTAATGGCAGCCAAAAAGTACGGCTGTAAGGCCGTAGGTTACGACATAGACCCAGAGCGGATCAAAGAATCGCTGGAAAACGTCGAGAAGAATAATGTCGGGCACCTGGTTACAATAGAGCAGGAAGACATCTTCACCCTCGACCTGAGCAAGGCAAACGTAATCACCCTTTACTTGCTACCGAGCCTGAACGTCAAGCTGATCCCGCAGTTGGAGAAGCTCAAGCCCGGCTCGCGGATTGTTTCGCACGATTTCGACATGAAGGGAGTGACGCCAGACAAGGTGGTCGAGGTTACTTCTGCCAGCGGACAAGTTGAGCACACAGTTTATCTATGGACCGCGCCGCTGAAGAAGGAGCAGAATAAGCCTGCCTTTGTTCCACGATGATTCGCTGGGGTGCTCAATCGAAAATTGACAATCAAATCGCCCCCGTTTCTGTCCCGATGCATCAGGACACGGGGGTGATTTTGTTTGTGGTGGATTATTTTGTATACTCTATTTTAGAAACGCCAGATACGACCGCGCGGAGTCAATGTGCCGACTCTTGACCCCGCACCAATTGTCCGGGCAGTGGGGCTGCTAACCACTACCTAACTCGACTGCATTGTTAGAGAATTGGTGCGGGGTTGACTAAGTGTGCGCGGGAACCTAATAAAGTCCGGTAATACGTAGCCCGGTAAATGGAAAACTTCATCCGCCGCTTGCCCGCCATACGTCTGGCGGGTAAATCTGGCGGATAAAACTGAGCTGAGATCGGTCGGAGTAATGTGCCTATGAAAAGAGAGACCCCCGGCGTGGCGGGGAAGACAAAAAAGCAGTGGCTGTTGGCCTCTGAGGTAGTAGTGCTACTTTGCCTGGTAGTCATCGGGGCCGCCAAGTTAGAGATAGTCGATGTAAATACTGTCAAGGCAGGAATCCTCAGCCAGGTTGCACGAATTTATCCGAATAAGGCTGATGCCTATGCCTTGCTTGGAAGACATTACTGCTCTTCCGGCCGGTCGAAAGAAGCAATCCAAGCCTGCGAAAGACTGGCCGAAATGAGGCCCGATGACGCATCCGCGCATGCTATGCTGGGAAATGCCTACTACGAGGCAGGCCGTACCCAGCAGGCAATTGACAGCTATAAGAAAGCTACAACGCTCGACCCAAATTGTTTCGATGCCCACCTGGGTCTGGGCGAAGCGTATGCCGGTTTAAGCCATCATGCAGAAGCCATAGAGTCCTACAAACAAGCCATAAGAATAAAGCCGAATTCTGCCTTTGCTCACCTGTCTCTGGGTCTGGCTTTTAGCAACTCAGGCTCTTACGAAGAAGCTATGCAGGCCTTCAGGCAGGCTAAAGAGCTTGACCCCGATGTCGCGGGAGTCCATCTGCTGTCCGGCAAGGCTTATCTGCAGGCAGGTCTCTACGAACAGGCCATACAGTGCTTCAGGGATGTTATCCTAACCGACCAGACTCACGCACAAGCATACTTCAATCTGGGCAAGGCTTATCTTAGGGTCGGTGACCATGCTCTGGCTCTGGAACAACAGAAGGTGTTGCAGACATTAGATCCGAAAATGGCCAACGAGCTTGCCGAGCTTATTAACAACAATTAGTTCGTGGCTCGTGCCTCGTCGTTTTTACCGCCGAGTGCGCAGAGGACGCTGAGATTTTTAATTTTGATTTTTCCTCTGCGGTCTTAGCGTTCTCTGCGGTTAATCCGGCTCGGGTCAGAGCCACAGGTCACGAGCGATGGATCTGGCTGCGTAGCCATTCGACGCTTTTTTCCACATTGCCCGGCGCCGCTTCACATTCTATCGACAGAACTCCATCCCACTTGGTCTGCTTGAGCAATTCGATGCAGCCTACGATATTATCAGCGTTGACTCCTTCGCCAATTGCCACCACGGAGGTGGCAATACCGGTCTGCCCGCCCCGGACGGCTTCAGCCAGCTCTTGGCTAACGTCTTTGATGTGGCAATGCGAAACCTTGTCCCGAAATCTTCGCAGGAATTTCACCGGGTCCTGCCCGGCGATAAAAGTATTGCCAGTATCCAAATTCATCCTCAGATAAGGTGAGTCAAAAAAGCCCAGAATTTGCTCCATAGTATCCGGATTGGTGGTGTAAGGTCCGTGCGGCTCAACATTGATGATGATGTCGTATCTTTCCGCCCACTCCAGCACTACGCGGTAATACTGTTTCATAAGAGACATGACTTCCTTATCGGTGTACCCCTGCGGCTTGCGGCCACCGTCGGTGGTGTCTACGCATGGGCATCCGAGGGCCTTGGCGAACTGGATGGCTCGGATTGTGTAGCCGATGCCACGATACTGACCTTCCGGGCACGACATCGGATAGGCCGCATCCAGTTGCGAAACCTTCAATCCCATCGAGTCCAGGTAGCTTGCCAGTTTCAGAGGATCCGTGTGAAGCGGAATGTGCGGATTATAGCCCAGAGCCTGGACGAAGTAGTCCCCATCAATGGTGCCAAACTCAACGTAATCAATGTCGTGGTCTCTGGCAAATTGACAAGGGACTTCATAAGAAACGTCAAAATGCCGCCAATTGTCTACGTGCATTCCTAATTTCAACATAGTTTTTTACTCCTTCTACCCCGCACCAATTGTCAGACGACAATGCAGCCATCCCTGTTGGGGGTTAGCCGTCCCGCCCGCCGCTCAATTGGTGCGGGGTCGCAATGCTATAGTTCATCCGGCCGACTGTCCGGTCTTGGCGAGACCTTCACGCCCTTGGAGCTGTACCTGACGACCACAAAGATCAACGGCTCGCTGCCGGTATTGGTAAGCCCGTGATAGACCCAGGGCTCGGCGTACAGAATGTCGCCGCGACTGGCAGGGAATTCTTTACCGGCCAAAGACCATGTCCCCGAACCTGCTACTAAAACAAGATATTCCTCCTGGGCATGTCGATGTGCTCGGTGCACAGCTTTGCCCGGTTCGACCACAGCTACTGCCGTCAGTACATCTTTTGTCCCGTGCGTCTGGCCTCGGAAGTAAGTTCGCATCTGGCCCCAGTCTGCCTGGTGCAAGGATGCAGCGTCCCAACCAACAACCTGCGATTTCAGCAGTTTCGGTTCGCCCTCGCTTCTGCCTTCGCTCGCCCCCACGTCTGCCGACGCGAGTCGGGCCGGCGGGCCAGAAGACGCGGGGGCTGCGTCCGTACGATACGCCATAAATAAACCGACACAGAGACTGGCGACACACAACACTAACGTCCAGAACAACTTTGCTGTCTTTGCGAGCATAAACACCTCCAAATTAGTACTCTGGCACAATCTAATATTGAAAATCTGCTTTGGATTAACCCCGGCGCTGGCGCCGGGGGATAGCCCCTGCCCTAAAGGGCAGGGCTAATCTCCCCCGCCCAGGGGCGGGGGCTAATTAACCTCGGCCCCTGGGCCGAGGGGCTGTCTTCTGACTTCTGATCTCTCAGGTCTGCCCAGGTAGCGTTGAACTTTTCGTGTGAACGCCACCTTTAGCTGAGTCGACCGTTACCGTGAAGCTGCCTTTTCCCTTGACCACGAATTGCACGTGCGCGGCGCTCATACCGCCGATAGTGTCCAGCTCTACGCGGTGAGGACGGCGTTTGACCGCTTCAATGCGCTTAAAGAAGCGATCTGTGACCCGGCCTGCCGAGAGGACATCGAGCTGGTCGCCCCGAATCGAAACAACATCTGGCGGACTGATGTGATTGGCCACATCCTGAGCCGTTCGCGTCGGTATCAGACGCTGATTCTCCACGGTCACCCATATCCTAAATAAGTCATCGGCAAGTTTTTCTGTCTCGATGTCACTGATTCGCAGCAGCGGCATCATATCCGCATGATATAGTGTGAACGCCATATTACGGTGCAGCTCCTCCTCAAGCAAGAACGACGGCGGTATACGTCCCCATTGTTTTTTCTGGCCGCCAATCTCAATTTTGCCGTATGTGGGATGATCGTACTCTCCCCAAGGGATAGCGCCATCGCCTAAAAGCACGTACTCGATAAATGCCGCTTCGTCTTCGTCCGAGGGCTGGTCAGCGGTTTTGTAAAGGTTCTTGGGCGTCCACAACTCGTTTGTGAATGAGAGAATGCCCCGACCGGCATAGAACCAATCATCTTCGCCGCCCCAGACGGTATAAAGGTCCTTCCAGGTAATCATCGAGCGATAAAAGGGCAGGATTTTTTCGCCGCGTTCGGCAATGACTACGAGCACTTGTTCATCCTCGTTCCTCATTGGACCGCCTTCGCGGCCAGGGCTTCGCAGAATCATGCCGCCGGAATTATGGTACGACTGTGAAGCAGCAATGTTGGGATGGGCAAGAACAAACTCTGCCACCGCACGGGTCTCAGGCTGGGAAAACGGATAGTCCTTGGCACCATGCTGGATGTAGTCTGGCTGCCAATCATATGCCCAGTTTCGGTTGAGGTCGTAGCCGCCCGGACCATCTTCATTGATCCGCCCGTCACCATCATTATCAATCCCTTCCCAGCCCAGCAACGTGTACTGGCCAGGCTCATCAGGCCTTGCCCGTACCATCAAATATTTGGGATAATCAGGGTGCAACTTAAACCGACCCTGGGGGTCTTTTTTGCGCATCTGCGCGATAAAACCGTCACCATTGAGGTCTTCGCAATCGTCCTCATCCATAAGGCCATCGCGATCATCGTCTGTAGGCTCCATGCCTGACCGAGCAAATTGTCCGCCGTGAATCCAGAAGTCTCGGCCATCGGGATTAATTGTGGGCAAAAGATAAAAGACGCGGTCGTTGAGCAAAGCAGTCACCTTTTCCAGCCGGCCATATTGATGGCAAAGATACCAGCCGGTGTAAGCTACCACTTCACCTGCCTGAATCTCGTTGCCGTGAATGTTGCCGTCGATATACATACCGGGCTTGCGATTCGGATCGCCAACCCCGCACCAATTGGAGCCGACCTCGGGCATTTGCCCGGCAGTAAGACTGACTCTCCTGCCAGTGGCAATTGGTGCGGGGCGCGCGGTCACTTCCAAGCACCAGATGTCTCGTTTCTGATAGGACTTGCCGATGGAATAAAGCTTAGTTAGCTCGGGAAAGGCCTTATGAAGCCGGGCAAGGATAGCCCCCAAGCCCGCATGGTCGTAATATCGATTCCAGGCGACCGGGACCTTCTGCTCTGCTGAGGCGCCCAGCGCAGGAAAAGTATGCTCCGCCGGGTCACTGGCTTTCGGTTTACGCTCAGTGATCTGGGCAAGACTTATCCTCGCTGGCGGCAGGATCACAGACAAAAAAAACCAAAGGGCGATAAATGTCTTTAACTTTATCCGCCATACGTATGGCGGATTTATCTGTTGGCTCATTGGAAAAACCTTCTATTTGGCTTCCCGCGAAGCCGGGTCCCTCACGAATTCGATAGTTCCTTCGACCTGCCCGGCCAGCATCGAGACGACTTTGAAATCAACGCAGTCACGGTTTGGAGCGTGTATTACGTAGCGTACCTCAGCCATCCCGCAGCTTCCCTGGATTGTCGGCAGATTTGTAATCCTGTTTCCCGACAGAAAATACTTGTTGTCCAGCTCTACGACGATGCGGGTCGGATATACCTCACGTGTTGTTTGGCCGTGCGCCAGCGAGGTGGGCAGAAAACCGGTATTCTCCACCTGAATCTTAACCTCGTACACATTTTCACCAAGGTGTTTGGCTTGGACTTTTCGGATGCCGATGCGTGGAAGCTGCTGCGCAACTTTTGTCAGAAAATCCACGTGCCTGGCAGCGATGTCCTCGACCATCGCCGGCGGAGGATTGCTGTGTGAGAAAGGACGATACCCGCCGACCTCCACTCGCTTGCCTGGAAAATCGGGATGCTCTATCGGCTGCCACCGGATAAACGCTTCGGGGGCATGTTCATCGAACCACTTGAACTCTTTGCGTTGCTCTTCGTTGCGCTTATCTTGGTCGGTCTTGGACTTGTCAGCCGTTTTTTTGCCGTGCTCCGGCTTTCCTCCCACTGACGAGTCGCCTTCTTCAGTTTTTTCATCAGTCTGGCCGGCTTTGGAAATCTCAATAGTAAGAGCCGGACTCCAGGGACAGGCCGCCAGTGACAGTCGGCCTCGATGGAAGTACATCCAATCACTGAACGTGCCGGGGACCCCCGTTTCTGTCTTCGACAGAAGACACGGGGGCAGCTCTTTTTTCAATCCGAGTGCCTCTCGATACTTCTCGCCCATCGCACGGTAGTAGGGCAAATCGTTCTGGTCAATCGCGGCCATAGGCTTTCGGCCCCTGCTTCTGCCTTCGCCGGAAGGCGCGGGGGCAGGGGGCGCAGCTTCAGGGGTTTTTAGAAGATTATCCGCAGCGCCATAGGTGACAATGATGCCAATATTTGGATGCCCGATTACAAATTCAGCAAGGGCTCGCGTTTCGGCTTCACTAACCTGATGCAGACCAGCATCCGGGGCGAAGAATTCATAATTGTAAGGGAAATTGCGGTTGAAGTTGATGCCTCCTGGACCATCTTCATTCCATTGCTCATCATGGTCGTTATCGATGCCTTCGATAAGGTATCGCCATCTGCCGACCTGCCCTTTAGTGCGGTCGGCCTTGACCAGCAGCCGGTCGTCTTCCGGATCAAGGATATATTCGCCCTCGCGGTCTTCAACTCGCATCCAGGTAATAAGACCATCGCCGTTGAGGTCTTCGGGGCCATCTTCATCTACCAGTCCATCGTGGTCGTCATCAACCGGCTTATTGCTGAGGCTTGTCTGGAATTTGGGCCTGCGGAAAAAACGCTTTGCGGCATCAGGATTCAGCCGGGGGATGACATAAATGGTTGTCGTCTGCAGGAGCTTGGCTATTTCATTGTCGCTTTCGTATCGCTGGATCAAATGTTCAATCCAGCATACCGTCAACGAAGACCCTATCAGGTCGTTGCCTTCGATCCCTGCCACCAGCAACATTGCGGGCCGGGTCCGGCGGTCTGATTCAGTACCCTGACCTACTTCTACCAGGGCGACCCTACTGTTACCAAGTGACTTTGCAATGCTGACAGTGCGGACAAGATTGGGATGATCCTTGGCGACCTGCGTCAGATGCTTGGCTAAAGCTCGATTGCTATAGTAGCTGATAGCATTCGCAACGGTCAGCGGCATAAGCAACAGACTCACAGCTATCGGCAGAAAGCAACTGGCCGAAGGCAAAGATTTTCGCTGAAAAAGATTTAGTGACATTGTGTGTCCTATCCAAAATTTAGCCTTTATTATGCCTAGCGAACGTTGTCGCGGCAAGTTTTTTAGGGACTGATTTTTCTCGGCCCGTGGGAGATTAACCCCGGCGCTGGCGCCGGGGTACCCCTGCCCTAAAGGGCAGGGCTAATCTGCCCCGCCCAAGGGCGGGCCACGCCAGATATGGTGTACGCTCGCTTTTATAGTTAAGCAGGGGTAAATCAATGACGATATAAAGTGCAGGTTCGGCCCAGGGGCTGAGATTAACCCGCCATACGTCTGGCGGATTAACCCCGGCGCTGGCGCCGGGGGTAGCCCCTGCCCTAAAGGGCAGGGCTAATCTCCCCCGCCCAAGGGCGGGGGGTG
>Ga0315312_1000818_pt1 | contig 29844 bp, 27 predicted proteins | sample TDP7_MG_FD_203629 | JGI IMG/M metagenome (GOLD analysis project Ga0315312, IMG submission 203629) | Freshwater sediment microbial communities from Lake Towuti, South Sulawesi, Indonesia - TDP7 | ecosystem: Environmental > Aquatic > Freshwater > Lake > Sediment | place: Indonesia: South Sulawesi... | reverse complement strand
AAAGTGGCCTGCTTGAGAAGTGCCTCCTCTGTCACTTCTGGATTGGTAATCTTTAATGGTTTCATGGCTCTTCATTATAGAGCCTTTTAATATGTTTGTAAAGTTATTTTTTACCATTAGTTTAGTACCACGCTTCGTGATGACATTATCACGAAGCTTACTCCACTCTGGTGAGGAGTAGAAAGCTTGCGCTTCATCGATATGTTTCTTTCGATCTATGGCAAGCTCGATCAATTTTGCCTGGACACGCCGAAACCGCGGGATGGAAAGAAGCAGTGCACTAATTCCGCAAGCGGCAAGGACGCATATCCACGGAAGGACTTCTCTAAGACTTCGAGAGGGACCAACGTGGAATAAGAATAAGTATATCGCGATCGCAGGGAGCAATAATCTAACGATGTAGTCAGAGGGGCTCAGCTTGACTACCCGCCGAGCCTCTTGTTCGAGTAGTTTCCTGACCTTCAGAGTCACGCTTGAACCGTCAGCCAGTTTGACAATAGGATTGTGAGGAAGTGGCATGCGTCTTTTTTCTTCGCTCTTTGGCCAACATCGGGGACAAATGTGCCCGAGCCCCAACGATGAACGACGGCGCCAGCGACCTTGTCGAATAGTCCGGCCACAGTAAACACAAAAAGTTTCGGGTAAATCATACATGGCTAGACGCCCAACGACTGAGGTCAGCGGTGGTTGTAAGCCATCCGCTGGAGTCATTTGTTGGAAGGTACGCCACTGCCTTTGCTAATCAGAAAATGGTCTCCTCGCCTATCCGGCTTCTTGTACCGGCATGTGATTTCAAGTGTGCCGTCCGAGAGATGCATGGGTTCCTTCATTTCAAAGCCTGCCCTCTCAAGTGCATGATCCAAGTGCTTAATCGAGAAATCTTTTGAGATTGACTCCAGCATGAAATTCTTGACGAGAATTGTGAAGCTTCGGGACGGATCCTTCGTCGGCTTTGGAAACACATCTAGTCGTATGACGTCTTCGGTCAGCCTAAAATCCTTGATGGAGGTTCTCCAGCTTAAACGCAGACTGTTCCCAAAATTAGCGACATTAGCAGCTTCTACGACGTCTTTAACTACCTTACCTTCCCTTAACTCTTCATCCCGCTGGATTTCCACTCCTTCATATTGCTCAGCGATTCCTCGCATTGCATCGAGAACAGCGACGATGTAGCTTTCGTCATACGGAGTTAAACCTGATACTGTGGACCCGCTCTTGACTGGAGATTCACTCGAAGTACTCCTGATTTCCGCTAGAAGGTTGGCCCGGAGTTTTTGCTCGATTTCAGCGACGATGGCGCCGGTCTTCGGTTCGCTTGGCCCCTTCGGCGAGAGCACACCGATCAGTGCGGCGATTATGGTTGCAGCGGCACCGATGACCGCTACGATTATGGCGATGGACCGCTTTTCTGCCATTGGTTCAAAAAACCTCTTCCAACAGATATTAGACGGAAATATTATATTGTGATATAATAATTCCGCCTATCATTAAATGTTGAATTCTTGCCTAACCTATAAACATTAAAAGGATTTTTGGGGTGAACATCATGGATGTCCACAATTCCAAAGAGCGCAAGCGTTTTTGGGAGGCCTACCGGGGGTGCGCAGAGGAGAACAGGGTACGCCCAGACCGCTCGCCCTTCTATGTCAGGTGGGTGAGAGACTTTGCGAATTTCCTCCCGGAAAAACCTTTCCCGGAATAATGATATCATGCAGCCTCTCAGGAACATCCAGCCTCGGTCTTCTTGGGATAATAAAACACTATCAAAAAAGGATAGAACGGTCAAGATATTTAAATATCGCGGGATGGATAAGGATTTGTCAAAAAATTCCTGCCTCATCAATCGCCTTTTTCAGTAAATCAGAAATGCTTAATTCATTTGCCCATTTTTTTAGATAGGCCATATCGAGTTGCGAGCCCTGAACCTTCAAAACGCACAAGACATCATTCCACTGACGCTCTGAAATCTCTCCCCCCGCCTTATACCATTCGAGTTTATTGAGAATGATATCTTCAGGGGTAGGAAAGTAGAGCTGCTGGAGTGGTTGTTCAGAGACAGTCCTTAAAGATCGCCTTGAGTCGAGAAATCGGTGCCTTCCGAATCAGCTCAATATGCAGTTGCTCAACATCAGAATGTGTATCCAAAGATAGCATTTTCATAGTTGTCAAACGAACGTTACGGAAAGTCTACTAAATTGGTTTTGCAAAGTCCACCCTTGTTTTTACAAACGCATAGTGCAAAGAGCAGACGGCATAGCGTCTTTAAAAATATTGGGGAGATGGGGTGATGAGGAGATAGGGAAACGAGGAGATAGCGAGAAGGATCGATTTTCGGGGGGCTTTTAAATTATGAAAATTTAAAGGCCATTTTAATGTTTGTGAATTGTGTCCTATTACTTTACTAACACATCTTCGGTTTCGAAGTTGGAAAGGCTGCGGTCGCTTCCTTCTTCAAATCCCTTTATCCAACTTTTGATGAGATCTTTACCATAGGCTCTTTCCCATGCCTCTACAATGAGGGGAACTGGAATATCCGCATAAACCCCATGAAACTGTACATATTCCATAAATTTCTTATTTTCTAAATTATAGGCCTGGAAAAGGGAATCCTCTCGGCCATTAAATTCGAGGGGTGGCACATGATGTCTCTTGCAAAGTTCACTGTTGAAAGCCGGAGTCGTCTTCACCCATTTCCCCTCGAGATAAAACTCCACAAAACCGTGATAAACAAAGAGGTTGCTGCCTAAAAATTTGATGAGCTGTTTTGTGGCGAGATGGTTACGGACGTCAGCAAAGCCGACTCGCGAAGGGATGCCGCAGGCCCTTCCCAGAGCGCAAAGGAGAGATGCCTTCGGCACACAGAAGCTTCGACCGCGTCTTAGTACATAGCTTGCACGATAATGCTCCGGGAGATAAAAAGGGGAATAAGGATCGTATCGAATGTCGTCACGCACCGCATAGTAGAGTCTCACTGCAACTTCTACAGGGTCTGTACTTCCCTCTACGATCCCTGCGGCGTAATCCTGAATGCTCTTGTGATCGCTGTCGACAATCTCCGTAGGCGCCAGATAGAGCAAATTGTCTTCTTCCAATTTTTCCTCCTCAACCTCAGAAAAATCCCCCAATATTCTCTTAACGGACATAAGTCGTCTTCTCCTTCACATCTTTTCTGTTCATTGGCGTAGGCTCACTGATCGCTTCGGGCAAGAAATTCCGGCAGCTACGTCTACCTTTAATCGCTGTCATCAAATCCATTTTCTCCTCTCCTTTCCTCTAAAGATGAATTTTCTACAAGATGATATGAGAAGTTTATTTGATCTTTACGAAATAGTGCACTTTATTTTGTAGCCATATACAGCATAACACAAAAATGATTTAGAAATAAAAGATCCTTGCAATTTTATGAACTTCTTCATGTAGAAGTGTGGGAGCGGGATAGTTCTCAATTTAAGAATATAATTTTCCAGAAAGGGGGGTTTGTGTTATATTTGAAATGGTATTACACTTAAAAACGTTGAGATAAAGGCCATGAGTGAACCACGAGATAATCTTCCGTCCCAACTCACCAAAAGAGAATTTTTGAGATTCTGTGGGACGAGCTTCTGCGCGATTTCCCTCGGACACCTCTTCGGTTTTCCAGAAACGTCTCGGGGACAGATCGTTAAGAAGGGCCTCATTAAGATAAAGCTTTCTCCCTATTTCACCTCCCTTGGAGGAGGAGAGATTCAATGTGAACTCTGTCCCAATCAGTGCCGGGTATCTAAGGGGAAAAGGGGCCTTTGCAGAGTGCGGGAGAACCGAGATGGAAAGTATTATAGCCTGGTCTACGGAAATCCATGTGCCGTTCATTTAGATCCGATTGAAAAGAAACCCTTCTATCATGTCCTTCCTGCCACCGGTTCTTTTTCGATCGCGACGGTTGGGTGCAATTTCCAGTGCAAGTTTTGCCAGAATTGGGAGATCTCTCAGGCTTCTCCAGAAGACGTGTATAACATCGATTTTCCACCTGAATCCGTAGTGAAAAAGGCAAAAGAGATGAAGGCCCATTCGATCGCCTACACCTACGTGGAACCCACCATCTTTTATGAATATATGTGGGATACCGGACAACTTGCAAGGAAGGCGGGCCTTCTGAACGTCTACCACTCCAATGGCTTCATCAATCCGGGTCCACTTCAGAGTTTGTGCAAAGTTTTGGACGCAGCCAATATTGACCTGAAGGGTTTTACAGAGACATTTTATCAAGAGTTGTGCAGCGGAGAACTGGCTCCAGTGCTCAAGACTCTTAAGGTTTTGAGGCAAAAAAAGGTCCACGTTGAGATCACAAACCTTATGATACCCACAAAGAATGACGAGATGTCGGTGGTGAAGGAGATGTGCCTCTGGATAAAGAAGGAACTGGGCACGGATACACCTATCCATTTCTCTCGGTTCTATCCCCTTTACAAACTCCGCACCCTCCCTCCAACACCAGTTTCGACGCTCGAAAGGGCCCGAGCAGTGGCTCTATCTGCAGGTCTTGAATATGTCTATATCGGGAATGTACCGGGCCATGAGGGCGAAAATACCTTCTGCCCAAAGTGCAAAAAGTTGCTGATCCAGCGGACAGGATATATGATTGGAGAAATTCGTTTGAAGGGAGGAAAGTGCGGTTATTGTGGGAAGCCTATTCCTGGCATTTGGGCGTGATGGCTCGCCGCGCTCCCCATGCTTTTAACCTGGAGACTCAGTTTTATCGGCGGAAACGGTAGAAGTTCCTGAGCACTACAGACTGTGGATCGAGGTTGGTCAAGCCATATTTTTCAGCCCATTCCATTGCCTCCAAAAATTCCTGCACAGTGATTCCCCTTGCAATTTCAGGATAGTTAAAGGCTTTATATTCTACGCGGTATTGGGCCATGATATTCACATAGGCGGATTTGGGAAGGTTGTCAGCCACCCACTTTACAAATTTCTCACTGCCGGCCACTCGGTTGGGCATGACTAAGTGTCGAATCATCAGCCCTCGGAGTGCGATGCCCTTCTTATCGAATTTGAGTTCTCCCACTTGCCGGTTCATTTCAATGACCGCTTTCTTCGTCACTTCAGGATAGTCTGAAGCCCCAGCCGAATATTTGGCTGCCTGCTCCGCATCCATATACTTCATATCCGGCAAATAGATATCCACAATGCCATCCAGGAGCTTTACTATCTCTAAGCGTTCATACCCACTGGTATTGTAGACAAGAGGAACACGCAAGCCTTTTTTCAAGGCGATCCGCGTAGCATTGAGGATGTTGGGCATGACGTGGGTGGGCGTAACCAGGTTGATGTTGTGGCAACCCATCTTCTGGAGGTCGATCATCATATTCGCCACATCTTCGTCCTGGACTTCTTTTCCCCTTCCCTCATGAGAGATTGGCCAGTTCTGGCAGAAGATACAGCGAAGGTTGCAGTTGGAGAAGAAGATCGTGCCGGAGCCATGATCTCCCACCAGCGACATCTCCTCGCCAAAGTGGGGATGGCAGCTAAAGATTACAGGCTTGAGCGGCGCCCGACAGAACCCTTTTTCGCCTTTCTGGCGATTCACTCCGCACCGCCGGGGACAGAGCTGACAGTTTTCAAAGATGGCGTAGGCCTCTTTGACCCTGTGGGCCAACTTCCCCTCTTCCTCCAATTTCTCATAAGCTGGTCGCCATTGTCTCCCCTCTTTCTCTTTGCCATCGGAGGAGGGAGAAGGAAGCAGGAGTGAGCTACCCAGAAGAAGAGAGCTCTTGATGAAATTCCGGCGTGTGATCCCCATAGCAAAATTTATTTTACCACTTTTATCCAATCACTCAAAGATAAAATTGGAGCCTATTTCATTGACAATGAAGGCTAAAATCCTTTATAAGAAATCTGTTCCAATCGACTCAATCTCAAAGAAAAATGTCGACTGTACTCGTCACGGGAGGAGCGGGATATATCGGTAGTCATGTGGTGAAGGAACTTCTCCATCGAGGCTATCAAGCCATTGTTTATGATAACCTCCAAACGGGCCACCGCGGGGCGGTTAAAAATGCCCCCTTTGTCGAAGGAGATCTGGCTGATCAAGAAAGACTCAGAAAGACCTTCCGCTCTTGCCGCATCGATGCTGTCATGCATTTCGCAGCCGACTGTCTGGTTGGAGAATCGGTCAAAGATCCCTTAAAATACTTCAAAAATAACGTGAAGAATAGTCTACAATTATTGGAAATTGCAGACGAAAATAATGTCAAACATTTTGTATTCTCATCCTCCGCAGCGGTTTACGGAGAACCTGAAAAGATCCCAATAGCAGAGGAACATCCCTGCAACCCGACAAACCCATATGGTGAGACGAAATGGATTTTTGAAAAGGTCCTTCAAGCTTTTTGTGAGGCTGGAAAATTGAACTTTACGTCTTTAAGATACTTTAATGCTGCGGGTGCGGATCCAGAAGGTCAGCTTGGAGAGGATCACTCCCCGGAAACCCATTTGGTCCCCATCGTTCTCAGAGCGGCACTAAATGGAGATGCTGTCCCCATCTTTGGAACTGATTACAATACCCATGATGGAACATGTATCCGTGACTATATCCATGTCACTGACCTTGCAGAGGCTCATATTTTAGCCCTCAATAAATTGGAACAGGGGAGTATTTCTGAGATTTATAATCTCGGAAATGGGAATGGATATTCGGTGAGAGAGGTAATTGAGACAGCGAGAAGGGTAACAGGTAAGAAGATTATTGCAGTTGAGTCACCACGGAGGCCCGGCGATCCTGCCCGCTTAGTGGCCAGTTCCGAAAAGATCAGAAGAGATTTGGGATGGGTTCCAAAATACCCTCATTTGGAGACCATCATTGAAACCGCCTGGAGGTGGCATCAAAACCATCCGAAAGGATATGGGGATTAGTCCTGTAAAGAATGTCAAATGTCAAAGATCAAAGTTCAAATGAAACCCAAAATCCAAATGAAGAAAAAGGGTATTTGACATTCCGTCATTTGTCATTTATTTGACATTTGAACTTAAGGAGTAAACTGTGTGTGGCATCTTCGGTATCTTTAATCATCCCGAGGCATCGAATCATACTTACCTGGGTCTCTATGCCCTTCAGCATCGAGGCCAAGAGAGCGCTGGGATCGTCTCTTCAGATGGGAAACGACTTTACCATTACCGACAGATGGGCCTGGTCTCCGAGATCTTCACTCGTGAGATCCTGAAAAGACTCTCTGGAGGGAGTGCCATTGGCCATGTCCGATATTCCACGGCTGGATCGAGCGAGCTCAAGAATGCCCAGCCTTTCGTTGTCGATTATGCCAAGGGAAGCATCGCCATCGCCCACAATGGCAACCTGACCAACGCCTCTCTCATTCGAAGCGAACTGGAATCAAATGGATCGATCTTCCAGTCGAACATGGATACCGAGGTGATCATCCACCTGATCGCTCGTTCTAAAGCGAAGAGCTTTGTCGAGCGGACGATCCAGGTCCTGTGTCAGGTCGAAGGAGCCTACTCCTTGCTTTTCCTTACGGAGAAGGAGATGATTGCGGCGCGAGACCCATTTGGTTTCAGACCTCTCTTGCTTGGCCAGCTCAGGGACGCGCCGGTCGTGGCCTCTGAGACCTGTGCCTTCGACCTCATCGGTGCTCAATTCATAAGAGAGATCGAGCCCGGAGAGATTCTCCTCATCAATACGGAGGGTATCCAGTCCTTCAGACCCTTTCCTCCGAAGCCACTTCACCAGTGCATCTTCGAATTCATCTACTTTGCCCGTCCTGACAGTTTTATCTTCAGCCGTAACGTCTATCAGGTCAGAAAGTCTCTGGGCATCCAGCTCGCCAAGGAATCACCAGCAGATGTGGAGATGGTCGTTCCCATCCCGGATTCTGGAATTCCTGCGACTTTGGGCTATGCACAGGAATCAAAGATTCCTCTCGAAATGGGGATGATACGAAATCACTATGTGGGTAGAACCTTTATTGAACCTGAACAGTCGATTCGTCATTTTGGCGTCAAAATCAAACTGAACCCCGTGAAGGGTTTGATGGCGGGAAAGCGGATCGTCACAGTGGATGACTCCATTGTCCGGGCAACCACCAGCCGGAAAATTAACAGGATGTTTCGGAACGCCCGTGCTAAAGAGGTCCATGTGAGGATCAGCTCTCCGCCGATCACCCACCCTTGCTTCTTCGGCATCGATACACCGAGAAGATCGGAACTGATCGCATCCTCCCATACGGTGAAAGAGATTCAAAAATATATCAACGCCAGCTCTTTAAATTACTTGAGTTTGGAGGGGTTGAAGAGATGTGTGGAAGGAGAGGCTGAAAATTTTTGTTATGCTTGCTTCACCGGCGATTATCCCGTTCCCTTTCCAATGGAAAGATTGAATGAATAAGCCATTTTGTTTTAGCTTATTTCCTCTATTTTGGTCTGTGTCTCGTAAGCCTTCTCAGTTCGGCAGCACCCTCTAACAGTTTTTCCCATTCAGATTTAATCTCTTCTCTCTCCTTCTCAATCTTTAAAATCCGACGGTAGACCGAGAGGATACGCAAAGCAAACTTTGCCTTCTCATTATTACCCTGCTTTCCGTCACAATAATCCCTGAGAAACCTTTCTGCTGTCTGTACCAATGGTTTAAACAGCTCTGAATCTTTTGCCATCGTCCCCTCCAACTTTTTAAGGGGATTTTATAAGGACAGGATGAACAAAGTCAATTGATAAATGAATTAAAAAGAGGATCTTAAGAAAGGGGGACGAATAACTGATTTAGGGTGGGGCGGCTTGTAATACCCGGCTTTCTTCTTCAATATATTTTTGAACCGTATCGTAGATCTTATCCTCAATCAAGCCCACGTTGTGAAGCCATGTCAGAGCGTCCGATATCTTGAACAGAACATGGGGTTCAATCCGAGATGCTTTTAGTCTCTCGTTTCCCCCCTGTTCCCGATCCAAGAGCACCACCAGTTCATTGACCACTCCTCCCTGATCCCTGACCACCTCTGCCGCTTCAATCACACTCTCACCGGTGGTGACAAGATCATCAATAATAAGGACCCGGTCATTACGATCCAGAATCCCTTCGATCTTCTTCCTCACGCCGTGTTCCTTTCGGGCCTGGCGATAGTAGATGAGAGGAATGCCTAATTTCTGACTTACGACCGTGGCAAAGGGCACTCCTGCTGTGGGCACTCCCAAAATCTTGTCAATCCTCTCCTTCCCGATCTCTTTGAGGACAATTCTTGTCAACGCATTAGCGATCCAGTCCATCGTGATGGGGCTGGAGATGGTCAGCCTTAAGTCGATATAGTATGGACTCTTTTTGCCAGAGGCTAAGATATAGTCTCCAAACTTGATCGCATTGTTTTTAATCAAGAGGATTCCGACCTGCTTCATGAGGAAGACTTTCTCTTCCTCCCAAACCCTCCGCTCAATCTCTTCAAGCCCCAAAATCATGATTCAGCTTTTATAAAAAATCACCGTTAAAGTCAAGAAAATTGTAGTCTCTCAGTCCCGAAGAATAATCCCCCCATACACCCTTTAGCAAGGGGGAATTATGGTATCTTTCCCAAGACCGAACAGAGCAGCGCCATTCGAATGGAGATTCCGTAATGGATCTGTTTGTAATAGACCGCGCGGAGATCCCGGTCGACCTCTGGAGAGATCTCGACGCCCCTTGGGAGTGGATGCATGAGAATTGAATTTCTCTTCATGCTCCTCAGAAGTTTCTTATTGATGACGAAATGTCTCTTCGATTTTTCATAGTCATCGAGACGGTCACCAAAACTCCCAACAGGCGCCTGCGTCACATAAAAGACATCGACCTTTCTCGCCAGGCCCTCCAGGGCTGGTTCCAGTCCATAGACTTCATTTAGGTTGATGCGGTGTCTCTTTAGGTACTGGATCATATCCTCTTTCATGTTCAACATAGGAGGAGCGATGAAGTAGATCTTGATCCCCGAATATTTGGCCAAGAAATAGCACAGGGACCGAACGCTCCGGCTGTTGGCCAAATCGCCAACGAAGGCTATTACCACCCCATCAATTCCTCCGAGTTCCCGCTCGATCGTGTAAAGATCGAGCAGAGCTTGCGTAGGATGTTGGGCGGTCCCATCCCCGGCGTTGATGATCGGGACGGACGAGACCTTGGCAGCCCTCTTGGCGGATCCGCTTTCAGAATGCCTCAGAACAATCACATCGGCGTAATACCCCATTGTCTTGATCGTCTCTTCTAAAGACCCCCCTTTAAGCTCAGAGGAGAAGGCCTCAGCTGTGTCCGTGCCAAGAACCTGACCGCCGAGGCGCATCATCGCCGACTCAAAGGAAAATCTGGTCCGATTACTGGGGACAAAGAAGAGACTGGCAAGGATCTTTCCCTGGAGGAGACCGCTTCCTCCCCTCTGCACGATCTTCTCCATGCTATCGGCAAGGGTGAAAAGTTCTTTGAGCATCTTTTTATCGAATTGTTGAGCCTCTAAAACATGTGATAATTTCATAATCAACCTCAAAGTTTAAAGTTCGAAGTTTGAAATTTGCCTGCCTGCGGTAGGCAGGAGCTTTGGCATTTGAAATTTGCCACTAAGGTAAGATGTGGGTCCCTTCCTTTCCATCCAAAGCATCGTCCGCACAGTCGAGGCAAGTGATGATCGCTCTCTCTCCTCCATACTCAATGAAACGGATGCAGGCCTCGATCTTTGGCCCCATGCTTCCAGATGGAAAATGGCCCTCCTGAAGATACTGCTTCGCCTGCTCCACGGAGAGGGTTTTCAGGCCCTGCTGCTTCTTTGTTCCAAAATGGAGAAAGACCTGATCCACATCGGTGAGGATCATAAATATGTCCGCCCCCACCGATTCAGCCAGTTTCTCTCCAGCAAGATCCTTATCCACCACCGCCTCAACCCCGCTCGTATGTCCGTAATCATCTAAGACCACTGGTATTCCCCCACCTCCTGATGCAATGACAATGGCGCCCGATTCGAGAAGGTCTTTTATCATTTTGGCCTCAAGGATCCGGAGCGGATCAGGGGATGGCACCACCCTGCGATAATGTTCGCCTTTCATCCTCACCTTTTTGAGGATATGTCCCCATTCTTTTTCGTATTTCTCCTTCTGTGATCTATTATAAAAAGGGCCTACCGGTTTGGTCGGATTCCGAAATCCTGGATCCTCTCTGTCCACCATCACCTGGGTGATGAGAGTAACTACATTTCGATCGAGACGAGCATCCTTCAGCTCATTAAGTAAAGCCTGCTGGATCATGTATCCAATCTGGCCCTGCGTCATCGCATCACAAATATCGATGGGTTGGGGTGGCACCAGCTGGGCGGCCTCCTCCTGTTGAATCAAAAGGTTTCCAACCTGGGGTCCATTACCATGGGTGATCACAATATGGAAACCCCTTCTTATGATCTTTACAATGTGCGAGCAGCTCTTCCTCACATTCTCAAGCTGTTCTTCTGCGCAACCCTTTTGATCCCATTGTTTTATGGCATTTCCGCCAAGGGCAATCACCATCTTTTTCATAGATTATCGTTTCCCCAAGATCATGGCGAGCAAGGCCATCCGAACAAAGACTCCATTTCTTACCTGCCTGAAATAGGCAGCTCCAGGATAGAAATCAACGTCCTGGCTGATCTCATCAACCCGTGGGAGGGGATGGAGGATAGTGATCTTCTTCTTGAGCTTCTTGAGAAACTCACCATTAACGATGAAGCTGCCCTTAACCCGCTCATATTCTGAAAGATCCTCGAATCGTTCCTTCTGAATTCGAGTCATGTATAGCAAATCACTTTTGGAGGCTGCTTCCATCAGATTCTCCGTCTCCACAACCTCAACCCCCTTCCCTCTTAAATTGGATGTGATCTCCTCTGGCATTCGCAGCGTACTGGGCGAGACGAAATAGAGTTTCGCCTGAGATAGGGAAAGGAGCTCGACCAAAGCATGGACGGTCCGTCCGTACTTCAAATCCCCAACCATGGAGACCACCAGGTTCTTGAGAGAACCTTGTTCCTTACGAATCGTGTAAATATCGAGGAGGGCTTGGGTAGGATGTTGCCCTGCTCCATCTCCTGCATTGATGACTGGGATTGGAGCCGCATCCGCTGCCTCTTTGGCCGACCCGATGCGTGGATGGCGGATGACGATTACATCGGCATATTGGGAGACGGTCCTGGCAGTATCGGCCACAGTTTCACCCTTTGCTGCTGACGAGCTCTCTGCCGATGCCATGCTGATCACCCCTCCGGCCAGCCGTTGCATCGCTGTCTCAAAAGAGAGCCGGGTGCGCGTGCTCGGTTCAAAGAAGAGGGTTGCTAAGATCTTCCCTTTTAACAAACTTAAAGAATCTTTTTTCTTAAGCTCCTTTTCAAAATCGGATGCGACCTTCATGATCGAATCGATTTCCTTCTTCGAAAACTGATTCCCATGAAGAATATCTTTACCTTTAAGGCTGGCCATTGTTTCGTACCTCCCTTGTTCATCCATGTGTTATGTTGATGTGTCATTACGAGGAGCGATAGCGACGAAGTAATCTCATGAGATTGCTTCACTTCGTTCGCAATGACGATCTATAGGGTTTAGGTAATTCCGATTTTGAACATTTAACTTTGTTTCGAAATTCGTATTTCGTGCTTCGAATTTTAGAGTTTTACTTTTGTAATTTTCGTTGGAAGAAATTTCCCTTCTCCGGGCTTCCCTTTCACCTCTCCGTTCTCGACCAAGGTTTTTCCTCTCTGCATCGAGAAGATGGGCATCCCCAAACATCTTCTCCCTTCGTAGAGCGTATATGGGGCTCCTGAATGCTGGGTTTTATGTTGAATGGTATGAATCTGATTCGGGTCAAAGATAATGAGGTCTGCATCCGATCCCCCTTGTATAATGCCTTTCTTAGGATAGAGGCCAAAGATTCTTGCAGGACTCTCTGAAAGAAGCTGGACCAATTTGCACAGCGCGATCCTTCCTTTATTGACTCCTTCATCATAAGTGACGTTGAGCATAGTCTCAGCCTGAGGCGATCCATAAGGCGCTTCGAAAAAAGGATCGTCTCTCTTCTTTGCCTTTGGGGCATGATCACTCGCCACGACGTCAATGACCCCTCTTTCAATAGCCTCCCAGAGGGCGAGCCGATCTATCTCTGTTCGAAGAGGAGGACCGATCTTGGCTAAGGGACCAAGCCTCTGAAGTTTTGCATCGGTCATGGTAAGGTATTGAGGACATGTCTCAACGTAGACGGTCATACCTTCTGCCTTCGCCTGCTCAATGGGAGATACCCCTTTTGCAGTGCTCAGATGGACAATGTAGAGAGGACAATGGGTAACGGCCGAAATCGATAAGGCCCTGAAAATGGCCTCTGCCTCAAGGTAGTCTGGCCTCGTTTTGAGGAAGACCTTTTTCTGATCTTCTCCTTTTTTCAGGGATCGATCTTCCAGATAGTCCGTGACCAAACCATTCTCTGCGTGGACCATGGCCAGGCCCCCACATTCCGAAATGAGATCCATTGCTGCCGTGAGATGATAGTCGTCGGTCATCCACTTCAGCTTTGCATAGGTCATAAACATCTTAAATGAAGAAACTCCGAGGTCGAACGCCTTTGGAATCTCATCAATCTGAGAAGATGGATCAAAGAGGGTCCCATGGATTCCAAAATCAAGATAGGATTTTTCAAGGCCCTCCTCCTTGTATTTCTTAATCGTGTCGACCAGTTTCATTCCTGGTTTGGCGTATGCAAAATGGATGAGGGTGGTCGTTCCTCCATGGGCAGCGGTAAACGAAAGACCTCCCATATCGTCTTCATAGACAGGGTGGACATGGACATCGATGACCCCTGGCATCACATACTTCCCAGAGGCTTCGATCACCCGGCCTGCCTCCTTCTGTGGAAGCCGAGGTCCGACAGAGGCAATCTTCTCGCCCTTAATGCCAACATCGGCCTTCTGGATTTTTGAACCAGTGATGACAAGGCCGCCTCGAATTAAAAGATCATATCTCTTTGCCATCTATGTTTCCTTCTCTCTTTTGGAGCAAACCTGGATAGCTTTGACGATCTGAGTATATCCGGTACACCGACAAAGATTCCCGCGGATGTGCTCCCGAATCTCCTCTTCCGTGGGCTTAGGATTCTCATCGAGCAAGTTCTTTGCCATAATGATCATTCCCGGCGTACAGAAACCACATTGAATAGCCCCATGCTCCAGGAAAGATTCCTGGATGGGGTGCAATTTGCCATCCTTTTGAGCAATCCCCTCTATGGTCGCGATATCACTTCCATCCACGCAGATGGCAAGTGTAAGGCAAGAGAGCATTGGCTCACAATCCACAAGGACGGTACAGGAACCACATTCCCCGATTCCACACCCATATTTCGTACCGGTCAGACCCATCCGATCCCTGAGGACATTGAGGAGAAGCTCGTTGGGTGACACAAGTAGCTCACGCCTCACTCCATTGACTCTCAACACGATTTGTTTTCTCAAAATAACTCCCTTCCTTAATCCCCCTCTCCCCCCTTTAGCAAAGGGGGGTTGGGGAGGATTTCACATAATCAATGCCATCACGGCTTTTTGAGTGTGGAGCCGATTCTCTGCCTGATCGAAGATGACGCTATTTTTTGAATCTGCAACCTCGTCGGTCACCTCTTCCCCTCTATGGGCTGGAAGGCAGTGCATGAATAGGTAATCCTCTTTGGCCTCTTTGACCAATCGCGCATTCACCTGATAGGGCTTAAATATCTTCAGACGTTCCCCATGCTCCTTCTCTTGTCCCATGCTTGCCCATACATCTGTATAGACAATATCGGCCCCGCTGACTGCCTCCTTAAGATCGTTCGTGACCTTTACCTTACAACCTTTTTCTTTCGCTTCATCTTTAGCCTTCGAAACCACCTCAGGGTTGGGTTCGTATCCCTTAGGACAGGCAAGCGTGATATCCATTCCAACCTTTGAACAGCCATAGGTGAGCGAATGGGCCACGTTATTCCCATCTCCAACATAAGCAAGTTTCAATCCTGAAAGTCTGCCTTTCTTCTCATAGATGGTGAAAAGATCTGCCAGACCTTGACAGGGATGGGTAAAATCTGAAAGCCCGTTGATCACTGGAACCCTCGAATATTTGATGAGATCGAGAATTGTTTGATGGCGAAAAACCCTTGCCATGATCCCATTGACATAACGCGAAAGAACCTGAGCAGTATCCGCAATCGTCTCCCCGCGGCCCAACTGGAGATCACTGGCACTCAGATAAAGGGCGTAGCCTCCAAGTTGCCACATGCCGACTTCAAAGGAGACCCGAGTTCGTGTCGATGGTTTCTCAAAGATCATCGCCAGTGTCTTTCCTTTTAAAATGGGGTGTTCCTGACCCCGAAGGTGTTGGAGTTTCAAGAGTTCTGAAGTTTTGAGAATCTCTTCAATCTCTTCCCTCGTCAGATCATAAAGGCTGGCTAAGGATCTTCCCTTCATGTGAATAGCCATCTTTACTCCTTTCTCTTTACTCTCCTGCTCTCTTCCAAGCCAAATGAATGGCATCCCTGACGAGAACTTTGGTCACTTCCTTCTTATAAAATGCTGTCGAGCGTCTCGACCTTGGTTGAATCTCCTCCGAAGCCTCGAGACCAGCCTTCTTAACAACCTCTTCGCCAAAGTCGCTTCCCCTTAGGATCTCTTCTGTCCTCTTTAGCCTCAATGGAACCTTGGCTACACCTCCCATGGCAATGCGACACTCTCTACAGAGATCTCCCTCCCTTACCACCATGGCTCCTATACTTATCTTTGCAAGGTCAGCAGCGACCCTTCCCATCTTGATGAAGGCACTTCCCGTGGGCCCAGAGAATTCTGGGATCTGAACCTCTACCAGAAGTTCTTTCGGAGAGAGAACGGTCACTCCGTTATCTACGAAGAACTCTTCCAAGGGAAAAATCCGTTCACGATCCAGTTCAAGGAGCCTTACCTTTCCTCCAAAGACAATCAGTGGCGGAGCAGAGTCTGCAGCGGGCGAGGCATTGCAGAGATTTCCGCCGATCGTTCCCATATTTTTAATCTGGACAGAAGTGACTGCGCGGGCAGCCTCATAAAGGGCCGTATACTTCTCCTTAACGAGCAAGCTCCTTTCTAGTTCCCGAAAGGGGGTCAAGGCGCCAATGCGAAGCCCCTCATCTTCGATCAGGAAACGGAGGGCCGGGATTCTGGAAATATTAATCACGCACTTGGGAGACAAACTTCCCATCTTCATCGCGACCAGAAGATCCGTTCCTCCGGCAATCAATTTCGCTTTTCCCTGATGAGTCCCAAGCAAGGAGAGCGCCTCCTCAATCGTTCTCGGTTCAAGATAGTCAAATTCCTGGGCGAGGATATGACTGTTGAGCATCTTATCGACTCCTGCCTTTTAGGGCTTCAATGACCTGTTCAGGTCTAATCGGGATTTCCTTGAATCGAATACCAATGGCATTATAGACAGCATTGGCCAGAGCAGCTGCAACTGGGTTAAGGGCTGCTTCCCCAATCCCCTTTGCTCCAAATGGGCCCGTCGGTTCCTGGGTATCCGTAAACCGGACCTCGATCTTTTCTATTTTAGGCATATCATCAGAAGTGAGCATTTTGAAATTGTTGAGATACCCCTTAGAGGTCAGTTCTCCCGTCGCCTCATCATACTGAGTATCCTCAAGGAGGGCATATCCTAAACCCCGATAAAGCCCTCCATGAAGTTGACCTTCTGCCAAATCAGGATTGATCACCTGTCCCGCATCGCTATAGATCACAGCGCGAACTGGCTTTATCACACCCGTTTCCGTATTCACTTCCACTTCAATGAAATGGGCAATAAAGCAAGGGGGACAACTCACCTGGCGAAGACTATCGGAAGCTGAGATTGTTCCCCAACTAAGGATCTGAGCTGTTTTAGCGACCTCCCCAATCGTCACCCTCTTTTCAGGAACACCGTCTACATATATGACCCCTTGCCCAATCTCCTCATCCAATTCCATCCTCAGGGCTGTCGTTGGAGCTTGGAGGATTCGGCCAGCCATCTCCAGCAGTTTCTCTTTGGCCTCCTTCGCGACCTTATGAACAGCTCCTCCTCCACAATAGATACCTCTGGTTGCATGGGTGCAGACATCATATAAGGTGGTTCGAGTGTCAACCGGGGAAATGCCTACTTTACTTACAGGAACCTTTAACTCCTCTGCTACGATCTTTGCCAGGGCATCCAGCGTTCCACCCCCTACCTCCATCAATGCCGTTAGGAAATCTATTGACCCATCCTCATTGACCTTGATGATAGCTCCAGAGTAATCGATCACCTCACCGGGAAGAGGAGCTCCAGCTCCTGAGGTATGAAATCCCCTGGCCATGCCGATGCCCCGTCGAACAGGACCTCTCTCCTCTTCCTTCTTCTTCCGTCTTCCCCAACCAATGAGCTCTGTCCCCTTCGTTAACATCTCCTCTACGCCGCAACTACGGATGATCGAACGGACAGTAGGCCCCTGTCCCCAGAAGGTCTCACCCAATCCCACATAATTCTTCAACCGTAGCTCGATGGGATCCATGTCTAATTTCTCTGCCAGGATGTCCATTGCCGATTCAACGGCAAAATTGACCTGGGGGTTGCCAAATCCTTGCATCGCACACGCAGGCACCTTATTGGTGTAAACGGCCACGCCTTCGTAATCGAGATGGGGAAGACGGTAAAGGGAGACCCACCATCCCGCCATACAACCCAGAAGCGAATAGGCCTGCGTATTATGAGCTCCAATGTCAACAACGACCCTCATTTGGCCAGCCACCAGCGTTCCATCTTTTTGGGCTCCCAGCTTCAGTTTGATCCAAGACGGATATTTGCAGTGATCGTACATATCCTCTTCCCGCGTCAGGCTGAGTTTCACGGGACGCCACCCCTTCAGGGCAAGGGCAACGCCGATGGGAGTGGCCGAATTCATCTGAATGCTTGAGCCGAAGGACCCCCCCAAGGAAACCTTTTTGACGTTCACTTTACTAAGGGGGATCTGAAAGAGCTCGCCGAGAAGCTGCCTCACGTTGTGGATCGTCTGTGTGGTCGTCCACACAGTAATTCCTCCATCTGCTTCGGGCTGGCAAACGACCGTCTTAGTCTCCATTTGGGCATGATAGACACGACCTGTCCTGAACTCCTCTTCAACAATCACATCAGCCTCTTGAAGTCCTTTTTCTATATCCCCTTGGTTGATCCGCCTGGTCACGGCGATATTATTTTCAACCTTTCTCTCCTCGTCCCCAACCAGAATGGTTTCATGAAGCACCGGACTTCCTTGCTTCATCGACTCAAAGGCATCTAGGACAGCTGGACATCGTTCGTATTCCACCTGAATTAAAGAAAGAGCCTTCTCTGCCAACTCTTCTGTTTCGGCTGCTACCGCGGCAACTGCCTCGCCTACGTGAAGGGGATGATCGGTGAGCACATAGCGATCCTTATAGGTAGCCCTTGGAATGTTAACCAGACGCTCGCAATACTTAACCTTGGGAACATCCTTGAAGGTGATGCAGACAGCCCCCACCCTCTCTGCGACACTCGTATCAATCCTCTTCACCTTGGCATGGGGGGAGGGGCTCCTCAGAATCCGGGCATGAAGCATCCTCGGAAGAACGACATCTGAGGCATAAATCTCCTGGCCCGTGACTTTGGCTAACCCGTCTTTACGGATCGATTTTTTGCCGATGGCATGAAATTTTGGGCTTTCCATCTTTGTTCCTTAAATGATAAATAGGATTGTCATTGCGAGGCTGACGAAGTCAGCCGAAGCAATCTCATCTCAATCCTTTCTCTTCTCTTTCATTGCCTTTACAATCTTTTCGGGTGTGATTGGCAAATCATAAATCCTTACTCCAATCGCATCATAGATTGCATTACAGATAGCAGGAGCCACGGAACAGACAGAAGGTTCTCCAACTCCTTTTGCACCGAATGGCCCTACACCATCACCTGATTCGATAAGAATCGTTTGAACATCTGGCACATCTATTGACGTGGGAAGGAGGTATTCAGATAGCGAAGGGGTAAGGGTCATCCCTTTTTCTAAGATCACCTCTTCTGTTAATCCATAACCCATCCCGTAGATGGCTCCACCCTCCAATTGACCCTCCACGCTCAACGGATTGATGGCCCTTCCCACGTCAAAACAGCAGACAAGCTTTAGCACCTGCGCCTTTCCTGTCTCTTCATCCACAGCCACCTCGGCAGCATGGGTGCCAAAGGTGAAATCGGGAAAGACATCTCCTTCTATTCTTTCATACTGGGTTAGGTTTCGAAAGGGGGCCTTAAATAGGGCGACATGATAGAGAGGGAGCCCTTCAGAGGCACAGGTTTTCACCACTTCGGTGATGGGGAGGTTCTTTCCAGAACCTTCTATATCGATCACTTCTCTATCCACGAGGTCAAGCCTTTGAGGATCGATCCTCATCATCTCTCCTGCCTTTTTAAGAAGGGTCTTTCGAACTTCTTGGGCAGCCATGAGTGTCGCATTTCCGGACATATAGAGCTGTCTCGTCGCAGTCGTCGTCCCGGCTAAGGGAGTCAAGGCGGTGTCAGCAATATAGATTTTGATGTCTTCCAGGCGGACTCCCAAAATTTCAGAAACAATCTGGCAAAGGGAAGAAGCTTGACCTCCTCCGATATCCTGAATTCCTGCACGGATCGTGACGCTCCCATCCATTTCAATGGAGACATGGGATCGTGAGGTATCATGGAGAAAGACCATTCGGCCATAGCTCGTCATGCCAGAGGCAATGCCCCGGCCAATCTTCAAATGACCTCGTGATGCCGTCTTCTCTCCAAGGGCACGGTGGGCCTTATGGGTTGTCTCTTTAAGAGCCACATGGTGTTCAAGAACCTGACCCGTGGCCAAGGATTCTCCCTTTTCCAAATAGTTGATCTTACGGATCTCCACAGGATCAATGCCAAGCCCTTTGGCCAGTTCGTCCATCTGGGATTCATAGGCAAAGCAGACCTGAGGTGCTCCAAACCCTCGATTGGCGCTGGTGAACGTGTTATTGGTCAGAACCGTATACCCATCCACCTTCACATGAGGAATCCGGTAAGGACCCGCTGCATCCACCATAGAGTAGAGAAGAACCCATGGGCTAAGGTAAACATACGCACCAGCATCCGAGACAATTCTTGCCTGAAGTGCGGTTAACTGGCCATTCTTTTTTACACCGGTTTTATATTCCATGATGTAAGGATGTCGCTTACTGTGGCACAAGATTGATTCTTCCCGTGTGTATGTGAGTTTTACAGGTTTTCCTGTTTTAAATGTAAGAAGGGCAAGGAAAGTCTCTACAGTGATATCCTCTTTGCCCCCAAATCCTCCACCCACATAGGTTCCAATCACCCTGACCCGATTGTGAGGAAGTCCAAGGACATCGGCAACGCCCCTGAAATGCTCTATCACTTGCGTGGAAACCCGAATGGTGATCACCCCATCTTCGTCGATCCAGGCTACCCCTGACTCTGGCTCCATATAGGCATGATCGACAAACGGAACCCGATAGGTATTTTCTACGATCACATCAGCCTCGGAAAATCCCTTCTCCACACCCCCTTTGACCACTTCGTAATGGGTGATGATATTCGATTTCCCCTCTTCCACCTGAGGGGCATCGGGTTTCATCGCCTCAAGTGGATCGAAAACGCCTGACAGTGGCTGATATTCAACCTTGATCAATCCTATGGCCTTTTCTGCAATCTCTTCTGTCTCGGCAGCAACCAGAGCCACGGCCTCTCCCATAAAATGAACTTTCTTGTCTGCAAGGACGCGATAAAGCCCTTCAAACCCCCCTCCCATTGTATGGGTTTGACCAAAACGGGTAACGGACTCATTCTTGGGTACATCTTTTGCTGTCAATACAGCCCTTACTCCGGGAAGTTTCTCTGCTGTAGTAGTATTGATTGATAGAATCCTGGCTGAAGGAGGCTTACTTCTTAGGACCTTTCCGTAAAGCATCCCCGGCAGGGAGAAATCGGCAGCATAGGAAGTAAGGCCTAAGGCCTTCTCCCAGGCATCATGCCGGGGAATCGGCTTACCAATGATTCTTAACTCTAACACTTCGGTTTCCTCAGTTTATTTGGTTTCTCTAGTTTATTTGGTTTATCAAAATCTATCTTTAGCGAACGAAACAAACCAAATAGACCAAACAGACTATCTTAACCGTTTGGCTGCGTCTTCAATCGCATCGAAAATCTTCTTATAGCCAGTGCAGCGGCATAGATTCCCTGAAATGGCTTCTCGGATCTCCCTCCTTGTCGGCTGAGGGTTTTCATCCAGTAAGGCCTTTGCTGAAACAATCATCCCAGCGGTACAGAAACCGCACTGGATGGCTCCATGTCTAAGAAAGCTCTCCTGAAGGGGATGCGCTCTCTCCGGAGCCCCAATCCCCTTAAGTGTCACCACTTTTTGTCTATGGGCCTGCATGGCCAGGGTAAGACAAGCATTCACCGCTTTCCCATTGAGGAGGAGAGCGCAGGCACCGCAGTCTCCCTTGCCACAACCCTCCTTCACCTCTGTATGAGCTAACTTCTCCCTAAGGACATGAAGTAACGTCTCCTCTGGAGTCACTTCTGCCCTCTTCCATTCTCCATTGACATTAATTTCTAAGGAATAGGTTTTAGGCTTTTTCATCTACGCTTATGCCCTTTGCTCTTTGCTATGTAGTGATCTGTTGAATCAACCGCCTCAAAAGTACAGAGGTCATCGATCTGCGGTATTCGGCGCTTGCCCGAATGTCTGTGATAGGTTGGACCTCTTTTTCTACCTCTTCGCAACATGACTGGATTAACTTTCCATTTATCTTTTTGCCTGTCAATACCTCTTCAACTCCATATGCTCTCATTGGCTTTGGAGCAACTGCCCCGAGACCAATCCTCACTTCCTTGCATTCCTCTCTCTCCATCTCCATTAAAAGGGCAACACTTACAACAGAGATGGCCATAGCGTTTCGCAACCCCAACTTGATATATGCTATCTTCGACTTTGGATCTGGCTTGGGGAAAAAAATCTCCTTAATGATCTCGTCGGGTTTCAGCACGGTTTGGTTGGGTCCAACAAAAAATTGATCGATTGGAATTTCGCGGCGCTTTTCTCCATCTCTCTCTGTTACTATGCTCGCATCCAGAACGAGAAGAGGTACTGCTGTATCAGCAGCCGGAGAGGCATCCGCTAAGTTGCCTCCTATCGTTGCTCGACTCCTCACCAATGGGTTTCCGAGTTGGTTGGCAGCTTCGGAGAGGATCGAGGCAAAATTTTGAATGACCTTTGAAGAGACAAGTTCTGAAATGGTGGTAAGGCTTCCGATTCGGATTCTCTTCTTCTCTTCTTTAACATACGACAGATTTTTTAAATGACTGATGTCAAGAAGGACCTGAGGCTTGATGGTCTTTCCCCTCATATCCGGAATGACATTCGTCCCCCCTGCAATCAATATAGTCCTCCCCCCTCGCTTCTTCATTACCCTAAGGGCCTCTTTCAAATTTTGGGGCCTTATATATTCCATATATTTCGTCGGCCTCTTTATTATCGATTTATAAGTTTTCCTACTTTCTCGAGTTTCTGAGCCACCTTCACCATATCCAGTTTTTCGAGGCACGTTCGAGTCTGCAGCCCGGTATTCTTATCCCATCCATGCAATTCGTAAAATTGATCCAACATCTTATCCCAGTTCTCTTTTTCACATCGATACCCTTTATATGGACCAGATTTTACTGATTCTTCCATAAATCTCTTAGGAGGACAATCATCTTTACGATCAAAATCTGTATGGAGGGTATTAAAGGCTTTCTCTAAATTATAGGATCGACGGGCAATCAAGAACAAATCTTCTTCTATGTCATCAATTCCCATGACCGAATTGATCAAAGCTACATAATCCGATGGCTCCAATGCATAGGCTCCTGACCAAGTGCCCACATATACACATATCCCAAGCATATCTTCTATCTCTTTTGTCAAAGATTGCCAAACCACATATTTAGGTTGATCTTCATAAATATGGGCTTCAAGGGAAGCATTTTTAGGGCCAAATCTGGATCCGCCTATAGACGTACCTCTCAAGTGTCTTCCTGCCACTGGCGATGTCGTCACTCCCAGACCCCACCCTTTTGGTATTCTGAAAGGTTCGATGGAATCCTGTCCCTTTACATGGATAGAAAACCATTCGGAACCTTTTCCTAATTGTTTAGAAGCCTCTTTGGTCCCCTGAGCCAGGAAATCTCCTATACCCTCACGATATGCAAGTTTCTTCAACATTTCAATAAAAACTTCAACATTTCCCCATTCGAGTTTCAAACCGTCCGTATCCTTATCTGTTAGCAACCCTTTCTCATAACATTCAAAGGCCCATGAGATGACACTTGTGGCAAAATCTGTATCTAAGCCTAATTCATTAGCTAATATCCAAGCCTTAATCATCCCGCAAGGATCGGTGATATCCAACCTCACCGCGTCCATGATCGTATTGCTCCAGAATCCCTCTCCTTTGGTTCCTTTGTACTGGCCTTCATCGATGGCTGAAAAAGGCATGCAACCAATTGAACACATGAAGCAAGCAGAAATACTCTTCCTATATTTTGGAAATCCTTTCTTGGGGTCTGTTAACCTTACTCTTTTTTCAATTTCCCAAAAATCGTCCTGACCATTCCGTGCGCTTACTAGAAAATCCCAGTTTGCCGATTTCGGGTCGCTCCACCGTCCTGCTAAAGTGTCCTTTTTCATCATTTCTGATAGGGGAGATTCTTTAACCTTTTTTAAAGCAATATCCACTGCCTTAAAAAAATTATCTGGTTCAGCGATTCTAATTGACCCACCCTGTCCACATACAACGACTGCCTTTAATTTTTTATCCCCCATCACACAACCCACACCAGATCCCCCCGCAACCTTCGCCCTATCACAAACGATCCCTGAACCCCTCACCAAATTTTCCCCTGCTGGTCCTATGGAGGCGATTCTTATTTTTAGGGGAACATGCTTCTCTTCTAATATCTCCTCTGTTTCAAAAGTTGTTCTTCCCCAAATGAATCTTGCATCCTTTAATTCTGCCTTTCCATTTTGTATCCATAAATAGACTGGCTGTTCTGATTTTCCGGAAATGACTACATGATCAAATCCTGCAAATTTGAGCTCCGGTCCAAAATGGCCGCCCACATTCGCCGATCCCTTGCCGTTATTGAATACATTTTTTGTCTCAACGGACACTCGGCAGGCACCGGGTGTAAGTGTCCCTACTAAGGCTCCCGCTCCAAAGATTAAAAGGTTTTTAGAATCTGACCATTGGATTCCCCTATCCAATTCATTAAACAATATGAGAGAATTGATTGCCCTTCCTCCAATGAATTCATTGGCATATTTTACTGTTTCTTCGGTCCAGATTTTTCCGCTGCTTAGATCTACTCTTAGGATTTCCCCTGCCAAACCACCTCGAATTTCCCCTATGGTCATCCTCTCTGTTCCTTTTTAAAAGTTTTTAAAGCCTCATAGGTGCAATACCGTACACATAAAGGTTGATCTTCACCTTCACATAAATCACAAGTTGAATTGAGGCGCCAATGAATTTTCCCATTCCGTTTATCTTTATCAACTTTAATCGAACCTCCTTCTGGTGCAAAGACTCCCCGATGATGGTACGAACATATCAATTCACAAGCCCGACATCCATAACAGGCATTTGGGTTTCTAACTATATTCATTCTCATTCCTAACTTTATGTTCCTCCTTAAATTATCCTCTTAAATAGGCTAACCGTAGAATCTCACTATCTTTCAATTTTTCCCTCGTCCCTTCAGCAACAATCTCTCCTTTCTGAAGGACATAACCTTTCGAAGCGATCGAAAGGGCTTTTCTTGCGTTCTGCTCTATAAGAAAAATTGTCATTCCTTTCTCATTAATCCTTTTAATGACTTTAAAGAATTCTCTCACTAAAAGGGGGGCTAATCCCAAAGAAGGCTCATCAAGAAGAAGAACCTTAGGCTCTGATATCAAGCCTCTTGCAATGGCTAACATTCCCTGTTCTCCCCCACTAAGAGTCTCTCCAAGTTGGAAAATGCGTTCCTTCAAAATAGGAAATATCTCAAAGACCTCATCCATTTTTTTATGGACCAGTTGGATGTCATTTTCTAAAAAAGCACCCACTCTTAAATTGTCATACACTGTAAATTGTGGGAAAATGCGCCTCCCTTCAGGAACGACAGAAATGCCCATCTTGATAATTTGATGAGTTTTTAATTGATCGATCCTCTTGTCTTCAAAGTAAATATGACCCTGTAGGGGTCTCACAATATTCACGATTGTCCTCATGAGTGTGGTTTTACCGGCTCCATTACTTCCAAGGAGGCAGGTGAGCTCTCCTCTTTCGACCTTCAAGGAGACTTCTCTTATTACAACTACTTTTTCCTCATATTGGGAAGATACTCTTTCAAGTCTCAACATCCTCAGTCTCTTCCCCCAAATAAGCTTCTATTACTTTTATATCTTTCGAAATCACAGAGAAGGGGCCCTCGGCAATTTTCTTGCCGTAATTGAAGACGTAGACACGGTCGGCGATTCTTTCAATCACCGACATATCGTGTTCAATGACAATGATAGTAACCTCTTCATTTTGTTCTTTAATCTTTTTTATATCTTGCATCAACTCTTCTGTCTCCTCGGGGGACATTCCCCCGGTTGGCTCATCGAGTAAAAGTAACTTTGGATTGGAGGCCAAGGCACGACAAATCTCTACCCTCTTTCGGTCTGTATGGGGCAAATCAGCCACTGGTCTAAGGCAATTTTTTTTCAATTCTTCACTGAAGAAAGCCAACAGCTCCATGGCTCTCTTCGCCCCTTCTTGGAGTTCTGTCTTAACCTTTTTATATCTAAATATTGTATCGAGTAGGCTCGTTTTTTGTTTCGTATACATTCCAAGGATCACATTGTCCAAGGCACTGATGTCTGCAAAAAGTCGACTATTTTGAAAAGTTCGAGCAATTCCCCTTCGGGTAATCTGATGAGGTTTTTCACCAATAATATTTTCTCCTGCAAATAATATCCTTCCTCGGTCGGGTTTATAGATTCCAGTAATGAGATTAAAAAAGGTTGTCTTGCCAGACCCATTCGGCCCGATCAACCCAACCACCTCTCCCTTATTTATATTAAAATCAACTCCATCCACTGCCCTTAAACCACCAAAGTTGATGGTCAAATCCTCTGTGATCAGAATGTGATCATTATTCAAATGACACCACCTCTCATATCCTAGCTCTTTTATCAATTCTCAGTAGTATTTTCGAACAGTCTGAGGGAATAAACCTTTTGGTCTTAAGAGAAGCATCATTAAGATGATGAATCCAAATATTAACATTCGATAGTTTTGAAATACTTGGAATTTTTCTGGAATGAGGGTCATCAACAGGGCACCCAAAATGACCCCTACCGCATTATCCATCCCTCCCACAATCACAATCGCTACAACTGTGATGGATACATTAAAGGTAAAACTTTCCGGCGAGATATGACTCATGCAGAAAGCAAACAATGTTCCTGCAATTCCATCAAAAAAGAAATTTAAAGAGAAAGATAAAACCTTACTATAAGTCACATCGATTCCTTGGCATTCTGCAGCCACTTCGTCGTTCCGAATAGCATTCCATGCAAGACCAATTCTTGAATAACGCAATCTCCTGTCAACGATAAATGTCAACGCAACTAAGAAAACGGTCAGATAATAAAAGTTTGCTTGAAAAGGAATCTCCAAACCGAGTAACCGAATAGTTGAGTCAAAAGAGTAATTTCCAATTTTGGGGAAAGGAATGTCAGCAATCCCATCCGGTCCTCCTGTCCAGCTCAAATTATTTAACAACAAATAGACAATAAGCGTAAAGGCAATCGTGACTAATGAAAGATAATAGGTTTTGGTTTTCATGCAAGGGAGGCCTAAAATAAAACCAATTCCAGCTGCAGCTAAACCCCCGATTGGAAGTAAAATCCAAAATGACCATCCTAGGTGGATGGCAAGAAGAGCGGTGGTATAGGCACCCGTAGCGAAAGAGGCTCCTGTAGCAAAATTGACAATATTCGTGCTTCCAATCTGCCAATTCAGTCCTAAGGCAAGAAGTGCAAAAAGACCTGCATTGAAAAGGATAAAAATTTGATAGGGGTAGTTCCTTAGCAAAATGGGCAGAGCAATAATAAAAATAATTCCATAAATGATTGCAAGTTTTTTATATTCAGAGAAACATTTCGCTAAAAAGAAATTCAATTTGGGAATTTTATTTATGAAGATACTAAACAGGATGATTCCGCTTAGAATCCCTAAGATGGAGTAAGTTTTTTCGAAAATGAGGAATAGATAAGCTATTGTAAAAAAAAGAGTTTCTATGAAAATAAAAGGGATTATTTCAAATATTTCTTTTCTCTTCATGGGATTAGCCCGTATTATATTTTTATGGGGGCGGCTCTGCCCAAAATGCCTGATGGTTTAAAGACAAGGAAAAAAATGACGATAATAAAGGCAAAAACATCTTTATAAGGTGCCCCTCCAGGAATATAGGCAGAGGAAAGACTTTCAGTAAATCCTAAAATTAATGAACCTACAATCGCACCATAAAAATTTCCCAATCCCCCTACAACGGCTGCAGAAAAACCTTTAATACCACCCATCAATCCTATATCAAATCTTACTACCGTTTGGTAAGATCCAATTAAAATTCCGGCAAGCCCTGCTAAGATAGAGCCGATGAGAAACGTAATAGCAATGATAATATCTGAATTAATCCCCATCAGGTTAGCTGCCTCAATATCTTGCGAAATGGCCCTGATCGCCAAACCCGTTTTCGTTCTATTTATGAATAAAAACATAAAAGAGATCAAAAAGAAGCTGATCAAAAAAATGAGAAGATGATCAAATCGCATTAATAAACGTCCAATCTCATAATTCACTTGGGGGAGTATTTTGGGAAATACCTGAGGGTTACTACCCTGCGGATAAAATAACCTCACCGATTCACGAATGACAATTCCTAATGCGATTGTTGCTACGAGAACCATCAACAAGGGAGATTTACGAAAGGGTTTAATGACAGTTCTTTCGAAAAATGTCCCTAAAAAACCGATGATAATAAATGTTAAGAGAAAAATGACCATAGTAATCAGCCATGAAGGGACACTCCCCATGAATCTAAATAACCCATAAATAATGATACCCGAGAAAGCTCCTAACATGGCCACATCACCATGAGAAAAATGGACAATATTGATGGCTCCAAAGAAAAGGGTAAAACCTACAGAAATCAGTGCATAAGTGCTGCTGAGCATTAAAGCGAATATAATCTGTTCAATAAACTGAGTCATCTTACCAATATTTTATAAAAGGGGAACCCATGAAGAAATATTTCCCATGGATTCCCCTTTTTAGGTTAAATTTGGATAATTAAATTTTTACTTCCCCGGAATGCTTCTTTTCCCTTTAGCATATTCGGAGTCTTCCCATAACACCCATTTCTTATCTTGACTCACTTTGACGGTCAGCCCACCAGAAAGGGTCTGTCCAAATTCATCAAATTCAGTTACCCCAAGGATCCCACGATACTTCATCTCTCGAATCGTCTTAGCCAATTTTTTCTTATCCTCGGGTCCAGACTTCTTGATGGCCTCTATGATCAGGTTCACGGCTTCATAGGCATAAGGACCTGTGGCTTCATAATATTCTTTATACCCTGCAGCCTTATAGGCCTTAACAAAGGGGGAAGACTCGCCGATATGGGCCTTACCTATAATTATAGTCCCTTCGGCTGCCTCTTTTGCCGTATCATTAAATGTCTCGGAATCTAATCCTGTAACACCAGTGTAGAGATTTTTCATTCCCAGCTCGCTCATCTGTATCTTTATAAGAGAAGCTTCGGTCACGACACCTCCAAAATAGATCACCTGAGGACTAGGTTTTATCGCCTTAATTTTTGAGAGGATGGGACGGAAATCTACCGTTCCTACGGCAATCCCGTCTTCTGAGAGGATCCCTGCCCCAGCTTTCGTCACTGCAGGTTTGACAGCACCCAGGCAGCTCTTTCCATAACTCGTCATATCATAAATGATGCTCCAATTTTTATATTCCAATTTCTCTACCACAAATTTTGCAAGATTAGCATGTTCAACGAGAGTGTTAGGACAGATTCTTGTGACCTCGAGATAATTATATTTATTGGTAATATCTGGATGGATTCCTCCCCAAAACATTTGTGGAACTCCATATCGATGAAAAACATGGATAGTCGCAAGACCTACAGGACTATTAAAATGAGTGGTTGCAGCAGCTACCATAGGATCCGTACAAAGCTTTGTCGCAACAGCGACTCCTGTAGTCGGATCAGAGGCATCATCTAAAACGACAAGTTCAAATTTATAGGGAAGGTCTCCTCTCTCATTCGCTTGTCGAATAGCAAGATCTGCTCCATTTCTCGCTCCGAGTCCCACTGCGGCATTGGGCCCTGTGAGTGGACCAATAAAACCAATTTTAACCAATTTCTTTTCTGCAGCAAAAATAGTTGGAGAAACAATCACCAATAACCCAAATGAAATTAGAAGAGATACTATGAATAAAATTTTATACGTTTTCATATTTTCCTCCTTTCTGTTTTAATAACTTTGAAAAACTTCCTTCAAAAAATACTTTTATAAAAAATCTCCTAAGCCAATTCTCGCCTCCTCATACTTTTTAGATTTGTTCTCTCATGTCCATTCTAAATTGCTTTATTATGCTTATCGGGTTGATACACCAACCCCTTTAGGTTACAATAAACCCATCTCTAAGTCAAATTTTATGGAGGTGGGATATGGAACAAATTGTAACCTGTCTAAAACCCTGCTTGAAATCCTTATAC
>Ga0315312_1000817_pt1 | contig 29859 bp, 35 predicted proteins | sample TDP7_MG_FD_203629 | JGI IMG/M metagenome (GOLD analysis project Ga0315312, IMG submission 203629) | Freshwater sediment microbial communities from Lake Towuti, South Sulawesi, Indonesia - TDP7 | ecosystem: Environmental > Aquatic > Freshwater > Lake > Sediment | place: Indonesia: South Sulawesi... | reverse complement strand
CCCCCACATGCCATTTCCGGAAAAATTTCAATTTTCCAGTATCTACGATTTGGATCCTGCTCGGCGCTCCACGTTTGAATTTCATAGCCCCTTCCGATCACCTCATTTGCCCTTGCCTCTACTTGCTTAAGTTTCTCTTGGTCTAGTTTATCAGCGAAAAAATAGTCAGACCTATCTTTCTTATCATCCAGCAAGCCTGAAGAAACCGGCTTACAGCTCTCCCCGAAAACTTCCCGCATTAAATAGTAAACTATGTGCGCGGCGGAATGTAGCTTCATAATTTTGTATCTTCTTTCCCAATCCACTTTCCCATGCACAACATCTCCAACTTTGAAGGAAGGTTCTTTTTCAAGGAGGTGAATCACGGTATACATCTCGTCCTTTTGAGTGTCAACCACTCGTACCCCGCTAATTTCGCCGATGTCACCAACTTGTCCACCGCCCCTAGGAAAGAAGCAAGTTTTATCCAAGACGACTCTGTTTCCATCGATCTTTAACACGGTACCATCGAACTCAATTTGATAAGGGTTCTCCCAGAAGAGTTTCTGAGTCATTTTTACTTCCTTATCTTCCAATGATAGTAGCCACAATTTTTAATTGCGCACTTATAAAATGTTGGAGCAGAAATTCTTCTTTACACGCCAAGCTAAATCGATAAAAAACCCGGTCAGTTCTTACTTAATTGGGAGAAAAGCCAGATGGTAAAAATTGCGATTCTCGGGGCCGGCGTCATGGGAAGCGCCTTGACGGTACCGCTAGCTACGAATAATCATGAAATTAATTTGTGGGGAACCGAACTGGACACGGACATTATAGAGGAAATACGAAAGACAGGCTTTCATCCCCGGTTAAATCTCAGAATCCCAAAAAATGTTGAAATATTTTCAGTTGATCAATTGGACTTAGCTTTAAAAGATAGACAAATCGTCGTGCTCGGCATTTCTTCAGAGGCAGTGAAAATCATCGCAAAGAGGTTAGCCCCACATCTAAGGAAAGACGTAATTATTGTAACCGTCGCCAAGGGTTTAGAAACTGAACCAACTGGAAAAATTTTGACAATGCCAGAGGTAATTGAAAATGAGATCTCGAAAGAATTTCGTGGGAAAATCCCAATTGTAGCCATTGGAGGACCATCAATAGCAAAAGAAGTAGCACAAGAAATCCCAACTGCCGTCACCTTCGCCTCAAAGAAAATTAAGGCAGCTGAGCTATGCCGGAAAATATTCTCTACCCCCAAGTACAGAGTAGAAATCACAACTGACGTAAAAGGCGTCGAATTATGCGCAGCCCTGAAAAACGTATACGCAATCGCAGTAGGCATCTGCGACGGGTTGAAAAAACGAAACAACCTAGAAACAATGAACAACACAAAAGCCTTGGTGTTCACGTATGCGGTCAAAGAGATGAACAAGATAATTCAAACGCTAGGAGGAAAAACTGAAACGGTAATGGGTTTGGCAGGCATAGGGGATTTAGATGTTACATGCAAAGGAGGACGAAACGCGTTTTTTGGAGAAATACTTGGATCAGGGATGACACCAACCCAAGCATTAGATGAGATGAAAAAGAGAAAACAAACAGTTGAAGGCTATCCAACGACCCAGAAGGCATACGAACTAGGGCGAATACTGCAAAAAGAAGACAAGTTAAACATCGAAAACGATCTCCCCCTCCTGAAGGAACTTTACGCGGTTCTATACGAAGACAAACCAGCCGACAAGGCAATTGAAAGTTTTTTAAAAAAATTGCAGCCACCTAAAGGATCGTGAAAGAAATTGCCATACTGCAAAAACTGTGGAAAAGAAATCAAGCCAGACGCCCACTTCTGCCCATATTGCGGAACCCCCTGAACCCACTGTACCGATCACGCCAACTCCGATCACCCCGCCCATACAAGTGCAAGATGTTATAGTTACCACCACGCCTGCGGTCCCAGGTTATGAAATTGTGAAAACTCTTGGCGTAATCCATGGTCTAACCGTAAGAACCAGAGGAGTAGGCGGTAAAATTGTAGCGGGAATTGAGAGTGTAGTTGGAGGCGAAGTAACCGCATACACATCAGAATGCGAAAAAGCAAGAAAAGAATCGTTAGAAAGACTCGTTCAAAACGCCAGAACTGTAGGCGCGAATGCCGTTATCGGCACTGACTTCGAAACCAGTGACATACTAAATGGAACAGCAACGATCTTCGCTGCTCATGGAACTGCGGTGATAATTAAACCCATAGAAAAGTTAACTTAATCAACTTGCCTTTGCCCTGTAGCTTTTGCTAGAAAAACTCATCAACTAAACAAATAAGGAAAGACAATATAGTAAAACCTGAAGGTCCCCTAACATGACCAACAATACTGAAACTTCCCAGCCATTTCTATCGAAAGCTAAGTTTGTAAGGATACCCATCACTCTCCTCACCATACTAAAACTTGGCGCGAATGGAGCTTTATCCATACAACACGTCAGGGAAGAACAAAAAGAGATTCTTTTCCCTAGACAAACGTTTGAAGAGTTAGCACAACACAGCACAGAAGATTTCGCCGAGTTTATTCAAAGCCGGTATCCCAATACGATTTCACTTATCATTAGGTATCATGAAAGAGACGGCAAACTTGTCCCCTCAACATTACAGGTTGTCCTATCACCAAACTTAGGAAGCGCGATGCGAGACCAAAAATTAACCAAACCCGAAGACTGGTACTGTACACGCCGCACAAGTTTTATCCTTAATGAAAGATTGGAGGCGTGTGAGCGAAGAATAGAGGAACTTGAAAACCAGATAGCAAAACTCAGAGAAAAACTTTAAACCAGTTAGAAAAAGCCTTAACAGGCTTACTACAAGGTAAAGCCTTGAGGTGGATCTGATGACTAAGGTAGCTCTAACTGAAGGATTATTTTGGGTTGGAGCAATAGATTGGAATATTAGAAGTTTTCACGGATATCACACTCCATACGGAACTACCTACAATGCATACTTAATTATCGACGAGAAGGTTGCGCTAGTAGATACCGTGAAAGGGTCATTTTTCGGTGAAATGTTGCAAAGAATCGAGGAAATTATAGAACCCAAAGACATCGATTATGTTATCTCAAATCACGTGGAAACCGATCATTCTGGTTCACTTCCTAAAATAATGGAAATAGCAAAGAAAGCTAAGCTGATTACGTCTGAACGAGGGAAACCAGGTTTATTGAAACACTACAAGACTGACTGGCCATTTGTGACGGTTAAACAGATAAACAATGAACTTAGTCTAGGGAAGAGGAAATTGAAATTTATCGAGACGCCCATGTTGCATTGGCCAGACTCTATGGCAACCTACGTTGAGACCGATAGCATCCTACTGCCAAACGACGCTTTTGGACAACATATTGCCACGTCTAAAAGGTTTGACGATGAAGTAGGGTTGGAAGTCATTATGCCAGAAGCGGCAAAATACTATGCCAACATAGTTATGCCCTTTGGAGCTATAGTGCAAGGCGCTTTAGAAAAACTCAAAGACTTAAAAATAAATATGATCGGCCCCAGTCATGGCATAATTTGGCGCTCACACCCGCAAGAGATAGTTAGCACTTATGCCAAGTGGGCTCGAGGAGAAGCGGAGAACAAGGTCCTAGTAATCTATGACACGATGTGGGGAAGTACGGAAATGATTGCTAAGGCTTTGGTCGAGGGACTCTCAAGTGAGGGTGTCAAAGTCATATTGTTCAACCTAAGTTCCACGGACAAGACGGAAATAATCAAAGAGACTTTGGACGCGAAAGCATTGCTGATTGGTTCCCCAACGCTCAACGTTGGAATGTTTCCAACAGTTGCCAGTTTCTTGACCTATCTAAAGGGATTGAAACCAAAGGGTAAGGTCGGCGCATGCTTCGGCTCCTATGGATGGGGAGGCGGTGCCGTCAAAGCCATGAACGAAGAATTGCGTCAAGCAGGTGTTGAAGTATTAGAGGCTGACCTTGACTTTAAATTCGTCCCTGAAAAGGAAGACCTTGCAAAAGCTGTTGAATTTGGGAAGATGATTGCTAGAAAAGTCAGGCAATAAATTTTAAGCACCAAACAAATGATGCAGAAACAAGATTAAGAAAATAAAAACAATTATTTTTTAAACTAATCTTGTATTTCCTCAAACTGATCTTTTGGCGCCCCGCAAGCTGGACATGTCCAGTCATTTGGAAGATCCTCGAACCTCGTTCCTGGTTTGATCCCTCTATCAGGATCGCCATCTTTTGGATCATAAATCCAACCACAGACTAGGCATCTCCATTTTGCCATTTTCTTCTTCTCCTTTTGCTCTAAAAACGCTCTTTTTTAGATAATAAACTTTCGAAAATTGTAAAATATAGAGCTATTATGATAACAGTATACTCAAGTTAACAATGCCCATATGTGACGAAAGATGCCGGAGCTACAAATCAACTTGAGTGCTTGCGACGGCTGCGGGATTTGTGTGTCCGTGTGTCCGATGGCAGTCTTGGAGATACGAGACAAGAAGGCATGTGCGATTTATCAAGAGGCTTGCATAGGACTTAGGGCGGAGCAAAAATGCATAGAATGCGTAGAGAAACAGGAGTTGTGCGTTGGATGCGTTGCATGCGTTAGAAACTGCCCGAATGGGGCTATTCAAATTAAATGAGTTCTAGACCTTACAGACGAAATTCGTCTAATTTTTTCTCGTTTATAGAAATGGCAAAAACGCCGACAAAGGAGATTAGACTGACTATGGCTACCGCCAACATAGCGTAAAACACGTTTTCCACGTTTACGCTTCCTTTCATCTTGGTCGGTTGCCGTATCTTATAATTAAAGAAACAACTTCAAAAATTTACGCCTATCCACAACTTGAGTATGCTGAACAACACACAATATCCTTAGACCGTTAAAGGACGAAGAAGTGCCTCATAATTTTTACTCGTTTGTTGTTTCCAAGATCTCGTAAGGGCTTTTCGTTGGCCAATGTGGTAATAGACCAGTAAACATGATTCCTGCAACAACTACCAGTTTCAGCGTCTTCCTAGAATCCGTATTGAACACTCTGTGAGTGGAGTTCTCCTTGTTATATACAGCGTCGCCTTTTTCGAATTCGTATCTCTCTCCGTCTGACTCTATTGCTCCCTTACCTTGAAGTATGTAATATACTTCCTCGCAATTGTGCCTGTGTAACGGTGAATGACAGTTGGGCTTGATTTCAACGATGCCCATAATCACGGTTCTGGCGTCCACTCCTGTCTCTGGATAAATAACCTTCCAATCCTTAACTCCCGGGCTGGTTTCCATAGGAGCACCTGGAACAAACTCTGATTGATTGACAACCACTTTTCTTCTCTTCATAAAAACCACCTTTTTACTAAGATGACAGTAAAAACGAATAAATGGTTTAGATTAGTTCTCGCTCATACGTAGTTAAGGATTCACATCCTTCTTCAGTAATTAAAACCGTGTCCTCAACCCTAAACCCTCCGATGCCCGGAACTGGAAGAGTAGCATGCCCAATCGACACTGTCATACTTGGCTTTAACACAATGCTATTGTGCTGCGGATAATGGCTAGGATGAGGCCACTCCTCAAACTCCAACCCAACACCATGAATGTAAGCAGGCACATTGAATTCGCTGTATGGAAGTTTCTCCATAGCCCCCTTCATGAACTGAGTTACGTCACCGACTTTCCACCCAGGTCTCAATGCTTCACGGGTCTGCTTTTGGGCTTGAACATAAGTTGACGCAGCCTTCTTCTGCTCCTGACTCGGTTGACCGCAAACCACTGTCCTTGCCATGTCCGCTGCATACATATCGCAAACTGGATGTACATCAATCAGCACTGGGTCGCCTTTCTCGATGATCTTATGCGAAACGAACCCATGAAGATAAAGCGACCTATAGCCTGAATTCACAAAAGGAATTGTCCCCCACCTCTCTGCACCTGCCTTACGCATCGCATACTCAGCCTCCGCAGCAACCTCATTTTCGCTAATTCCCGGTGCAACTGTTTCTATCGCAGCTTTCATTCCCTTCTCAGCAATCTTAGCAGCCTCTCGCATTCTCTCGATCTCTTCTCCGGATTTATACATCCTCAACTCCATCAAAACTTCATCAGTCTCAACGAGGTTGATTTTCGGATTCAGTTTCCTAAATCTGTAAACTTCGAAGCCCGGCGTGCTGTGAACATCGAAGCCAACGGTCTTATCCGTCAAATCTTTTTCCTTCATGGCTGAAAAGAAGTGCCCCATCAGTTCGGAAACGTTCCTCCAAGGCCTAACATCCTTTATCCAAGTGTTCTTCCGAACAAGTTCTTCCTCCGTGAAGAAGACAATAAGTGTCGGTTCGCCTTCTGCGGGAAAGACCATTCGGGCTTGCCTTCTCACATCCCCGGTGATATAATAGTAGTTTTCGACACCCGCAATCACAATGGCGTTAACTCCCTTTTCGGTCATAACTCTCCTAATTCTTCTAACTCGCTCTTCGTAGATTGACATCCACTACCCCATCCTTCAACTTGAAACCAAAAGTTCTAGACGTTACTTATGTGTAAAAACCTCAAATATAATTGAAACTTTTGCACATGAATGAAAAATAGTAGTGGAAAGAAAAGAGGCTAATTAAAATAAGCTAGCTTGAATGAGACTAAGGTTTGATATAAAATGCTAACGAGAGAAGAAGCTTTCGACCTAGTCAAGAGGCATGTTACAAAAAAGACAATTATTTATCACATGCTTGCTGTTGAAGCCGCGATGAGAGGCCTCGCAAAATATCTCAATGAAGACGAAGAGTTGTGGGGATTAACTGGTCTACTCCATGACCTTGACTACGAAAAAACAGAAACAACACCGGAAAGGCATGCGACGGTATCCGAGGAATTATTAAAAGGAGAGGTTTCCGAAGAAGTGAAACGCGCTATAAAGACACATAACTTTGACTATACGAAAGTTCAGCCGGAAACCAAAATGGAAAAAGCATTAATCGCATGCGACGCGATTTCAGGACTTCTGGTCGCTTGCGCCCTAGTAATGCCCTCTAAGAAGTTGGAAGAGGTTAGAGTTGAGACCGTAGCCAAGAAGTTTAAAGATAAAGATTTTGCAAGAGGCGCAGATAGAAAAAGGATCGAGCTATGCGAGGAAGTTGGGATCCCAAAAGAGAAGTTTTTCGAAGTTACCTTAAATGGGCTAAAGACCAGAGCTTCAGAATTAGGATTATAGCGTCCTGCTGTTAATACCCTGAGGATGTTTGAGTAGCCTGAACACATCAACGCGATTTACTGCTGACATTAATTTAGTTGCAGTATATTTGTTCATCTTCACACTCTCACTGGCAATCGGTATTGCCACTCCGGTCATACCTTTATATGCTAACAGCCTCGGCGCCTCGTATATTGAAATCGGCTTGATTGGCACAGCCTTTGCAATCGTCTTTATCATTCTCGCAATCCCAACCGGGAAATTTTCAGATCGGAGCGGACGTAAACCCGTGCTAGTTCTCAGCGCATTTCCAAGCATCGTTTGCGCCTTAGCAGTGGCATTTCGCTTAAAAGAACACCCTAAGTAAGCGAGCTTTGAAGCCATACGTATTGAAGCTCAATCGATTAACTAAAAACACTTTAAACTATCATCTTTTTAGGTAACACGACTCCAAATGAAATGCCGGTTCGAATATGAGCCATAATGTTATCGATGAGCCAACATTCAGGAATAAACAGTTTGTATTTAAAGACAGAGTGCATGCTGGTCAACTACTTGCAACTAAACTCAGAACTCATGTAGATAGGGCAATCGTTCAGTTGCTAGCAATACCTGCTGGTGGCATCCCAGTAGGACACATAATAGCCAAAAATCTCGACCTCCCACTTGACGTAATCATTGTCAGAAAGATACAAATTCCATGGAATACTGAGGCTGGTTTTGGCGCAGTATCCTATGATGGAACGGTTCTCCTCAACGAGTCTTTAGTCGCACAACTAGGGCTAACTAGTGAGATTGTTCAATGGTGCATTTCTCAAACTCAACAAATTATCAGAGAGAGGCTTGAAAAGTTTAGAGGAAACAAGCCATTCCCCGATTTGAAGAAGAAAATGGTTATTCTCGTTGACGACGGTTTAGCGTCGGGGTCAACCATGTTAGTAGCAGTAAAATCTGTTCAAAAGCAAACACCAGAAAAAATAGTCGTTGCTGTACCGACAGCCTCTACAGGTGCAATAGAACTCGTGGCTCCAAGCGTTAACAAGTTAATATGCCTCAACATCAGAAGTGGCCCAATTTTTGCAGTTGCGGACGCCTATCAAAAATGGTATGACCTCTCTGACGAAGAAGTCATTGAAATCCTCAGAAAAAGTTGGCAATCATAAACATATTTTACACGCCCATCGGGGTTAAAGCAATGGGCTGGATTATTCCACCACCGAAGAAACCGACAAAAACTGCAAGCGAATTCTTAGAGGAAAGACGCGAAAAAGTCACCTGGTTAATTCAGCAAGGATTCCTCAAATCTGAACAAATAATTAAAGCGATGCTAAAAGTTCCGAGAGAAGAGTTTACCCCAGAAATGTACAAAGATTACACTTACCTTGAGGTCCCGCTACCAATTCCCGGACAAGAAGCAACAATCTCATGCCCTCACAGCTACCCTATGTTCTACGAGGCATTAGAACTAAAGAAAGATGATGAATTCTTAGAGATTGGCGCTGGTTCAGGTTACGGAGCTGCCGTAGCAAGAGAAATAGTTGGAGCAAACGGAAAAGTGATTACAATTGAAATTGACAAAAAAATCTACGAATTTGCTATGACCAATCTCCAAAAACTTGGATACAAAGATGTATTAATCATTCTTGGAGATGGAACATTAGGATATCCCGCTGAAGCACCATACGACAAAATTTGCATTACCGCCACATGCCCCAAAATCCCACCACCATTAATTAATCAATTAAAAATAGGAGGAAAACTAATCGCCCCAGTTGGTCACCCTAACTATCCCCAAGACTTAATCCTCTTGAAAAAGGAACTAAATGGAAGCATAGAAATAAGCTCGGTAGAAAAAGTGCTTTATGTTCCACTTAAGGGGAAATACGGCTTCAACGCTTACATCTGACATATTTGAGAGAGAACAACTATGCACAAAAAACTGAGAAACATCAAACTGGTCGTTTTTGACTTAGATGGAGTTCTCGTCGATACCGATAGTAGTTGGCAAACAGTCCATGAAGCATTTGGCGTGAACAATGAAGAGAACTTTCAAAGATATCTCCGAGATGAAATTAGCTTCAAAGAGTTTATGAGATCAGACATCCGACTCTGGAATTACATCCACATTAACCAAATCAAAAGCATACTTGACCAAGTTCCACTCATAAAAGGAGCTAAAGAAACAATTAACGCCCTTAGAAAAGCCGGGTACAAGACCGCCATCATTAGTAGCGGAATCTCTTTGCTTGCAGATCGCATTAAGAATGAATTTGGGATAGATCAGTCGTTCGCCAATGAACTCTTGGTTAACCAGAACGGACATTTAACCGGCGAGGGAAAAGAGAATGTAGAACTTTTGAAAAAAGTGCGGACTTTACGGCGACTAGCAGCAATTGAAGGAATCACCACCCAGCAATGCGCCGTAGTTGGAGACAGCATTTTTGATATCCCGTTATTCAAAAAGGCAGGTTTCAGCATAGCCTTTAACACTAAGGACCGCCGGGTTGAAGAAGAAGCAGATTTAGCAATCGAAGATAAAGATCTGAAAAAAATCCTGCAATACTTCATTTAGAAAACGGTCAAAATTAATGGGGGAACCAATAAAATGCAAACTGGCCCTTACTTTAACGAGGATTTAAAGTCCAAATTTTTTGGAGCCCTAATGGGCACAGCCGTTGGCGATGCTTTAGGCATGCCAGTGCAAGGATGGACATTGGAATCCATAAAGTTAGAGTACGGCGAGATCCGGGAAATGCTTAATGGATGGCTTCCAGCAGGTCACTACACTGACGACACAGAAATGATGATTGGAATCGCTGAATCGTTAATCGAAAACAAGGGGTTCAACGGAGATCACTTGGCGAAGACGTTTATCAAAAACTTCAACGCCTACCGGGGCTACGGCCCGACCCACCGCGTTTTACAATGGATAAGTCAAGGTGAAGCTTGGGACAAAGCCAGCGCTAAGTTGTTCGGCTCAGGCTCCTACGGCAACGGCGCAGCTATGCGGATTGCCCCAATAGGAATTTTCTATCATGACAACCCCGAAGAATTACGTTCGATCGCGTATAAATCAAGCCAAATTACCCATGCGCACGAATTGGGAAAAGAAGGTGCGACACTACAGGCGTATTCAATCGCCCTAGCCGTATCCACAGCGCCAACCCAGTTGAAACCTCAATCCTTCCTGAAAAAGCTAAGCGCCTTTATAAAGAAGGATACTGTGTACACCCAAAAGGTGAAGACAATAGGGAAATTATTAGAGGAGAAACCAGATAAAATAAAGGTTATCGAAGAACTCGGGAACGGAATCGAAGCCTTTAACTCGGTTCCCACAGCCATCTACTCTTTCTTATCGCATCACGATAGTTTTGAAGCGGCAATTGTTTATGCCATAAGCCTAGGCGGGGACACGGACACCATTGGCGCAATGACTGGGGCGATAAGCGGTGCATATCATGGAATCGATTCAATTCCCGAAAGATGGAAGAAAAAACTGGAGAAAGCAAATTACATAAAAGAGTTAGCTGAGAAATTGTGGAGTATCCATGCAAGTAAAGGAAAGGGAAGCAAAAATAGAAAAAGAAGATGTCGTTTACGGATTTAATCGCTAAACGACCACGCACAGTGCGAAACCTCGGAGCAATAATGATTATAGCTGCGATTATTCGACTCCTTTACTTAATACTCTTTAAAATCTAGAGAGCTATTTGTTGCATATTTTATAATTAGAACAATTATTTCACAAATAAAAGTGGAAATGCTTTTTCTAAACTCGGAATAAATCAACCCTTAATTGGCTGAGTTTACAAAAAGAAGAAAAGAACCTTAAACTTCTTTACTAAACAGTTTTGGTAGACATAGTTCAGGAGGAAGCGTTATGTTGCTTGTTCAGATTTCTGATGTGCACTGTGGTCCTCAGTTCCAGCCAGAGGTTTTTGAAAGGGCTGTCGACGAAATAAACTCACTTAACCCAGACGCACTAATCGTATTGGGAGACTTGACCGAGGACGGGTTACTAACTGAGTTTCAAATGGCTAAAGAGGAATTGAGTAAGTTTCACACAAAGAACCTGATTGTGTGTAGCGGAAACCATGACTATAGGTCTACAGGCTATCTCCTCTTTCAGCAGTTCTTCCCTTTCAAACAGGTAACGGAGATTGCTGATGCGGTGATAGTCCTCTTGAGCTCTGCTAGGCCAGACCGAGATGATGGAGAAGTTGGACATAGACAGAACCTTTGGCTGAAACGGACGCTGGGCAGGTACCATGACAGATGCAAAATTGTTGCAATTCACCATCACCTTGTCCCGGTTCCAGACACGGGACTAGATCTAATTACCGTGGTGGACGCGGGAGACGTACTCCTTAGCCTAATCCACGCAAAAGTCAACCTCGTCCTATGCGGTCACAGACACAGACCTTGGAGATGGAATCTAGAGAATTTTCCAATAGTCCATTCTGGGACTGTTTCATCGAAAAGATTTCGAGGATTCTTCAGAAACTCGTACAACATAATTAACATTAAAGATGGAAAAGTGGATGCGGAGCTCAAAATTGTAGGCGGTGAAACAATTAAGTTTGACAAGATCGTTGCAGAGAGGACAAGTACAATTAAGACAATTTGAAGCCAACGCGAACAAGATGCGTTCATCAATTAAGCTAGTATTCGCCATTCATTTCTTAGATCTGTAAATTCTCCAAGCCTTGCCAACTTCTTGATCTTTATCCGCATTAGTGATCTTATGTTCCAGCGTTGCGTGAAACCTGCCTAAGTAAACCTGCACATCTTCGGATCTTAACCATTCGTGACTTGAAACATATCCTGCTTCAAAGATTTTCCCGTGGTCTTTCGCCACTCGTACGATTCCAGCGACAAAAACTTTTTTTGTTGAAAACTTGTCAGATGGACTGTCCCTAATCTCTTTAATTGCCTCTTCCCAAATACGTTTTGCACTAAAATCCATCGCTTCAAACTCGTCTTCTTCTATCATCAAAAAGCACATTATCCCAAATATTGGTAGCGAAACCTCTAACGGTATTCTCTCGCATTCCACCCTAAAATTCCTTTAAGGTCTTCAAAGATTCAGAGATATCCTTGCTCTAAAACATTCGAATCCTTTCCAAGCAGTTCTCTACAACGCGTAGTCTGAGAAAGAAGATCGTTTGCTCCTCAACTTTAAAGGCTGCCTTTTCGTCTTCTTCTATTCTCGGCTATAACGTCGCCTACCGTAGCCTCTTCGTTCGTAACCCCTTCGTTCATAGCCCCTTCTTTCATAGCCTCTTCGCTCATAGCCTCGCCCGTATTCACGCCGTTCTTCAACCACCTTGTCAGATAGGTTGTTTTCAGTGTTTACCGTCGGGATGGTCTCATCTATCTTTTTGGCTGTACCATACCTGCCAGCGGAAAGCCTCATCGAACCTCTGAAAACAGAAACATGCCCATTATTAATTTGTACAACGTCTCCTTCAGCATATTTTGCAACGTCGTCGTCCCAAAGTGTCAAGAAGATACATCCCGTCTCGTCACCGATTAACGCATCTGCCACCCGGTGTTCACCTTGGGAAACCACCCTAGCCTCCCCAACCTTCACAATCTTTCCTTTAACGTTCACACTTCGAGCGTAGGGCTTCAAACTTTCGATTTTAACAAACTCTTCAGCCAAACTCACCAACTTCCTTGTACATGGCAAAGAATAGTCTTACACATTAAGAAGGCTTTCGCTCCAATTTGAATATTTATTCAGAGTTCCTACAGAACGTCCATCTGACATAGAAGGTTCTGAGCGCTTTTTTCTAGGAAATTATTCGCAGCTAAGCTCCCATTTGCACCAAAGATTCTTGGGATGAAGATCTGGCGGAGCCATTATGCATCTAACTGTAACTCTCTCATCTATGGCTTTGGCGAAATTCTGAAGAAGTTTGAAGTGCATTGCTTTACACGGAAACTCTCTTCTTCCATGTCTTAGCCTTGCATCTTGTGGAGTACACTTTGGAACCGTTATAACGGCTTTGTTTTCCGTTTGCTCAATTTCATATTTCGTGATCATTGCCCAAGGAAAGTAGGAAAGCGCTTTAATAACTGCTGGGACGCCCTTACCTTTCACATTAAATCTAGTTTTTATTTCGCTGGCGACCCTAGAGCCTATGCTACTCCAGATTTCTTCGTTTAATTCAACCGCCTTATCTAAACCGAATCGATCTTCTACACCCAAAAACCACAGAGCATCAACAACCCTATACTGCGTCAATAGGAAGTTCACGTATTCTTCAAGCTCGTTCCTCGCCATCCTAGAGAAATCTTTCATAGTTCTCCCTTAAACCGGCTTAAAAGTCATCGTAGTTAAATTTAAGGTATTAAAAATTAATGGTTGAAATCTATCACGGCAAGGAGTGTAGTTTCTGCGCTGCAATAAATGTTAAGCCTCGTTCAGTGAGGGCTCTAGCAGTTCTATTGACCGCATCATGCTTGTCAAGATAATTAATTAGGAGCTTGGGCATCAGACCTTTTGCAATTATATCTTTTTTGGGAATAAAGTATTCCAAGACGTCAGAAGGATGCTCTCGGGCTTTCTCAACCTCAGGCACCCCGCCCTCATGTTTAGCGCTAATGTTCTTAACATGGTTTGCAATTTCTAAGAGTTCGTTCAGTCGATCGTAGGGCTGTCGAACGATGCTCTTGTACGTCTCCATAATGTGGTGTTCAATGCGAACAACATCCTCAAAGTCGAAAGCCTTTCGAATATAGGCTGATAACTCAATCGTTTCATTGTTGACGGAGTTTGAAAGGTTAAACCCGACAAGTGGGGTTGTGCCATCATCTCGACTAAAGAGTTTCGCGGTCATCAGTGTCCAGAAGCAAGAATAGGGATTATCAGTACCCAAAAATACTGAAATTTTAAATTCTATGTCAATTCCAAGCCTATACAGCAGATATCCCAGTAACACTGTGCCTGTGTTTGTATTCAGTACTTGCCGAAGTCCATACTCAGTATGATAATGAAGGAATTCATCAACCCACTTTAAGGCATACTCATTTGGCACCCCTACACCTCCAAAATAGCCAGTGATGGTTTCAGGGCCTCCCAAATGAACGTTGATTGGTTGGCCGCTGGGACCCAGCATGGTTCCTTTTGTATCCAATGTTTGCACGTAAGAAGCGCCTATAATTTGCATTGCCGCTGCAAACGCAAGGATGTCATAATCTTCAATTTGCTCCTTCATTGAGCGGACTCGAATGTAGCGGGCAGGCATAAGATCTTGCTGTGCAATAGCTATTTTTGCCTCTTCTATGAGCCACGGGAAAAAATTAAAAGCACTAATTTCTAGGGTTACGGCAAAAGACTCATCAAACTTTATGGAATCGGCTTTGTCGCCTAAAATTTTCCTACGATATTCTGAAATGCCGATAAAGGCTCCTTTATCTCTCTGCTCAATCAACCACTCAAGATCCTTCACGTAAAGAGAATTTTTTGCTCTAAGTCGTGCCATGAGATTCTCGAGCTTACGGGCTTCCCGAGCCTTGCGGTTAATTTCATCAACACCACCATACTTCTCAACAATTTCGAGCAAACCGTTTACGAGTGGATTGTTTTCTCTCAGAAGAAAAGCGTTGATTTCCCTCAGGTTTTCATCTCTGATTCTCAATTTATCCCTAAGCGCGCCCAAGAAACAATCCTCCAGATATCGCGCCTTATATTCGAGGCTTGAGGCAATTTAAGCGTTCTACTCACCTGAAAGATCACAGTCGTAGGTTAAAGCATGCCAAAATGTCGTGGAAGTTTTGTCAACTATGCATGTGGAGATGGGTGTTTTTAAGTCGCTACAAATATTCTCCAAAGGGATACGCCATCTTTGAACAAATTATTCCTCAAGATAATTTCTAAAATTTCAAGAACCGAAGGGGTTGGCGTAGACGATAGCATTAAGCTTGATGATAGCCTGGTTAGAAGCATCCACGAACTTTTTGAACGTATTGAAAGCGAAGGGAGACGCATCCAGGCTCTCGCTTGGTCTACATTTATAGAAACCATTTTCTTACTTGCGATTGGTTTAATATTTCTTAGTTTACCTACATTGTGGTACCAAAATCTTTCCCAAATTTACGCAGTGAAATGGGCATTTATTCTAGTCCTTTTATTCCTCGCTGGAGGATGGAATTTAGTTGCTTGGCGAGAACTCCGCTTTGCACGCGACTGGAAACATCGTTTCGATAGGCTAAGAGAGATTGATGGTAAACTCTTGAGCGAAATAGATGAACAACATAAGTAAGGGAATTTTACTTAGTACTTTCAACGGCTTCCTTCTCTATCTGGCTCTCGAAGTTCTTAAGTTTCCGGAAACGGATGCCCCAGCGGCGCAGGAAAACGTACTCTTTGAAAGCTAGATAAAACCAGATAGCGGCGAGTAGGAAGATGAAGAGCGAAATTCCGATGTTTGCATAATCTGTTAGGCGAACCTCGATAGTTGTGATTTTGAATACAAATGGGAGGGAAAGCATCCATAGGTAGCCGATTGCAATCCATGCAGATATAATCATGGTACAGACGCACAGGATACTGAACCATCTGCGCTCACGTTCAAGATGGTTGAAGAGTTCGTGAATACTTTTGGCGAGTCCCTCTTCAGGCTTCTCTTCTATTTCTTGCGTCAACCTTCTCCCTCGTTGAGGTAGCTGTTGATACTGTTTAGCTTCGGATCCGAGGAGAAGTTCGTAGGAGTCTACTTATAAGGGAACCGAAGTTATCTTCTGTTTTTATCTCCTTCTTTCCTTGGCAGGAAAAGCTCGCTGGTTAAGTCGACCCACTTCTTGTACCAAATCCTTCCTTTCTCAGTAGCCGCATAGTGGATTCCACTTTCTTGTTCGACCTTTTCAGCCAAACCACTGGCGACTAAACTGAAAAGGAGATCCGTGGTGGTTTGATGAGTTAGATTGCACCGTATGCTTACCCATGTGAGCTTCTGTGGTCCCCTCTTAATTAGCAACTCAAGAATCTCAACTAGGATTTCCCGTCGCGACCGCTTGAAGCTCATAATTCACCGGCTAGTTATCTGGTATTCTTAAGGCAGTAATAGAAGTATCGTCCATTTTTCCAGAAAGTAATAAAAACATGAAAGCAGTTGCAGAAGTAAGTCATCAAGTCAGGATCGCTATGAAAGTGGCCTGACCATAGAGCTTTTATGAAACGGTAGAAAGAGCAATTTTAAAATTATACGTGGACGTATGTCACCGCATCAACTGGTTAACACATACCCTAGGAGATAGATTCAAAGAGTTACGTAGACAGAAGCGGGAATTCGATTTAGGAGATGCTTCATTTGCAGTACAAGTGGACGGTGCTGACGGTAACTACTGTCGGGGTTCTGATGGCGGGTATAGACTCAAGGATAATCCTAATTGGCTTTCCTCAAGTAGCTTCAGCCCTAGGGGCAGATGTTGAACAAGCAATCTGGTTTACCCAAGCATATGTTCTCGGCAGTACAGCTGCTTTGCTTCTTATAGGTAGAATTACGGATATAGTAGGGAGGGTGAAGATCTACACAACCGGCTTCTTAATCTTCACGATAGGCTCCGCACTAACAAGCCTAGCACAGGTGCCAATGCAGGTTATCTTATTTAGGGGCGTACAAGGACTGGGCGCTGCTATACTTTTCACCAATAGTGTAGCTATGATAGTGGATGCAACTTCTAAGAATGAACGCGGGTTTGCTCTCGGCGTAAACCAGATCGCTTTCAGGTTCGGCACTATGACCGGGCTGACGATAAGCGGAGTAATCCTCTCCTTCCTCGATTGGAGGGCGCTTTTCTACATCAATGTGCCGATAGGGATTTTCGGTACCCTCTGGGCCCATCGCAGGCTTAAGGAGATCGCGAGCTTGGAAAAGGGAGCCCCTATCGATTGGGCAGGATTTGTAACTTTCACAATCTCAATAACAAGCTTTCTCCTAGCGCTCACGTTCGCTGCTTATGGGGTAGCAGAGCAGATAACCACCTATGGACTACTCATCATTAGCACAATAAGTTTGGGAATCTTCGTAGCATACGAAAGACGTTCCAAGCATCCTTTGCTCGACCTCAGCCTCCTTAGGATAAGGGAGTTCACTGGTGGTATCATCGCGCAGCTATTAAACACAATAGCGTGGGGTGCTGTACTACTCTTGCTTAGCCTTTACTTCCAGCTAGTTCTTGGATTAACCCCATTAGAGGCGGGTATAAGGATTATACCGTTCGAAATAGCATTTCTTGCAGCTGGCCCAGTGAGCGGAAGGCTCTCGGATAGATTTGGGCATCTTCCATTTACAACCTCTGGGCTAGCTCTAACAAGCATTTCTCTCTACTTCTTCTCAACTGCAGGTGAGTTTACACCATATTCGCATCTCATTATTTACATGATGCTTCTCGGTGTCGGCACCGGTATGTTTATTTCTCCAAATATTAGCTCGATCATGAGTTCCGTTCCGGCTCAAAGGACAGGGATTGCATCTGCATTCAGGGCCGTGTTCTTTAATGTAGGTTTCACAATAAGCCTCAACCTCGCTGTCCTAATAATGACCTTTACCGTACCATATGCACTAATAACAAAAATAGTATTATCTACCCTTATTATCCCAGAAGTAGACAAGACGCCTTTCTTGGAAGGGCTGAAGAACACGTACTTATGGCTTGCAATATTGAATACTGTAGCTATCCTCCCATCTATGCTCAGAGGTAGTAACACCCGCGAAAACAAATAAATGAGATAGGCAACTCGTTCTCAGATATCTTACGCACATTATAACTGTGTGTGCACCCTCCATCATCAGGCTTCATGTGGTACATCGATAAAAAATTCCGATGACTAGCCACAGACGTATATATAACCGTGGCGCCTCAAAGAACCTTAGGGGCTTGGAGGAACCATAATCTGTGACTAGTGAAAAAGGATTGGTTGAATTATTAAGAAAGGCAGGCTATCCCGAAAAGGCCATAGATTACTACCTAAGGAAGCTTAATGTTGGTGTAATTAAAGGCGCGGAGGCCGTCGATTCTTTCACGGGTCTCTGCGGAGACAGCATGAGGGTATACTTGAAGGTTGAGGAGGGTGTAATAAAAGACGCAAGATTTCAAGCAATAGGATGCGCAGGAGCCTTTGCATCTGGCTCCGCCCTCACAGAGATGGTTAAGGGAAAGTCTCTAGAAGAAGCAAAGAAGATGACGGAGCAGGATGTAATAAAACATTTAGGAGGACTTCCAGGACCTAAACTCCACTGCGCCCGCCTAGCCGTAGATGCACTCAGAAAATCTATCAGCGCGGGCTACAACCCTCTCAAATCCTCACAACATATACCGCTGTTCTGAACTCATCTACTAGGTCTGTGGGTACCATTCCAACTCTCCAATATGCCCAGCCCCAATTTGGATTCTGCGACGTACATTCCAACGGATAATACCGTTCTCCAGAATAGTTAAGCCACATGATTGGATAAGTTTCAGGATACAAACTGTATGGCTTAGTTTCCAAGTGTACACCAGCTTCCGCATGTTGAGCCTTCCGATACATGAATAGGACGACCTGGTAACCGCTTGCCTTAAGAATCGTAGCCACAAAAACTGAGAAACCATCGCAATCCGCTCGACCATCAACCATCGTCTCGACCGCGAACTTCGCTGGGCTATAAGCGTATATCATTTGAGCTACCATTTGTGAAACAGCGTTTACGTAGTTCGTTTCATTAAGCCCTAAAGCTTTCAACTGTGTTACTAGTTGTTTTACGGGCTCAGTTTCAGCCCCGGTAACTACTAGCCATTTATAGTATGGGATCCGCTCTAAATATGAGCGGAACCGCTCCGCTTCGCCATATCGTTGAAGGCGTTGGTTTCGCCAGTAATCATAAGTTGCCTTGTCGATGGTTATAGTAATGGTTTTGTTCTCGATCTTGGTTGAGGACCAAAAAAGAAAGGTTTCTTGGCGAGTTACGGTTACCGTCCAAGACCGAGTATAAGTCTGAGCATAAATAGGGGTAATCACTAGCGCTAATATGACAAAGGAGAACAGGGCACAGGAAACTACTTTATTTCTCCTCACAGTTTTTCACCACATCCTATAGTCCTCTTCGGAGTTTCCAAGGTTTCATGCGTGGGCTGGCTTTGACTAGGCGTAATGCTCTTCTTCTGGAGAAAAGTTGAATTTTACTTTTTTCACGTTTCCTTAAATCTACGTTGATGGCTTCTGGCAGGTGTTTTACTTCTTAATCTATGAAAAGAACGTAGATGAACTATGATTTCTTGACCCTTGTCACGATAGACAGGACTATGCCTATAATGACAGCCCAGACGACCAAGTCACCGACTAAGTTCAACACGTTGAGTCGCCAGGGGAAGTATTGTGGGGCTATTACGAGCCGGATCAGCCAAGCAAACGGATATCCATAATAAACCGCGCCTACCAGCAAGGGTGGCGTGTTAGAGATCAGACCTGTCAATAGAGTTACTATTACTCCGCCAGTGATCGCGAGAAGCAGAATCCTTACATTCATTGCATTTCACCCAATCTTCCTTATACCTCAAATTCAATAAAAAGTATGTTTACTAGCACCTCAATTACTGATAAAAGAGTTAGGTGAATCCATTATCGTCCAGTTTGAGGAGAATACACGCGCTGTGATCAGGGCGTCTAGGATGGCGAGCGGCGTAGATGACACGGTTGGCTTCGGAAGCCATATCAGGGTTTAGACAGCCTTCTGGGCTTTTAGGATCCGCATTTCGGGGTTGGATGTGGAGGATGAATTTAGTTCGATAACCGAGGGTAGTGATTGCGTACGGGGCTTTGCGGTGGTCCATCGGTCCTACAGATTCATGGTTGACGACTAGGGCTGTAACTTGGAAATGGTGACACAACTCCTCTACCCGCCCCATCCAGAGGTTGATGGCGGCTGCCCTCCCTGGAAAATCTTGGGTCGCGATAAAACGCTCTTTTATCGGGGCCGTCAACGAATCGTAGATGACTAGCCCGATATTATGGCTTCTTACGAAATCTCCGATAGGTGAAATCTCAATATGGTAGATTGAATCTGGCTTTACCCGCATTTCAACCCGACCAGCCTCACTAGCGAGCACCTCAGTTTTAACGCCGTGAACGGCTAGAATCTCTTCCAACAGCCCACTTTCCAAGACGAAAATTCCAGTATTCCCTTCACCCGCGTCTTCTTGGGGAACTACGAGTTTGCATTCTGGTAGAAACGCCCGAATTGCCACATTCAATTGTTCATCCGTGTATTTGATTCCGATTTCATTAAGCGCGGCTTCCAATGCGATTTTAACTTCTCTCTCTTGGATTCTGTGTTTGCCTTTTACGGCGTAGGTTTCTATCTCAGTTTGGAAAAGTTGTGGCTCGACGCCGAATCGCTTGTTGAAGGGAAGATACCAGAACCCCTTCACTGCCTTATCGAATCCAATTTCTGTGTCCCAGTAGAGGACATTTTTGTGCTCTTGCATAATATAGCGGTAGGCGAGTTGCATTGAAAGGAGGGTCTTACCTGAGCCTTTGCCACCGTAGATTTGGGTTAATGTTTCAAGCCCGATGCCGCCCATCATTAGCTCATTTAACGCTGGCAAACCTGTATCTAAGGTGCGCAGTTGATATGTTTGAAGCTCATTCATCTTTGCTCTCCTCTTTTCCTTCTTCTTTGCCGACACGTTCTGGCTGAGGTAAGTTGTCCAAAGAAGGATGCTTTGCTTCCCACTGTTTGACGGCTTTCAATCCCCGCATCGTCAACCTAAGAACGGGCATTCCACCGTGGTGCTTCTCCTCTTTCATGTATCCTAACCTTTCCAACAAGCTCGCTAGCGGTCTTGCCTTCTCTGCTGGTAGATTGGCGAGAGTTAAAACTAGAGCAAGTTTGGTGACGTTTTCATAGTCGCGTAGATCTTTGAGGAGCGTGTAGGCGGAAGAGGCGTCTTCCCCGAAGTCGAGTTCCAAATCGTCTTTGCTAACTTTAGCCTCCATCTCCTCTTGGATCTCTCGGATTGGGTAGCCTGATCTTAGGAGGCATGCTTCAACTTCTTCGTCGGTAGGTTGGGCTTTAAAAATCCATTGAGGGCGATCAACAACTATCGGCACCATATCTCCATTCCACTTGCTGAGTAAGGCTTCCGGCGGTTGCATGCGTGCGGTGAATGTACGTTGCACCTCATTCAACGAGAAGAAGCTAGGATCTCTCCCGAAAGCCTCATGGAAAATCTTAGTTCGCGTCCACTTTACGATGAAGGGGTCAACCTCTAGTGGGAAAGCCGTGGATAAATGGAGGTTTACCCCAAGTTTCCTTAGCTCTTCAAGTCTATATTGGAGATGTAATTCCCTTGAAAAAAGGGGGAGAACGTTTCGATCCGGGAAGAGGTGTTCAATTGCGTCGACTAAGATTACAGTGTGCTCTGCTCGGTTTTTGGTTGTAACTAGGTTGGCGAACGTTTTAATTAGAAATAAAGCTTGGATGAAATTACGAAATTCGTGGCTTGTAAATCTGTTAAGTTCTACAACTGTTAGCCCTTGAAGAAACTTACTAATTGGTAAAGAAGGCGGTGCAGATACCGCTTCTAACGTTCTTCCGTAAAGCAGGTGGCCGAGCATTTCTCGTAGGTTTACAAGCTCATGTTGGTGGGCTTTATGGTGCGGTGATTCAATCAACTCATTTATGTGGCCTACTATTTCCGCAGCAGTTATTCGGCGATTCTCAGCTTGCTCGTATACTGGTAAAGTAACTTCCAAGAAGGGTTGTAATAGGGAGTATGGAATTCTATAGGCTTGGTGAAACGCCGTAAAAAGCAGCTCCAGATAATCTGAGGCTTCCATTCCCTCGGTTTCGAAGGGATCCAAGGTGAAATCAAATCCAAATCGAAGCACACGCCCATTCGGAAAAGAGTAGATAATAGTACGGTAGAGTCCATGATAGTCGAGAACAACATAGTTGAATCCAGCATGTGCAGCTGAGACGGCGATAAGGCAACTTGTTAATCCGGCTTCCTTTCCAAACACGCCGATGTTACCAACGAAGTCAGAGGTGCCGAGTATCGCGTCGCCTGTGTTAGTATTGCTAACCAAATCGAGAATTTTACCTATCTTAACAGTTTGAGTTTCTGTAGCTTCAGGCAATGAGGAGGCTTCTAATGTTTCATCTTTGCTCTCTCTCATCTTGATTGATGTTTCTTGGGCGCTTTGAGGCTCGGTTGGATGGGGGGTAACTTTACTTTCAACATCGAGGGTGTTATCAGATAGAAGCCGGATGTAAATGGTAGTGATAAAGTGTCTAAAGCCAGCTGTCAATAATTCACGAGCAGTTCGGCTTACGATAACTAGCAAAGCAATAAAGCCGACGAGCATAGCCACGATTGGAACAACATGAAGCGCACTCAGAATGAGGCATGTGAAATAAGCCACCGTAGAGGCTAAAGCGACCTTCAACGACTTAATTGCAAGCGTAAGTGTGTGTTTCCTGCAAAACCTTCTGGCAGAGCATAAAAATAAACTATAAAGCGGAAGGACTACTAGGGCGATTACAAACGCTGTCACCCCGAAGCTAACAAGGAAAACAAAAGGAATTAGGCCAGAAAATGCAACGTAATCCATCAAAATTGGGACTCTAAGAAAAGCCACACAGCTCCCTAAGGAAAATAAGCACGTAAAAAACGCAATGATTGAGATGGCAAGGAATCCAATTAACCAGAGAGCTCCCATCAGCCTAATCCATCCGACATAGTTCTCTTCGCCATCCGCCAATTAGAGTAGACATTGTAAGCGCATCGTAGAGCTAAGAGTGCACTCATTGCTGCGATAAAGGCGTGAAAACCAATCAAATCTAGTTTAACTGTTTTGACTGCAAAGAAGCTGATAATCGATGCTAAAAAGGCTCCGTACGCATCAACGACGTAAAAAAAATTCTTTAAAACGCCTGACAGAATGGAATTCATTACATCAATCTCCTTTTTGTTATGTTGCTCCTCGAAATTTTCGCTCTTCATGGTTCGGAGGTTACATATTAATGGCTTCCGAAGTTATCTTCCGGAAAAAACAGAAGATACTTCTGGAAAAGCATAGAAACTGGCTAATGGGTGAGCAGCGAATCGCAATTGCCTTGGCAAAAAGCCTGTTCTACTATGGTGTCATATATGCGAATATACTATCAAAGCAAGGAGCTGTCCGTATTGGCTGAGGATAAAGCAAAGGGATGAAGAAATGAGAGGCTTCATGATAGCCTTGAAGCAAAAGTTATTTCGTGGGTTTGTATGCTCTGATTTTGTCACTGGCTAAATAACGCAAAAATTTTGCTTTACCAATGATTTCCACATCTACAAACCCAGCATCCTTTATCGTCTGTGTATATTTTTCTTCTTCTAGTGCACCGCTTACACACGCTGTATAGGCTTTGATTGATTGTTGAACTTTTCTCGGTAACTTGCCTTCAAGAACGACGTCAGAAATAAACATCCTACCGCCTGGCCTAAGCACTCTATACGCTTCTCTGAATGCCTTATACTTATTTGGCGTCAAATTTATGACACAGTTGCTGATTATCACGTCTATTGATTCATCTTCAATTGGCAAATTCTCTAAATCACCCAATTTAAACTCTGCATTTTTGACACCTAGTTTATCTGCATTCATTTTGGCTTTTTTGATCATCTCCGGTGTCATGTCAACTCCAATAACCTTGCCTCTGTCACCTACTTTTCTGGCAGCCATGAACACATCTAAACCAGCACCAGATCCCAAGTCCAAAACAGTCTCGCCTTTCCTTATGTCAGACAGGGCTACAGGATTTCCGCGACCAGAGAAAGATTCGGTAACAGACTTGGGCATGCCTTTTATTTCATATCCCAACATTTTTGCCAGAGCAGTGCCTCCGCCAACAGAGGGGATATCACAGCAAACTGTATCGCAACAACTTTTGGATGAAGTCGCGACTTTGGCGTAGGTTGCTTTCACAGCTTCTTTAATCTCCTTATCGGTCATCTTACTAACATTTTTTGCCTTTGATCTACTCATTTTTATCACGACTTATATTGGACATACAATACAAATTAGGGGGCGAAATATTTAAGTCTATTGGATATCCAATACATGTTGTGGATTAAATGAAGAGAATGGAAAAATACTGCCTACCAGAATGCTGTGATATGCGTGGTATGCTTTCCTTCATGATACTTTGGTTGTTAACGAAAAAACCTATGCACGGTCAAGAAATAGCTGAGGAAATAGCTAAAAGAAGAGGTATCAAGCCAACTCCCGGGACTATTTATCCTGCTTTAAAGGATTTGAGTAAAAGAGGTTTGGTGAAAGGGGAGAAAGAAGGAAAACTAATTGTTTATAGATTAACTGGCAACGGTAGGGAAGGGATAGAAAAAGCTTGTCGATACTTTTGCAAAGCATTTGGAGAGATTTTTAAGGAATATAAAGAAAGCTAAAGAAAGACTTAAGAAGAAAAGCAAATTCGAGGCAGATGCGCGAGATTCCTGTATTTCGTCCGTTACAGTCCGAGCTTTCTGAACACGTAGTACTTGGGGAAATCGAGACTCAATGTGAATAGCGCCGAGAATCCCAAGATGAAGAGGACCTGATATAACGTAAGGGGTGGGATAATGACACTGTACACTGCCAACAGCGCGAATCCGCTTATCGTCGCCACACTAGCGATAAGCAATTCCCTGCTAGGCCGCGAGGACCACCAGTGCCTCCTCTCCCTCACTAGGTATACTCTGAACTGGCTTGTGAATACGAGCATCAACATTACGAAACTCTGGAGTGCTCCCAATCCCAAGTGGAAGTAGTTCATACCAATGAGAATGGCAATTGCCCCCTCCACAACCAGCAAGAGGCCTATACCAAGGGACGCCAAAGTAATATTCTTCACATTCCACACATTTGGGTTGCTTGTGTGCTTTACGTTATCAGTTGCAAGTGACATCGTCACGAAATCGTTTGCAAATACAACCAAAACCATGCCTAAGACAGAAACCAAGACTTCATGCAGCCACAAAAAGCCTAAGACGAGCAAACCGACGAACTGTATCACCTTAGTCACCTTGTTTATGACCCATGTAAGCATCCGTTGGTAGATCTGCCTGCTTGTCTTTATCGCATCGATTATCTGCCTTGTTCCTAGTTCGGTCAAGACTATGCTCGCAGAGGCATTTGCCACATCCGCTGAGTTAGCTACCGCTATACCCACTTCTGCCTGCTTGAGGGCTGGTGAATCGTTAACCCCGTCCCCAGTCATTCCCACCATATGTCCCCGGGATTGTAGAAGTTTCACGATTCTGTACTTGTCCTCGGGATATATCTCAGCAATTCCATCATATTCTTCAAGAATTCTTGCCTGCTCCGTTTCGTTTAATCCCTCAAGATCTGACATTCGACAAATCTTGCTTCCAATCGACACTTGACGGGCTATCTCCTCAGCTATAGCGATATTATCGCCTGTCAGCATCTTCGGCTTCACACCCAGTGTTTTCAGCTCGTCTATCACACTTCTTGAGTCTGGTCTGGGCGGATCAGCCAATGGCAGGAACCCCACGAGTCGAAGATTGTTCAGGTCGTTACCTTCTGACCGAGCAACTGCTAGCGTTCTATACCCTTTTTGAGATAACTCTTGCACCGTCTTATTCGCTTCAGCCCGAGTTTCTTCGTTCATCCGGCTGCACATGGACATTATTATTTGCGGCGCTCCCTTAGCGACTTTGAAACGTTCTCCTTTCCCCTCGATGATTGCCTCTGATCTCTTAATTGCCGGATCAAAAGGGGTAAACGAAATCTGTTTGTATATGGTAGAATCTACGCCTGCTGCTCTAGCATATTCAATCACTGTGAGATCTATCACATCTTTGCTTTCCTCTCTAGACGCCAAACTTCCCATCAAGGCTAGGTCCTCTTTCTTAAATCCAGAAAATGGTATGGGATCGGTAACCGACAGCTTGTTCTGCGTTATTGTCCCTGTCTTATCTAGGCAGAGTATTTCCATTGAAGCCGCGTCTTCAATTGAATCAAGTCTAGTTACTAAAGCTCCCTTCTTGGCAAGTTCTATTGCGCCGACAGCTAGAACCACGGCGAAAACAGCTGGCAATGCAACGGGAACGGCTCCCATGAGGAAGGTTAAGGCAAGGTTCAATATCGTTAGGATGTCCGTGTGCACTAGCGCAGCGTCCACCCCAACTAAGACTAGCGCCGCTATACTCACATACATCATGTATTTGACGACGGCCATCATTATTTGCTCTTGATGCGATGTTGGTTTGGCTATCTTGACTAGTTCGGCAGCCCTTCCAAAGTATGTATTCACTCCTGTGTTGAGCACAACGCACCTAGCTTCCCCCCGCTTCACTATAGAGCTTGAATAAACTATTCCCGATCTATGCACACTCACCGGAAGAGATTCGCCCGTTAGAGCTGACTGATCAACGGAGACTTCACTGTCACCCACTAGCTTGGCATCCGCAGGTACCAGATCACCAAGCCCAATAGCGATTATATCCCCGGGCACCAATTCTCTCGCATCGCGTATCACCCATTCTCTGTCTCGCAGCACTCTCGCCTTGACTGCTAACCTTTTCTTTAGAAGCTCCAACGCTCTCCGGGAACCACGTGTGTGTAGAAAACCTATCGTAGCATTTATCGTAAGCAGTCCGAAAATTATCATTGCTTCCAGATAATGGCCCAAGATGTATGAGAGTACTATTGCCAATTCTAACAGCCAAGGCATAGGACCCCAGTAACGCGACAAGAAGTTAAGGATAGGATTCTTCTCCTTCTCTACCACTTCATTGCGTCCGAACCTCTCAACCCGTTTTCTGGCTTCGGATTCCGTAAGACCATTTGTTGATGTCTCTAGTAGCCCAATTGCTTCTTCAATGGAGATTTCCCTATATTCAGACGTGTTTCGGAGTTTCATAGGGGTCTCGCGCTCAAACTTCTATTGTTAAACGGGTTTTCCAGCGAAAAGGGTTCATGCCTCCAAGAATCAGAAGAGGTTAATAAATTAGAAGATTTCGCTAGGCTCTTAGTCCAAGATGCAAGATCCTGCGAGCGTGAACGCCGTTTACTGAAAGGTATTTAATGGTCGCAACAAGAATCCTAAACAATGAAGAATTCGTGATCACCAGCTACTTTACCGACAGAATCAAACTGGGGGAAGAAATCTGGAAGGAAAGTTAACTTTTTTCTTTGACGAAAATGGCGACGTGCTCGACATTTGTATTGGAAAGCCCAGAAAAGCCATTTCAAAGGAGATAGGCAACGACATCGCAGTTAGAATCGACCCCGAAAGCGGCGAAGTGTTAGGCTTCACTATACTGAATTTTACGAAAAGATTTAAACTGACAAAGAAGCCTGAAAGGGTTGAGCTTCCACTAAAAGCCACGATAACTACAACTTAGAGGTGCCCCCAAACGAGAGAAAAGAAATAGAGAAGTTGATGTATAAAGACCCTTGGCGCCAAAGTTTGGGATTTAGATCTGGCTTTAAATAATCTTCAAAGCTAAGAAGATTTCATTAGTAACTATTGCCCACTTATGGTTAGATTTGGAGAGGAGATAAAGGCTCGTTTAACATATGTTATCTACTGACGTTGGTAGTCTGCCTTTTGTTGGGGATAAAAAAAAGTTTAATGAAGGGGCAGAATTAGCAGAACAAAACTTGTTTTCGCCTAGAGTAGAAAATGATGCGCTGAAATATTTTGAAGAATCTGTTTATCAAGGCTTTTTGAAAAAATTAGAGTGTGGCGTTGATGTGCCATGTTTTCCTCAATACAGGGGTATGCTCGACCAATTCATTAACCTTTATGAAAAAATATCCTCTTTTAATGAAACCAAATATAAGACAGTTCCATTCTTATCAGATCCAAATCTTCCAATTGTAGCTGAACTAGGTGCATTGGTTAAATACTCTGGAATTATTTCTGAAAAATTTGGTCGCAGCATAGACATGAAAGTTTGCATAACTGGCTACATAACCTCTGGTAGATCGAGGGACACAGCCTACTACGGATTTCTTATGAATTTAATTGACAGGAGTATTTTAAAGACCAAGCACCTAAGAACTAGGATAATTACAATAGACGAACCAGTTTACGATGGCGTGAAGATTGGCATAGAGGATTACGAGAATATACTTCACATGGCAAAATCAAGAAACGTGGAAACTAGTTTACATACACATTGTGAATCCAAAAAAAGTATTTTAGAACTTAAAAACCTCGACATCATAGAAATCCACGCAGATTCTATAGATAAAGAAACTTTTGACATAACAAAGAAGGATTTGGAAACTTATGATAAAAAGTTACAGATAGGTATAGGTAAAACAAGCCCTGTAAATGCAGTTGAAACAGTAGATACTATGAAAAGAAGAGGGAGAAAGGCTGTTTCCATATTTGGCATAGAAAACATACCATATTTTTCACTCGAATGCGGCATGAGTGCTTGGGATTACGAGGAAGCTTTAACGAATCTGCGCAATATGAGTAGAGCTACTAGGGAAGTAAACGAGGAATTAAAGATGGTGGTAACAAGTTGAAGGTCGAACTTGTGAGATATACATCTAACCCTAAACAACTTATCAAAGATGCAGTAAGCATAACGATGATGGTTGAAGCTCACGATAAGATTGTTAAGCGACTGATAAAGGCTGGAGCTGAATGTTCACGGGTATTATGACGTTTTTCCGTTCTTAGCCTTTTAGATGCTTTGTATTGCAACCATGGTCCTTAGTTATTCCACCGGTTTCTTGGCTATTTCTTGGATCTTCTTAGCGGCTTCATCTAGGATATTCTTCGCTTCTTCCACGATTGTTTGAGAGTATCCCTGTCTGAGTCTGTCGTAGAGGTTCAAGACGGCCATGGTGAGATCTCGTGTTGCCCTGTGCAGTTCCTTGGCCTTATGATGGTGAAATCCGAAGATCATGGGACCTATGAAGCCTGGTCCGAAGCCGAAATGTGCGAAACGTTTGCCAAACTCTTCACGACTTTTGATATGCTCTTCTAGGAAATCTTTGCCTGAAGCTGTTAGCATGTAACGTTTTAGTCCCTCACCTTCTACAATAGTTTCTTTAACATAGTCCTTATCCTGCAGCCAGGAGAGTAAGGGGTAGATAGAGCCGGGGCTGGGTCTCCAGTGTCCGTTGGTTAGCTCCTCGATTTCGCTCATGATCTCTGAGCCTGACATGGGCTTTTCGTTGAGCATCCTCAGTATTTGGTAGCGGAGGAAGCCTTTCGGAACCATTGCCATGTGCCGCATCCAATGTCCGCGCATATGGTGATGTGGCCTATCAAATGGAAATTCATCTTCACCCATTATTCATCAACTCCAATATCAACTTTAATATCGATATCAATATCAAATCTGATATATAAAGGGTGCGTTCTTCCCATGAGTTCGCTGAACAAGTTGAAATTCGCGATGCCTTAAAATATCGCTAAAAACGCTCAAGACCCTGAAAATCCACAATTCTACGGACCCGAAACCACCTGAATTTGCTCCCAATCAGCAGCATATAACCACAATCGAGCACCAGTTATGATAACTGGCAAGACTCGCTTTAGCGCCAGTGGAAAGAAGAATGTAGTTAATTAAAATAGTCGCACTAACCTTTAGTAACGCCTATTGGCACCAATCTCGCTACTTTCGTCGCGATCCCGACTTGATGGCTAACTTCCGCAACCGCATCCAC
>Ga0315312_1000816_pt1 | contig 29895 bp, 32 predicted proteins | sample TDP7_MG_FD_203629 | JGI IMG/M metagenome (GOLD analysis project Ga0315312, IMG submission 203629) | Freshwater sediment microbial communities from Lake Towuti, South Sulawesi, Indonesia - TDP7 | ecosystem: Environmental > Aquatic > Freshwater > Lake > Sediment | place: Indonesia: South Sulawesi... | reverse complement strand
TCAGTATCCGAAGCTGCGGACAAGGGTGAACAGCTGCACTGAATGCGGCGAATGCGAGAAAAAATGCCCGTATCGTATCCCAGTTATCCGTATGCTAAAAGAAGCTGAGAAAAGACTGGCATAAGCCTTTCAATGATAAATACAAATCATAGCTAAAGACTTGATTTCCCAACTTTTCTAGAGATGAGAGTAGAGCGATCGATCTAAGTCTTGGGCGCGCTAAGAAAGCTTCTAACACCTACGTCCTCCAACATGCTGAAGACCGCGATCGAACGATGCTCGAGAGTATCCTGATCATGCGACTTCAATTTCTATACGCAATTGTATTGCAGTAACTAGCTTTGAAGCAAACTCTTATCGTTGATTAGGCAATTCTCCCTAGCTGTTCTTCCCACAAAATGGGGTTAAACTTGCTATTTCCGAGAAATTTAAACGAAAACATGCATCTAGCTCCCCGCACCAAAATTGAATCCCTACATCTGGGAAAATTTTAGGTGTTTGATGAACCATGAATGTCTTGAAACAACCATAAGCAGAACGTGGTTTAGGCAACATGCACTATAGGAACCATTACAAACAAAAAGCACTAATCTATACTACGAGGAGAACTATTAAGAGTTCGGTCAATGAGATTGAGGTGATCTATTGGTAGAAATGGGAGAATACTTAGTAGGCGCATATCTTAAACTTATCCTAAACTGTGACTTTGTAATTTATGACCAAAAGATATCGAAGCAGATGGAGATAGACGTTATCGGTTTAGATGCAAAGGAAAACATCGGGTATATCTGTGAAGTCGCCACTCATCTTGAAGGTCTAAATTATGGAAAAGGTAATGAGGAGACGATAGAAAGGTTGCGCAAGAAATTCCAAGCATTCGGTCAATACTGCAACGAGAACTTGCCCAACATGATTAGGAAATATATGCTATGGTCTCCATATGTTCCCGAAGGGTATCTAACAGAAAAACTTCGAGAATTGAAAAGCAATCTAGGGTTGGATTTTGAATTTGTCATAAACGAGGATTACACAGCCAAAGTTAATGAGCTAAGCACAATGGCAAGAGGGGAAGCAAAAGATAGGGGCGAACCATTCTATAGAGCCTTACAAATTCTTGAACATCTAAGATGAAGATTGCCATTTGACTTTAACTGATCCCATTTCAAAATATGTCATTACATTCGTCATGACACCTTTCGTCTCAACTAAGAAATGTAGTAATTTTCGTCAAATGTGTCATGACACCTTTATAAGGTGGGTTTAAATTCGAGTTATACGTCTATCCTCCGCACCATCAAATATATGGCTTTTAGGCTTGTTTTGGGTTATTTTTGTAAAATATGTTTGCGTAAATTTGGCTTTATTTTTGCGTATGATTTCTATTTCATCCCAAGGTTTATTTTTTCACGGGGAACGTATCGGGATGAAAGTCTACCTATTCTTGAAGATGAATGAGCTTTGCATTTTTACCCCGCAAAAAAAGCCTCTACGCTAACACGTTCAATCTTTCACTCCCTCCTATTTATATTACCATGTATATTTATGGGGAGCGGGGGAAGATTTTTGTAAAATCATTCTTTAACTGCATAGTTACACGCAAGAATCTTTTTGGAAACTATTTAGTTACCACAAAGTTTATATCCAATAAACAGTTGGCGCGTCTTCGATTTTGATGCGCTGATTCCTTATGATGAGACTCATCTTTTCAGTGTTTACTTTTTCTCCGTCGACCTTAAGCTGGATGCTTCTTATTGACGAAACAGGTTCAGCCGTATAGAATGGATTACAGATATCAAATTGGAAACCGTCGATTTCGCCGTCTTTGTTGATGTCCATGTTTCGTATAATCCTATCCGGAAGAAGAAGTCTATCTGCCATACGTTTAAAAGCAGATTGCGCGCTTTCTGCCAAATCACTCACCTTAATCTTGAGAATGTATAGAAGTTGTATAAATGGTTTGAAGTTTTTGCTGAGTGTTGGGCCGAGATTCTCAAGGTTTCGGTGCTCACGGAATCAAGTTTGCCCAAGAAGTCCACGCGTAGGAGCAGGCTTGGACGAGGCTTCAGATTTGGGTTGTCGAGTGGGGTGAGGTCGAATGGAAAAGAGCTATGACAGCTCCACTTGAAGTTGGATAGGACTACGTCTTGAGTTATGAGCATGAAGATCCTGTGATGAGCCGAGAGGACGGCTGTGAGAAGGGCAATGGCTTCTTGAAACCGTTAGTTATTGAGGCTTCTTTGGGTTTGAGAGTAAAGTTTAATATTGCTTTATCCCAATCTAGCTGTGAAGAAACGAGGGATGTATTCATTTGAAGGAACCCTTTGCCAAGTTCATTGAGGCTGAGTTGAAGCCCGGCACGCTGTTGATTACATGTGGGCTTCCAGGAACTTGGAAGACGGAGACTTCAGAAGAAATCTCAAAAATTAAGGGGTATCCCATTCTTCGAAGCGATTTGATTCGATTGGAAGTTCTTAAGGGTCAAGATGTGTTTGACGAAAAAGTTGCGTCAGATATGAGCAAACGTTTGTCTGTTTATGACGAGATGTTTCGGCGAGCGGAGGAGCTTGTACAGAAGGGTAAAGGCGTAATTCTAGATGCTACTTTTGTCACTCAGGAACTGCGGAGGCGGGCTGCTGAGATTGCTGCAAAGCACAATATGACTTTTGTCATACTTCATACTCACTGTTCTGAGGATGTGTCCATTGCGAGGATTATGAGGAGAACTAAAGAGGATTATGAGTCAAACGCCTTGACCAAGGAAGCATATTACAACAACAAGAAAAAGTTTGAACCTGTTGATTTGGGTGATTTGAAAAAGAGGTATCCTCAACTTAGAATAGTGCACTTAACAGTTGACACGGAGCATGATCCTCCTGACAATTGGTACATAATCGGAATGGAAAAAAGGTAGTTGGACCCCGTTCTATTATGTTAATAGATTTGCATATTCATTCAAAGAGCTGTTCTGACGGAAGCTTGACTGTTGAAGAAATCATTAAGGAAGCTAAGATCAGGAACATTGGGTTAATATCGATTACAGATCACGACTCGATTGGCTGTCAAGAGAAAGCCATGGCTCTGGCAAGGAAGAATGGAATCCGTTATATTTCTGGAGTTGAATTGAATGTAACCTTCTCGCATCCCAGATACAATGATGGTAAGTCAGTATCGCTGGATTTCTTAGGCTATCAATTTGACTCAAAGAATAGAGAGTTAGAGAATAAACTTCAAGAAATTGGGAAATATCGGGAGGAAAGGGCTGCAAAGATCTTAGATAGAATTAACGTGGAATTTGAAAAGGAAGGAATTGAAAAGTTAACGAAGGACGATTTGAAGGCGATTCAAGACTCTGTTGACGGAGTGTTTGGCAGACCTCACATAGCTGATTATTTGGTGAAGAAAGAAATTGTTAGAAGTAGACAAGAGGCTTTTGATAAGTATCTTGTGAAGTGTGATGTTCCCAAGTATCCTCTTTACATTGAAGAGGCGTCGAGGCTGGTGAGAAATGCTGGAGGAATAATAGTGTTGGCTCATCCTAACGATCCTCATGGAACCTCACTTGTGACGCTGACTAAGTCGCTGCCTGAACAGACAAAGATAATCGAAGAGTCGATTTTAAGATACATTGATGGTGTAGAGTGTTGGCATTCGAGAAACGACGACCTAACAACGGATCATTATATAAAGTTTGCAAGAAAACATGAACTAATCATGACTGGAGGAAGCGATTGCCATCAAAAACCAATCCTCATGGGAACAATAGAAGTCCCCGAATATGTAGCAGAGCAGTTCAGCTTTGAGTGAACTTTTCGCAATTAAAGAGCCGAGCTAGGTTAATACCCACGTTAGCGCGCGCTAGAGTATGTTGAACAGAGAGGCTGGAGAGAACTAAGAGGTTTGAAAGAGGTAGGCTAAAGGCACGCGCAATCAAGTAATGAATGTTATACTCTAGCCACTCTTCATGGCTTCATCTTCGGAGGATGGAAGGACTTTGAGTTTGTAGTATTGCAATTCAATTCCACTTCCCTTCAGCAACCTGACTTTTCTGTCAAGATCTGCATCATAGCTATTGGACATTATAATTCCTCTAAGCTCTTCGTCAGGATGCTGTTGCTTTAGTTCAGCCATGTATGTGAGCAACTGGTCCAGCACATCTCTTGTTGCAGACTTCTTAACTTCAACGACGACCCATCTATCGCTCCTGTCCTTGCATAAAACATCAATTGTTTTCCCAGAATCCAGTACGTATTGGTGCTTTACTAGAGTCAGATCTTTTCCTAGGACTTCAAGGTCTCTTGCAATTGCTGAGGAAATCACAGTTTCAGGTAGTTCATAAACACGGGGATACGTAGACTGCGGAACAAGAGGATCAGGTTCTCCTTTCATATAAGCTTCAATCGAACCAATATCAATGTCAACATCCCATTGTTCCTTAGCATATTTGGCTGCTTGATCTGCTGTGAAAACCTTATTCTGAAGCTGAGTTGTAAGATATGCTCTTTTGCCGGATGAAAGACTATGCATGCTTACTTTAAGCGGACTCGCTTTCTCCAACTTGATCTCTATTCACCTCATATATTCGTAGAAATAAATACTTTTCGCGCGCTGAGTACGTCCATTCGTAAATGCCCGCGCATCTTGTCAAGTCTTTTGAACTTATTAAAGAATTTTTGCGTAGGTGGAGGCTAGTTTGTAGTATGCTTTTGCTTCTTTCATTACTGCCTTCTTTTCCTCACTACTTACGCTAGGGTCTTCAAGTTTGAAACTGGTCACTTTTCCCCGCACGTAGGCTCGGTAGCATTTGTAGAAAGGAAGAAGTTTCGTCAACTCTTGGTCTCCAGAATATTCTACATATTTTCTAACAAAGAAGTTAGACAGGTCGGTTCGTTCTCTGAAGTCTAAGTCCATGGCTAAGAAGGCAATGTCAGCGGCAACGTCAGAATACCTGAATCTTTCGTTGAACTCTATCGCGTCGAAAATGTAGATTCTGTCTGTAACAAAGATGTTACCAGAATGGATATCCCCGTGACAGTCTCTGACTCGACCCTCCGCCATTCTTTTCTCAAAAATGGATGCGTTTCTCTTCATGAACTCTTCGATTCTTTCATAGATTAGTCTGAAATTCTTCACGGATATCGTCTTACCGACAAACTCTTGAGTCTGCTCGAAATTCTCCCTCCAATTGGTTCCTATGACGGCCAAGGAGCCGAATTCGCTTATCTCCCTATTCGTTTCAGCCTTCGAATGGAATTCTGCGACGACCCTTGCTATTCTGTCAATGAGCTCGCTATCCACCTTGCCGTCTTCGAGCAGCCTGCTCATCATCCTTTCTTGAGGCATCCTCTTCATCTTCAGAGCACATTCAACTGTTTCCCCTTCGCCCTTTATCTTGATAAGGTTAGATCTGTTGATGGGAACAACCTCGAGGTACATGTCTCCGCAAAGCCGTCTGTTGAGCTCTAGCTCTTTTTCGCAGAAGAAACGTCTCTTTTCAAGGGTTGTGAAGTCTAGGAATCCGAGGTCCACGGCTTTCTTCACCTTGTACACAAAGTTCCTGGTTAGAAAGACGAAAGATATGTGGGTCTGAGTCAGTTCAATCTGACCTGCTTCTCCGTCGTAAGCGTCAGGCTTCATTAGAGCTTCCACGACTTGCTTCTGCATCGTCGGGAGATCTTTCTTGGAAACACCACTTCGAGACCCAGTTTTCAGTATTTTCATGTGTCCACATCATCTAAAGTAAGAGCTTGAGTATCATTATCTGATGCTTCTAATAATAAATTCCTAGCCAATCATATAGGAGCATCCACTGTCCGGTTTGGGGCTGAGGTCTTGTTGCCGGATAGGTCACCCCAACAGCTTTTCAAAGTTTCTTGGTCAAAATACTTAGACAAGACCAGCGATCACGAGATCTTGTCTCTTGTGCAACCGTTCTACGCTCGGCGAGGGCTCGTCATAGCCTCGGCGATCAGGTATCCCAACCTTCCTTCAACCGTCCGCGAAAAGATTTGACATCAAGAATGTCAACTCTTACCTTGCTGAATAGTATGCTGGCGGCTTTGGATGTACACGCACCAAGAGTTGAAAAAGCGATTGCCAATTTTTGTTAACTTTCTGGACGAATATAGATGATGAGTGCATAATAGAAAATTGTAACGTGGCGGATGGCTCATGAAAAATCTGAAGGAGGGTTTGAGGTGGATTGACGAGGCTAGGGCTGATCTGAAAACCGCCAAGGACTGTTTAAAGGATGGAAACTATTATGCAAGCGCATTTTTCTCGCAGCAGTCAGCTGAGAAGGCGGTTAGGGGCTTTCTTTATTCAAAGGGCTATAGGGCTTTAATAACCCACTCCGTCACTGAACTCTTGGAGGAGTCGTATAAACGTGAGGAGGTTTTCGAAAGTCTCATCGACCAGGGAAAGGAGCTCGATAGACATTATATAGGATCAAGGTATCCAAACTTCTACCCAGAAGGCCCCGCATATAAGTACTACACAAGGGAGATGGCCGAAAAGTGTATAAGTTATGCAGAGTCGATATTGAGAGAAGCAGAGAAGTTTTTGAAGAAATAGCAGACTACGTGAAGGAAGTGGTAAATCAACTTGACCCTTACCTGATTGTTCTATTTGGTTCATTCGCAACTGGCGATGTTAACGAAGGTTCTGACATAGATATCCTAGTCGTTGCTGAGTTTAAGGAAAGTTTTCTTGATAGAATAAAATGGTTGATGGATATAAACACATTCAAAATTCCTATCGAACCCGTTGGCTACACGTTAGGGGAATTTAGAGAAATGATGAGAAGAGAGAACCCATTCATTATGGAGGTTATGGAGAAAGGCAGGGTCATGCATAGGCGGAACGGGAATCGAGTTCTTTGAACATACGGTCGCAACAGTCACAATCGTAGATACACGTTCTACTTCCTCACAGGTAGATTTGTTGAGGGTGTTGAGATATGAATAGCCTAATCGATAGCATCTATGGCAGCAAAAACGCTGATTGGAAACCCATAGAATGGTGCTAAAAAAGATCCGATCTCAAAATGTTTTTTGAGGTGATTAAGGGGTTCTGCGTAAAAGTTAAATAGTGTGCCTTAACCATTATAGTGGTCGGAGAGAATTTGCTATGTCGAAGAAGGCTGTTATTAAGACGTCAACTGTCTTACTGTTGGTAGTTGTTATCTTGGCAGCTGGGCTACTTGGAACCATCTACTATTACACAAGTAAACCAGCGGTACCGCCACCGCCGCCACCACCCGGTCCTGCAACCATCGGTGGGAAGGTTACCGATGCGGAAACTGGGACTCCAGTTGAAGGCGCAACCGTATCATTGGACGGACTAGAATACAGGACTGGGTCAGATGGGGAGTACTCATTCAGCGTTAAGGTGGGTACATACAGCATCACGGTAAGCCTGGAAGGATATGAGTCGAAAACCGAGTCAGTAGACGCAACGGAGGAAAAAACATACACAGTCAACGTTCCGTTGAAGCTAATACCGCCTCCGCCACCGACCGCTCCCGCATTTGTCACGGAGAACAAGATGGTTTTAGAAGGTGGTGCTACATATCAATGGCTTGACCCTCATGTCTCATACTACCAATATGATTACTGGACACTTTGGCACTCAGTTGAAACCCTTGTGTGGTATAACAGGGAAAGCGCCACAGATGTAATTCCATGGCTTGCAGAAAGCGTGAATGTGATAGACCCAAAGACCTATGAATTCAAGTTAAGGCGAGGGATAACCTTTCAAGATGGAACACCGTTTAACGCCACAGCAGTATGGTTCAGCATGAACAGACTCCTTGTAATGGATGCGACAGACGGCACAGGCGGTCATGGAGGGCAAGCGGGATGGACAGTGCAACAACTGCTTGACCCCGATGGGAAATACTTCACCTACATGGGAGCCGAACCGACATACGACGAAAGCTGGGTTCAAAGCATTTTGGACCTGAACTTCGTGGAAATAGTTGATGACTACACGGTAAGGCTTCATCTTGCTACGCCAACGACACAGTTCCTTGTCATCCTTGCTGGACCATGGTGCGGCATCGTTTCGCCGACGGAAGCCGTTAGAAAAGACTATCAGTACAAAGGATGGAACTTTGCAGCCGAACAGCAACCAAAATATGACTACAAGAAATACTTCCTGCACATGGCGGGAAACGGTGACACATACTTTAACCTTCCTGAAAAGGGATGGACATTTGGTTCAGGACCATATTATGTTGAAAGCGTGGATCCAACAACGTACAAGATAGTTCTAAAGGCTTACCACGAATATTGGGGTGGCCCGAATAAGATGAATCTGCCGCCGGGGGGAAAGAAGAGAATAGAGACAATCGAATATGTTTATCAGCCAAGTTTCACGACAAGGCTGTTGGACTTGAAGCAAGGAACAGCAAGTGCAATAGGAGTTGCAGAGGCAGACATATACCAAGTGGTCGATAGAGATACGTGGATTAACCAAGGCATACTAAGTTCAATAGTACCTGATGTAACAGTCCACGGAGTCATTCCAACGTTAAACTGTTGGTGGTTTGACTTCAACACTAATGTTACAAATGCCGATAAAACATTCAAATCATGGCAACCCTTCGCAGATTGGCGAATGAGAATGGCTGCCGCTTGCTCAGTCAACATGACACACGTGAACATATACGTAAATAATCGATTAAGTCGTTTAGCAGACAACATTATTCCACCAGGCACTTACCCAGAAGGCAGCTACAACCCAGATGTTAAACCGATATTCTCACTCGACCTAGCCAAAGTTGAGGAATTGATCACTGATCTCTACGAGAACCCGATCACAAGTGCAACTCACGACATGTACTTCTACAATGGAACAAAAATACCTCCGGGAGTGGTTGACAACACATTCGGACCTAACAAGCCACAAGTGGTTGAATTCTATGTACAAAGCGGATGGACCACGGCGATACAAATTCTTTCAACAATGGTTGAAAACCTGAATTCAGTGGCCAGAAGAGTTACAGGTTCAAGGGTTGCACTGCAATTCCGCGTTGTCATCGTGCCTGGCGGTCAACAATACACTTTGGCTGCGAGGCATCTGATTGACGGATACATGGGCGGCTGGATTGCGGACTACAACCACGTACTAAACTGGCATGGGCCTATGTACTATTCAAGAGGCGCCTATCCATCATGGAACCGTTGGAACCTCACCGCATTAGACGACCTATATTGGGAAGCAATGGAAGCGGATCAGGCGGGTGACACCGAAAAGCTGCTCGAAATAAACGACAAGATGAACACCATTGCGAATGAAGCTCTAATGTACATGGTTTGGTGGTACGACCAGGAATACTACACTCGCTCTTCATGGCTGAAAGGCTGGTATCTGAACCCGGTCTACGGAGTAGACATCTGGTCAACTATGTACTACGAACAACCTTCTTAACCTCTTTTTTTTCAGTAAGTTTTTATACTCAGAGACAACCATTAGCAACGAGATACTGATGAAACTATATGAATACATGATTCGTCGGCTAATCCTATTGGTATTCGTTTTGTTTGCTGTAAGCGTTGTTGTCTTCTATCTAGTCAGAGGATTTCCAACAGGTATTGCCCCATGGGCAGCCTATATTCACTCGAGAATGACATCAGAACAAATTGAGGCTGTAATAAAAGCCCATGGATTTGACAGGCCTATATGGGAGCAGTATTTCTACTGGCTTCGAGACACATTCAGTGGAGATTGGGGGCTGACTGGAACATGGGCGCAGGGAAGGCCGGCAAACGAGGTTTTCTTTAATCACTTTCCATACACGGTTGAACTGTCCGTTGTTGCAACAATATGGACCGTTACTATTGGATTACTTCTAGGAATAGTTTCAGCAGTAAGAAACAATAGGCTTCCCGACCACATATCCCGGGTTATTGCATTAGCGGGATATTCAACCCCGTCATACTGGTTTGGATTTGTGCTCCAACTGGTCTTCTTCTACTACTTCTCCTTATGGAACCTTCCTCACCTCCCGAGCAGCATGGCCTCCGATCTAGCGAGGCCTAATATTACTGGAATGCCAATATTGGACGGACTACTGACGTGGAATCTGGCGTACGTAAGCGACGAGTTTTTGCATCTGATTTTACCATCCTTCAGTCTGGCATTCATAAGCTTGGGTTTCCTCGCAAGGATAGTTAGGGCAAGCATGCTCGAGGTCTTAAGACAAGACTATGTCACGATGGCACGCTCCAAAGGCCTTAAGGAAAGAGTGGTAATTTACAGACATGCTCTAAAGAACGCCTTAATCCCAGCTGTCACCCTGACAGGAATCTTCTTCGCAAGTCTTCTCGGCGGTGCCATGATTACCGAATACGTGTTCTCATGGCCTGGAGTAGGTCAACAAGCATTGAGAGCGATTTTCCAAGGTGATAGTAACTTCATACTAGTTTACAGCCTTGTATTTGCTGCAATCACCGTGGTGGCCAATTTGGTGGTTGACATCATCTACGCCTTTCTTGATCCAAGGATAAAATACTGAGGGAGGAAAATGCTAGGACAAAGCGTTGATGTTAGAAAAGGCGAGTGGGAGGCAAGACTGGCGGACATAAAGTACATGTTACACTTGTTTAGAAAAAACCCGCTTGTGATGACAGGTACCTCAACCTCGCTATTCTTTATCATTTTAGCTTTGCTGGCCAATATCATAGTAGACCCAAATTTGGCGTACCCTGAAGGCTACTCGAATAGCATGTATCCTTTCGAAAGAAAGTACATGTGGAGTGCTGACCATATTGTCAATTGGGGATCGGGAATTGCCCTTTATCAAGGCTCTGAATCTTTCTACTTAGGAACAGACGGTTGGGGTAGAGATTTACTCAAGATGATGGTCCTTGCAATACCAACGGACCTATACAATGCAACTATCATAACGATTGTAGCAGCCGTCTTTGGCACCCTCCTAGGGGCGGTAGCTGGATATGTTGGAGGCATCTTCGATGAGGCCGTACTTAGAATTACAGATGTCTTCTTTGCTTTCCCCGGGTTAGTCTTGGCTTTGGTTTTCGCTGCCATGTTTGGCAGAACAATAGAGACCTTGAGACTAGCGATTATTCTGGTTTGGTGGCCTCCATATGTTAGGCTTATGCGAGGCCAGGTACTGAGCGAAAAAGAGAAGCCATATGTTGAAGCACTGAAAGCTTTGGGAGCAGGTCATTCACGAATTCTCCTCAGACATATTATGCTGAACACCATTTACCCAATACTTGTGCAAGCTACAATGGATTTCGGCGGCGTAATATTAACTTTCTCGGCTTTGATGTTCCTCGGATTTTCACCGAGCCCCGCTCTGCCAGAGCTAGGAAATCTTGCAGCAGATGGATACGGGCATCTTTTTGACGCCCCATGGGTTATGCTGTTCCCAGGACTGACGATGCTCATAATATCCTTAGCTTTTAACCTGCTAGGCGATGGACTAAGAGACATCTTAGACCCGCGACTCAGAAGGTAAAGAATTGATCGACAGAGAGAACGAAGAGAAAACCATTCTCGAGATACGAAATTTGAAAGTCAATTTTCATACATACAGAGGAGAGGTCAAAGCATTAAACGGTGTAGATCTTAGACTTTACAGTCGAGAGGTTCTTGCACTTGTAGGAGAATCTGGTTGCGGAAAATCAGTGACAGCACAGACTTTAATCGGACTGTTACCAGAGAACGCCCACATCATTGAAGGAGAAATAATCCTCAAGGGAGAAGATATTCTGAAGAAGACGAAAGAGGAAATGCGAATACTGCGAGCGGAAGAATTGGCAACAGTTTTTCAAGACCCGATGACCTTCTTGAACCCAGTTTTGACAATAGGGACCCAATTGAGAGAAGTTTTCACACTTCAAAAGGGTCTATTTGTAGAAGCCCTAGCAATAGCTAGAACTAAAGGAAATCTGGATTTCACAGAGCTTCTGAACAAACAAAACTCAGTCTTCCAAACAGAAATAAAGCCATCGAGACGTGAAACTAGAAAGGTCGTTAATAGCCTGTGTGTGGGAATATTAAGGTTAGTTAAACTCCCCGACCCTGAAAGAATCCTTAAACAGTATCCTTTTGAACTGTCTGGAGGCATGCGTCAAAGAGCGATGATTGCCATGGCTTTGGCTAGAAGACCCTCAATATTCGTCGCCGATGAGATTACAACAGCGCTGGATGTGACGATTCAAGCTCAGATACTTCGTCTTTTGAAGGAGCTCAGAGACAAAATTGACGCATCAACGTTGATGATTACTCATGACCTTTCAGTGGCAGCAGAAGTAGGCAACAGAATAGCTGTCATGTATGGTGGAAACGTTGTTGAGGTCGCTTCTGCAAGAACCTTATTTGCAGAACCACTTCATCCATATACTCAGATGCTTCTTAGGGCTATACCTAACATAGCGAATCCGGTAGAACGGTTAGAATCCATACCTGGAACGGTTCCTGATATGATCAACCCTCCTCCAGGCTGCCGCTTTCACCCAAGATGTAAATATGCAATGGAAAAATGCGCTGAAGAGAGACCCAAGCTTAAGGAGGTTGAAAGAGGGCATGAAGTCGCCTGCTATCTCCACTGAAAAACGTGTTGGATCGGAGCATTTGTTAGCAATCAAAGATTTGAAGGTTTGGTTTCCAGTGAAGAGCGGTGTTCTCCAGAGGACAATCGGGTATGTGAAGGCCGTTGACGGGGTAGACTTAAATGTAAGGAAAGGTGAGACCTTAGGACTTGTAGGCGAATCAGGCTCAGGTAAGACAACTCTTGCAAGGGCAATTCTGAGGCTGACGAAGCCAACAGAAGGGGAGGTCTACTTTGATGGCACGAATGTGTTGAAGGTAGATAGACAACAGATGAGGAAACTGCGTCGACGCATGCAGATAATTTTCCAAGATCCTTACGCTTCTCTCGATCCCAGACAAACAGTCAGTTCAATACTACGTGAAGCAATGGAGATACATAGGGTTTCGTCAAACAAGTATGAGGTGAACCGCAGATCTTTGGGACTCCTCAGAAAGGTCGGATTAGACGAGGAACATTTATACCGTTTCCCTCATGAATTCAGTGGCGGCCAAAGGCAGAGGATAGCTGTGGCACGTGCACTTGTTGCGAGCCCCGACTTTCTCATATTAGATGAACCCACATCTTTCCTAGACGTATCTGTTCAAGCATCTGTCCTCAATCTGCTTAAGGATCTTCAAAAAGATTTAGATCTTACTTACCTATTCATAACTCACAATCTGGCTGTCGTCCATCATATGAGTGACAGAGTTGGTGTCATGTATCTAGGTAAGATCGTAGAGCTAGCGGAGAAAAATAGCATTTACCGGAATCCCAAGCATCCATACACCTTTCAACTTATGGCGGCAATACCTCTTCCAGAACCTGAAGCAAGAAGGAAAGAAGTGCTTCTTGAAGGCGATGTCCCTAGCCCTGTAGAAATTCCGCCTGGTTGTCGTTTCCATCCGAGATGTAAATATGCAACCGAGAAATGCAAGAAAGAAGAGCCGATTCTGGCTGGAAGAAATGGCCATTTGGTTGCATGTCTTTACGAGATAGATTTTTCAACCGAGGAAGTAGCTGGAGAATTTGTTAATGTCTGAACGGAAAGAAAAACAAAAACCTGATTGGAAGGATTATATCGCTATTGTGATTGCGATGTTAACGACAACTCTCCTTCCAATAATAGCGATCGCAATTGTCTTGATGATTGTGCTAGTGATTCTGAAATGGATATTCTAGGCTGAATCGTTCTCAGTAGATGTTGAGCCACAATATACGCTCGTAGCCATCAGGTCTTGAAATCCTCAACGGCACTCCGCCAAAAATAGTGAAATCTGACCATATCCATCAATTCGAGACATCTGCTAAGCAATGTTCTTGCCGGAGCAGCCCGGACAACGTGTCCTTTCCACACCAATTCGCTTCATGTGTCGCCAAGAGGTTCATAACGTTCTGTCTTGCTCCTCATGAAGAGGGTTGGTATTCTTGGTCAAGAACGGGTGGTGTCTGGGTTACCGGTCTCCCAGGAAGTAGGGAATCAACCATTGCCCATGTTTTGCTGGACAGATTGAGCGAAAACAAGATTCACACTCAGATCGTACCATCTGATATGTTGCGTAAGGTTATCACTCCAAATCCAACTTACACAGAAGATGAAAGGGACATTGTCTGCGGGGCAATAGTCTTTGTCATCAGGTTGTTAACCGGAAACGGAGTCAACGTAATAATGGACGCAACCGGAAACAGGAGAAAGTACAGAGACAACGCGAGAAAAGAGATAGCTCAGTTCCCGGCGTCGGCGTCCCATATCAGGAACACGGAAACCCGTAGGTTACCGTCAACTCAGACAAGATGAACACGGAAGAATGTGCCGAAAAAATCTTAAAGGCAATAATGAGGCTATTCTACGATTTTAGCTCCTTATCGTTGGAGGGGTAACTCTCTTATGCTCAGTCCTCTCGTAACGGTCTTGAACCTCTATGACAGCCTGTAGAGGTATGCCCGTCGTTTTGCTAACCTCGGTAGGGGTAATCTTATAGTCAAAGAGCCCAACCAGTATCAGGTCTAGCTTGTCATAATCGATAGGTATCTCGTCGGTCACCTTATGCCCTGGGTAAAGCTGAGGGCTACTAGGTTTGCAGGCGATCTTCTCGGGCACGCCTATGTACCTGGCGAGCTCTCTAACCTGAGTCTTGTATAGGTGCTTGATGGGGAAGAAATCTGCCGCGCCATCACCATACTTGGTGAAGTAACCGATCAAGGTTTCACTTCTATCCCCAGTACCGACAACGAGACAGTTGTTGATGTTAGCATAATAGTACAGTATTGCCATGCGGGTTCTAGCCAGGATATTTGCCCCAGCCATCCTCGACCCTTTGTTATTCCCGCTTATTTTGAGAGACTTGAAGAAAGCTTCGAGGATGCCTTGGACATCAACAAACTCCGTGCGTATACCCAGAGTCTTGGCATGCTCAAATGCGTCTTCGACGTCTTGCGTCGGAGTGAAGGCCGCAGGCATTATCACCCCCAAAACCTTGTCGGGGCCCAAAGCGCGGACACAAAGCGCTGCGGCTAGACCGCTATCCACACCTCCGCTTAGGCCGATTACGACCCCCGAGGCGCCCGAACCGTAGATGACACTCCTTATGAATTGTGTAGTAACCCTTTCGGCTTCTTCGAGATCAATCTTGAGAGAGTTCTTGTTCAGCTCCATCCTTCTTCACGCTCACCGAACCTACCAAATCTAATAGTTGAGTGGTCACTATAAAACCTAGAGGGACATAAACAGCTGTGGAAACGTAAGATTTCTTTGTCCTTCCATTTTCTGAACGGATCCACAACAACTCTTTTTTAGTTCGTTCGGCTCTCAGCAATCTGAAAGAGAAGAAAAAACTTGACCTCGTCATCTGTATGAACAGAATGATTTATTTGCAACTGTTGAACAACAATTAATGCGAGGCTGGAGAACTCAAAGTTGACCGAAGACATTTCTGAGAAGCTGCAAAGGATCGAGATGAAGATAGATTCGTTGATGAGGATGTTGGAAGGACGCCGTCCTTTGACAGGAGAGGTTGGCGCGTTTCCAATGAGAGTGGACGAGGGTTCAAGCCTCCCTTTCAACGTATACTCTTTAAAGCTTCCAGACAGCCTTAGACGCACGATGCTCGCTATGGAGAGACTGAAGGAGGCCACAACGATCCAAGTTGCTGCAGAGACGGGAAGATCCCGAAGCGTGGAAAGCATTCACCTCAACCAGCTGGAGCGGATGGGCTGCTTGGAGAAATTCAGGAGTAGGAAAAAGATCTACTTCAAATTATGTGACCAGCCGAGATGTTAACCTTCAGGAAGGGTTCCAATTGGCAAATGATGAAAAGGATAAGAGAGCCCAATACGCCTACCTGGACTTACTAGCTACAACACTGACTGAACACGAGAAGACCTTGGGAAAGTTGATCGAGAGACTGGAGAGATTATCGAAGAACCTGACGAAGGTTGAGCAGCCTCTCGAATTGGAAGAGGAGGCCAAATCTGAGGCGACTATTGTCAGAAAAGAAGTACCTGAAACACTTACCTATATAAAGATAAAGCTGAACCGTTCGACCAAAGAGTTAAAAGAGATCCTTGAAGCCTTAAAGGAATAAATAGCAGAAACTATTTGTAGTTGACATAGACCTCAGTTGGTATGGGCCTTTTCCTATAGTAGAGTTCGCCTTCGATTCTCTTGAAGTATTCTAGGACGTCTTTACCCTTCCGTGTTATATTGTAAACTGTCCCATCGTCGACTTCTTCGCTTACGAGCATTTCTTGTTTCATTAGGAAGCTTAGCTGCTTCTTTAGCCTCAACCACGAGAGGTTAGCCCTGTACATAATGTGCGTCGGCTTGTGGTTCCCATCTGCGACAGCTCTAAGTATGTCGATAAGTATCTCCATTTGGGACCTTCGGGTCATTCCCCTCTCGCCGGCGATAGTCTCTTACTCATCCTACTTATAAGCTTTGTGAACTCTACTGACCATATCTCTATGATTGCGTTATGGATCGCGGGTTCAAACCCTCTTTTGACGATCCGTTCAAAAAAGAAACTTGAAAAATCAAGCAAAGAACGTGGAAACAGCGAGCGGTAATCGACGGAATAACGTTAGAAGAGACGTGAAATTTGGATGTTGAGACAAAAGGCTAATCTATGTTTTTTGGCCGACGTTTGAAAAAACATGATGACCAAACAGGTTTTGAGAACGCATAAAAGGATGATAACGCAATCGCTTCATAGGTAATTAGTCCTGTTGCTTGGCGTATCATGTTTGGAGCGTCCCAGAACCAGCTTAAGGCTCCATTGAAATGGGCTCCAGCAATAAGCCATCCGAAGGCAAGGTCTAACAGTAATTCCATCTTGGTTGAGAATTCTCTGGGTAACTTCACAAGATGAGAGTCAACGCAGAGAATGACATAGATTGGGATGCTCATTAGCGAGTCGAAGATTGTTAGACCTTCTTTGATCCCGTATGTTTGCATGAAGTTCCTTGCGTAGATGTTTCCCTCGGCATGGAAAGAGTCGCAGAGAATAAGCGTCACCACATAATCGAGAAATATGAACGAGAACAAAACGATCATTCTTTTTAGCCATATGCCCTCGGGAATAAGGTACCTCAATACGGGACGAAATTTCATACTTCATTTTTCTGTGCTGCATCTCCTTATAAGTCGACAGAAGGAATCTTTAGAAATATTAATCATCATTAATAAAAACTAGATTTCAGCGCTTGTGGCGTTAGCTCGGACGAATATATCTCTGCGATCGTAGCATTTGACCGATATATTTAGGTGAGGACGACGCTGGATAATAAATGAGGATCTGTACGTACCATTTCCATAGTCTTCAAAGCGAAAACTTGGAAGTAGATTCGCCTCCTCCCATCCGGTCGGAGTCTTGTAAAAGATAGTTAGATTCCTGGCGAGAGCGGGCTCTCCTTCATTATACACAAAAATGGTCACATTAACTGACTGCTCGCCACCTTTCAACTTTTTTGTTGTGGAATATATTTCTAGAGAGGTTGTCAAATTAGGTGAGTAAACGACATTTATGCTTGTCCCCTCGTTCGTCAGATTCAGATAGAAGTCTACTGCAGCACTAGTAACGCCAAAACCATTCGCCCCCCAGAATATCCATAATCCTGAAGAGTAAGGAGGAATCGTGCACAGATCAAAGCGAAATGAGCATTCCCCGAAGTAATAGTGCTTCTCTACGAAGGAGTCCCATCCCTCAAGACTGGTTTCTAACATTTGGTTTTCTCCTCCGCGGGATATGTTTGTTAGAACGCCTATCATCAGATTTCGGGAGCCCAGCTCAATAATCCTAACGAAGTCCTCGGGTGAAATCGAATCTTCTACTCCTGAAAATTGGCTTAAATGGAACACGTAGACCATCGTTGACGAGGCAATTAAGGCGATCACTAAGGCTGCAAGGATGAGAACCTGTGCTGAACGGTTCTGTCTAAGCTTTTTCATCTCATCCACGCCAGTTGAAGCCTAATTTCATAAAATTGGCAGTTCATTCTCTCGGCGAGTATGTACTGAACTGACACTACCTTGTTCGAAGGCATGCCTCCACCTGACATGGGAGAGTTATTGACGATCCTCGTATTCTCATCGTAAACTGTAAGATTGTATGAAACTCCGTGAGGTAACAAAGTTGATAGACGTCTAGAGAGCGTTGTCCAGTTACCAAGAGCAACTAGCCGCCCAAGCTCACCGTCTCTATCTAGTTCGATTAGCACGTTGAGGCCAATCTCATACAAAACTTCAGAATCGCCACTGTTCTTGACTGCAACGTGGATAGGAGATTGTGCCAGTAATGCAGAGAAGACAACAGCGGTCGCAAGTAAGGCTTCGAAGACTCTAATATGGCCACGCTTGTCTGTAAGCATCTTCTCGACCCTCTCCGACAAGGATTTTGCATTCGTAGATGACAGAATTTACCCCTATCAGAAACTGAAAGGAAACGGAGTTCATCACATCATGCCCTTCGGTAAGGTTAGGTCCGAAATCCACTGGCAGCTGAGGGTGACTGACCCATTCGGCAAAAGACTTGGATTCGTTGAGCCCTGTCACTACGAGGACCATCGGACTTACATCCAGAAGATGCGGTATAGCGTAGCTTTCGCTCTCTGGGTAGTCAGAGACCTTCGCCAAGTCGAAATAGTAGTTGTATGTGAAAACCTTTGCACTTACGATCTCTTCGCCCACATACAGAAGTTCAACGGTGAGTATGTAGTTCAGCGGGCTCAGTTTAACGAACGTTCCAATAGGATACAGAGTGTCTGACGAGTTATGCTTGAAGGGGTAGAGACCATAAGATACTATCCTAGGTTCTACTTTTGCAAAGACGATTAGAAGAGCCGTCCCATTAAGCGAATTGGGCAGAGCAACTTCCACCAAGGCTGCACCTGAGGGCGAAGTGGAAGATGTTCCATTAACAACGTAGTCTCCTAGAATAGAATAATAGTGCAAAGAGGCCAAGACTGGAGAGTTCGACTTCTTCGTATACACATCGAAACCGTAAGCGGTGTGGTTTCCTTCATTTATCTGTGACGCCAAGTTCAGTCTTACATCTATAATGGGTCCAATCTCAATCCTTATGGGTTTATCTGGTGCTCCTAAAGTCTTGAAGACCTGAGTAAAGCTTACATGGTAAGCGTTTTCTTGGTTTAGTCTGGTAATCTTATCGATATCCAACTCGAAGGGGATTGTGGAGTTGGCCTTCGCCAGCCCAAACCGCACCATGGATATGTTTGCTCCAGAACCCCAGTTAGGGGGGTCCCCAGTATCGAGGAGCAGACACTCCGCTAACCTACGGTTCACTTCAAGACCGTATTCTGACGGCTGATTCTGGAGATATGGATGGGCTACCTTGAGGATGCCTAACATGGATGAGAGAACTAGGACTACCATAACAGAACAGGCGAGCAAGGTATCGATTGAGGATATGGGCATACTATATTAGCGCTCCCAGAAAGATGGATATCATTTTCTCCGAAAGCATGAGTGAAGCCAAAGACACAGCTGCCAAGAGTATGGAATACTCAAATCCAGCCATGAAGGTTCCCTGAGTAACCTTCCCTATGAAGAACCCGGATAGCCAACACTGGAAGATTATTGCGCTCGAGAGGATACTCATCTGTGATTCGATGAAAACAAACGGGGGTTCGGGCAAGAATGTGGTCGGGATCTGAGTGACCACGTAGAATGTGAAGGTAAAGGTCAAAGCCATTAAAATGGTCCAGATGAAGGGCAAAACTACATATGGTTTCAACATTTCGCGTTTGTTCTTCTCAATGTCTCTGATCTTTTCGCTGTAACCTGCTAATAGCTCAAGAGCTTCGGGGGAACCTCCTCCAATTTCTATGGTTTCGACTAAGATTAGAAAGTTAGCCAAGACTGGCCAGCTTTGGATGCGTTCTTTGATGTCTTCAAAGATCTTCCTAAGGGACACTCCCCATTCGATCTGGTTAACTATTTGCTGAAGTATCTTTGAGAAGACGCCGTACCCTTTTCGTCTCGCTCCGTGCACTATGCTTTTCTCGGGCGACATACCCGTCTTTCTCGTCTCGCTTATATCTCTGAGAAGACTTGGCATGGACTCTTCAGCCTTGAAATTTAGACTGATCATCCTTCGGTAGGAAATCAGTGGAGGTAGGGAGATCGCGATCAAGCATGCAGTCGTGAAGATAGGCTCTCCTACAGCGTTTATTATTGCTCGCAGCTGTGGTACAAAAACGACTAGAGCTAAGAAGACTGTGCTACCTATGGCTAAGGGCAAAGCCTTAAGATATATAGCGCTGACCCCCATCAACGTACCTCTCCGAATTTGATGAGCAAAGAACATAAACACCAAGGATGCTAGGGGCATAGCACCAAAGACTATGGCATTGATAACGATTGGATCGCCAAGATTCATCCCCAGAATTGAAGAGAAAGTTGCTGCCGACGACATGACCGCCACAAGTATATACGTGCAGAGCAGAACAAGCAACATAACCATGTATACTTCAACTAGAGTCTCTAACCGTTCGATTGAACGAACTGCCGCCGCTGCTTGAATCTCAAAGATAGAGCGAAGTTTACTCTTCAAGTAGCTTGATACAGAGCCCCCACTCCTGACCGTCGAGACGTATCCTCTTAGGAAATCTCCGTAAATCTTCGAATCCGTCTCATCGGCTCTTTCCAGCATAGATGTCAAGGGATCTTTGTTCAGTACCTCAACCTGTCTGACAATCTTGGCCGACTCCTTTTGAATGAAAGGCAGAATTTTCACGAACCTTAATCTTTTGAAGCTCTCATATGGCGAGATTCCACATGAGGCCATCAGAGTCATTAGCATAAACGCAAAAGGGAGCTCATTATCCATCTCTCGAAAGACGATCTTCTTTGAAAAAGCATCCGGTAGCCATCTTAGAATGCTTTTTCTCTTCGAGAGAACGACCACTTCGTCCATTTGAATCTTCACCTTGACTTAAGTATTTCTTCGTAGGTTAGTTTCGGGTCGTTGTAGAACTTGTTAAGAAAATTGCTAATGTTTCGGTAGCTTCTCACGTTCTTCTCCACGAGATAACCCAGAGCCTCTTTACGGCGTTCATATTCCTCATGGACATAGTCTAGTTTAAGGTTCCATTTTTCAGACGTCTTCCTGAATAGATAACTCTTAGAAAGGTCCGCCCGATAAGTATCACCGGAACTATCCCAAATGAATACATCGTGGAACCTGTTTGAACTTTCTATCTCGGAAACTTTCACAAACTTTCTCTTAGAGATGCCCCTTCCGTACTCGACAAGAACCGGAGCCTTCACATGTCTAACAGTGATCACACACTGCATTAGTGGGATGATCGAGCCGGGGATGTTCATAGGTGGCTGCGTTAACCTTTTGATAGCTGTTTCTGTGTCTTCAGCGTGCATGGTGCAGAGTCCCCCATGCCCCGTAGCGAGAGCCTGAAACAAGACGTACGCCTCTTCTCCTCTTATCTCCCCGACGATTATCCAGTCTGGTCTATGCCTCACAGCTGACTTCACAAGGTCATAGAGCGGGATCTCTCCGACATTTTCCATTCCAAAACCTGATCGAGAGATCGTTGAAACCCAGTTTTCACGAAGCAGATTAATCTCGCCGACTTCTTCCACAGTAATTATCTTATGCTGTGGATGAATCAACCCGGCAATCGCATTGAGGGCTGTGGTCTTGCCCGCGCCTGTTGCGCCTATTATCATAGAGGAAAACTTGTTTTCGATCAGTAGCCACAGGTAAGCAGCTACTTCCAGGCTGATAGTTTCATTCTGTATTAGGTCAATCACCGTTAGTGGGTCTTCGCGGAACTTCCTGATTGTGAAACTCGTTCCAAGTGGTGTAATCTCTTTCCTATAATATATCGCCAGTCGGTGTTTACCAGGTAGAGTGGCGTCAACCATTGGAAAGGCTATGCTCACATGTTTTCCAGCCTTGTGAACTAGCCTCATAACAAAGCTATCCAGTTCTTCTTCATCTTTGAAAGAGAGATTTGTTTTGATATTCTCGTATTTTCTATGCCAGAGGTAGACGGGCTTGTTAGCCCCGTTGCAGGTAATGTCCTCAATATGCGGGTCTGACAATAGTGGATCGGTCTTCCCGAAGCCTGCTACGTCCCGTTCCAAGTAATAGCCTATTTTCCTAACTCCGACCGGTGTTAGGTCCTTCATCATCTGCGGATATTTTGCCAGCATCTCCGGAAACTGTCTCTGAAATGACTCAGTCGGACTTTCCTTCTCTCTCGGCGCTTGAAGCTCAGTCTCGAGGATTCTCTTTATCTTCAAGAGGCCTTCTCGTTCTTTCTCGTCAAGTGGAATCTCATCCACCAGATATAGGAGTTCACTTGTATTCTTGTCCAGAACTATTAAGGCATAAGAGAACGGCGGCTTCAACGCGTAATTCTCAATGACCAGATAATTTTCCGGAAGTCTCTGTTGCTGGAGGCTCAAGGCGGTTACCAAATCCTTTACGGAAGAATCGTCTTCAACTTTCTCTTTTGCTTCAGGTTCTTTCTTGCCGAGCTTAAATCTCAAGTTCTCTTCACCTCTATCGACTCAAAACGAGTTGCGGAACCGACCCGTTCAGGAAGCAACTCAGAAGTGCTAAATTGTATCCTCCTTCAAATGTTCCTGAGGCGTAAGCCTTCCGAGGGAAGTAAACCCGATACGTTTTTTCTCCGCTTATCGGGGCTTTTCCGAATCCTCCTTCTAACCATGCTTTTGACGAATCGTTGGCAAGGCGAATCCAATAATCCCGATACCCGATTCTCGTAGGTAGTTGAATAAGGATGCTCATTGTGGCGTTGTGTGCGATGATTGTGGCTAAAGCTCCTTCGGCTTTAGCCGCTACTCGGTCGACTACTTCTCTTAGACTGTTGATCTCGGAGGTTCCTCGAAGCAGATTCACATACGAAGCGAAGGAACATGTGAGAAGCATACTCACTATCATCATTGCCATAAGAGAATAGAAGAAATTGATGGGCACCGAGGGCATTACGCATTCACCTCTTCGAGCCGAATACTGCACACTAAGATCTCTGTTCTCACCAAGGTGAAATTGCCATTGCTGGAAACGGGCAGATGGACCATTCCTTCTTCGTCATCGATAGATGCTTTAACAACTACAGAAGGCGCCACCTCCGAAAAATTGTAGTTGCGTGTCTCAAGTGCCACGTCTACACAACGGACCTTGACATAGAAGCTTCCCTGAAACACAATGCTCTCCGACGAGTTCAAGTTGACGAGAAATATTCTCACGACATTTACCGTCGCATCTTCAGAGCTATCTACAAAGGAGACTCCCATAGGTCGATAACCGAGATAGATTTCTTCGCTTTCTCTACTTTTGGTAATATACATTTGCGAAAATAGCGCAAAACTCTGATTGACAATGGTTCTTTTGTCTCCCCTCAAGAAGTCGCCTGCCTCACTCAGATCCACTGGAGGCATCTCGTACTTTACGTATCCATTAGTGGCGTTGAAAATGACATCAAAAGATGAACCGAATGTGAAGTTGATTAGAAGGCGTCTCATATCGGGCTTGATTTCAAGTTTTCCGCCATAACCTTGAAAAAAATGAACCCTAGAAGAACTTGGAGACCAGAGCACTGAGCTTATGGAATTCTCCAACATCAGCATATCTTGTTTGGCCGCTTCGTAGTTCAATCTTCCTGCCCTAGTATTAACCGAAGTAATGGAGAAGTGATATGTGGCTACTGTGAGAATTGTGAAGGAAAATAGAAGAATCGATAATGATACAGGGGTAGCCAAACCTTTATCCGCTTTGCTGAAACCCATGGTTGCTCACCTAGACACTGAATAAGTATAAAAAAAGAAAGAGGGGAGATTTAGCGCGCGCGCCAGCCTTATGTTTAAGCTAGCCTTATGTCTAAGCAGATTCGTGGGCCTCGACGTTGGTTTCAACGTAGTATTGAGCGTTCTCTGTGAAGACGGTCATGCCGATCGTCACTCCGATGTCACTTAAGCTGATGCTATCTGGCGCCAATACGTAAACTACTAGCGTGTTACCCGATTTCAGCGGTATATCGTTAGTGGGTGTGCTGAAAGTACCGTTCGTACCGGTTGTATACTGGAAACTAGCCCAGTTTGTACTTGGGGTGGCCTTGTTCAGATCCGTCGTAAGCGCTTGTGCTCTTCTTAAGTAACGCACAGACGACCACGAAGCCTCAACGCCTCTTATCTGCAACTTGTCTATCACGACGTCCTTTCCACCCACGTTATCTATCGAGACAGCAGCCCAGGCACCGCCGGTGCCATTTACCCATATGTGCTGGTAAGATAGCTTCAGTTGTTCTTGCTGAGTTCTTGTCGATGTTATGTTGATGGCATACATCGTCACAACGCCCGCTAGCAGAACTGAAACCACAAGGATTATCAGTGTTGTAACAACTGTGCTCAATGCTTTCCTGTTCCTAAGTATAGGCTTCATTTTTTTCACTGGAGAAAGTGTGAGCTCCAATAGGGATATTAGAATTTGTGCGTAGAAATCCATCTACATACAACTGCTGATTTCTTTAGCTCAACTGCGAAGTCTCGTTATCTCGTTCGAAACACAATATTGGGGAAAGCTATCATGGTCCCAAGCAATATTTATTCTTTTTGAAGCTGAACACTGTTTTTGATCTCAATTTTTCCAATCCACAATCTTCTTACTGAGATATCATATAGGTTTTTGAACCTATCTCTCAAAGAAGTGTTAGGAGAACTTACTATGTTCACAGTGATCGCGCTCCCCCGATCACCCAAGCGTACAAAAGCGAATTTAAAGATCAGCAGTTTTTATTCCCTGCGCTCGGGGAAGATCCTTTGATTCAGAGGCACATCGAGATACTATCTTTTGGGGTCCACGTGTTTACTAGCCTGTTGGCTCATTCGAGTCTGCAATCCTGCTTTAGGACACATTCTTTAGGATTATATTGTCACCGCTGATTTTTGAAAATGAAGCCTCCAGAATTTTCATCATATCTTTTTGATTAGTCCATAAGGCACGTGGACCATTCTTGCCATTCACGCCTTCGTCATTGAGGAATAGAAGCAGGTGACTATTCGATATAATAAAGCTAGGGAGATCCGCAAAATCCATGTAGACAAACTCGCCTGATCCTATCTTTTTTACAATGCTAGAGTCTCTTAAAGAAGAGCCCGTCATTAAGTGAACTTCAATCTTCCTTGATTTTTTGGCCAAATCATCTAGAGCCCCGCAATAGAACATCTGTAGGAGATTCTCGTCAGATATAGCCATCAAAATCTTGTCTTCAGTACTTTCTATGATTTCGTGGACCTTGGCATGGATTTGATGTCTCCCCTTCAACACTTGGATGAATTCATCCATCACCTCCGGATCCTGAGCCGGGGCTGAAAGAGTCACCCACTTATTCACAATTCTACGCTTTTCTTCTTCAAGATGAGCGATTTTCTGTTTGTTGATGTAGATCAAGTTTTCCAGAGCCTTGTCTATCTCTACGGCCGCAAACTTGATTGGTTTTTCGAGTATACGGCAAACAAGGCCTTTCTCCTCCAATTTTCTGAGGATCTTGTAGGTTTCGGTTCTGTGGAGTGACAGAGACTTCGATATCTTTTGCGCCTTTTGCTCCTTAAATTTGGCAAGGTATATGAAAATCTTGGCCTCATTCTTTGAGAGCCCAAACTTTGAAAGCGAATTGCAGATAGCCTCGAGATAGCTGGCGTTTCTGAAATGAATGTTCAGGTTCCATTTTTTCAGACTTTCATAGATTGGTGTTTTTTCCTCTGCGGCTGCCATGTCGTCAAATATGCTAGCTTTCTTAGTCACTGGATGTTCTGCTAAAGCCTTCACCTGGATGTCTCCGTCGATAAATATATCTTTCCCACACTTGAACTTGCGAACCAAAGATACTAAACAAAATGTTAAAAATATTATGAATAGGTAGTCTGAACCAGACGTACAGACTACCTATGCAAGACACGCTTCTCGTAAGGCTCTAAACCGCTCTAGAGAAGTTCGCTCTTTACTGAAGAGAACATTAGGTCAGGAGGCGGATGAGGCGCATTGATGATGCCGGATAAAAGGAAAACAGATGGAAAAATCTGTTGATATACCCTTTTTAGAAGGAAAGGTACCTTAGTGCCGGGATCAGTTTGGAGGATTTTTTCTAGGGCATCACTTTCGCCGCTGACTGTCACCATCCCATTCATATCAAATTTCGCAACACTCGGTTTAGTGTTTATCTCGATCGCGAAATTGAAGACAGCTTCCCCATTCCTCCTTTCCACCTCTTCCAACTTGGCGTTGACGTCAAAATTGAGCATGATCTCATCTCTCATCAAGCCTTCTTGATCCACTCTAGTACTCGCTACATTTAGCAGTTTAACCTCTATCGTTACTTCGGTCGAGCTCATCTACGTGTCGTGTCTCCCGTCGATCTGGATTTCAGCTATACTATTTGAGCGGACCTCCTTGTCAAGAAGTATCTTCTATCACGCATTACTTTTTGTGTGTAGATCTGCGCTACACAATACTCTTTAAGATCAAAGTTAGCGAAAATGAGAGCAGGTTAGACTTGAACGCTTACGCAACTAGTGAACAACGAAAAGATACAAAAGTGGGGTATGCTAGTCAAGGCCAAAAAAGGGAATTTGAAGTCAAGCGTTACGTAGAAACCCACATTAACACAAAGGTTGATGGTACGAAACTAAATCTGTTGATTAGAAAAACGCGATCAAGCCCTCAGCTCTTGGAGAAGTATGGAATATCAAAATATGACTTACATCCAGATTATGAGTTTCCGGATTCTGTTAGAGATCTGATACCTTCGAATACACCCGTGTACGTGACGCCTCCCGGGAAAGATTACACAAAACAGATCGTTAGAGCTCTCTATTACTTTAAGCAGTGTGCTTTGATTGGACCGAGTGGCACTGGCAAAACTCACATTGTTTACTTTATTGCCGAACTTACGGGCGTGCCAATATGGGAAGTCAACTGTGGACTACAAACCTCAACGTATGACCTATTCGGGAGGTACATCGGCCTAGGTAAAGAGAACTGGATAGACGGACAGATAATCTCATGGTGTAAAACTGGAGGTATCCTTTACTTAGATGAAGCTAACATGATGAAGCAAGATATCGCCGCCCGCTTGAACCCCATACTTGATACTCGAGGGCACATAGTACTCACAGAGAAAGACAACGAGGTCGTAAATCGGCATCGGTACGGCTATGTAATCATCTCAATGAACCCTTTTTCCAGCGAATTCGTCGGCACAAAACCTCTCAACGCAGCCTTCAGGCGCCGGATGTCAGTTTGGATAAACTTCGACTACCTGAGCGTAGGCAACAACATATCTCCCGGCGAAATAAGGCTTATCCAAGAAAGAAGCAAGGCGGACGAGGATACGGCAACAAGAATCGTTCGCGCCGGTGCAGAACTGCGACGACAGTATAAGACTGGAGATCTGCCCTACGGTCCTTCGCCAGGAGATCTCATAAACTGGTCTGTTCTCGTCAAGGATGGAAGTACACCTCTGGAAGCAGCTGAAGAAAGTATCATCGGCACCACAAGCGATGACGTTGAGATACAGGAAGTTGTAAGACGCATAATCAAATCCTACTTCGCTTGAGAGACGACTTTCCCGGGGCTTATTCTTGAACCTTTACGAATTTGCCTGGTATTCCTCATATGACATAACCGGAAAGAAACCTGGCGAAGTGAAGATACTGCTACGGCGCTCTGCACCGTTTCCGTTCATTGAAAAAGATGAGTGCGGCTACATAATATGCCTGCCAAGAATGAAAAGGGTAGGAAGAAAAAACGTAGAGTATCAAGGGATGCTTTTCAATCTCGATGATGAGAACTGCAATAAGGTCCTCTGGAACCTATTCAAGGCCTCTATCTTCTATTTGAGCGCGTTCACTATCGCTTCAAACACTGAAGTCTATTCGGACTATGTCAAAGACAGAAATGACAATCTGGCGTTAAATGCAATAAACCTGGTTGAAGATGCAGCAATAACTGCCTATATCAAGTCATTCCACAAATCGTTGCTGCCAAACATATTGTTTACTGATGCCGTCTCTTATCTCTTACTTAAACCCGCAGAGATTATCTGGGATGAAGGCGTCAAATTTGTATCCTCAGTCCTTTCATGCTACAAAACTGGGATGACCAAAGGAAACATGCCTGATAGAATGTTCCGAGACACGAAGAACATGGCTAGTAAACTTAGAGAATTGGAGAATAGAACTATCAAATCCTATCTAGATAGTGGAAAACGATCGAGAGATGACCCGGTCACGGCCCTGAATGACGACGAAAAGCAAGAAGTCTTCTCGGAAGTATACGAAAAACTGGCCCAATACTGTGGCTACGTCTCGGAAGTGCCGTCTTTCCTCTACATGAACCATCTAAGCAAAAACTCCATATTTTGGAAGGCGAGAGTGCCTGCTAAAGATGAAATAGAAGGCATACTTGCGGGGATAGCGAGTAGATTAAACCCCGTAAGCGATCTTAACGTCGATTCTAATAGAAATGAGGCCGCCAAATCTTTCCGCGACTGGCTGATGAGAGAGAACTCTCAACAGAAGATCCTCATGAAGTATCAGTTCATTGGAAACGAGACACATTTCAAATCTTTCATCTTCCCCGAGGAAGACTACGCCGAATTCATTCGACGGAAAGAGAGACATTCCAGAGACATTCGGCGCGTCATGAGCAGACTTGCCATCTTCTACAATCTTGCAGGCGAGGATTTCAGACGAGAAACTGGAGCGTTAGATCTTCAAGAAGCCATACAAGTAGTTGCAAGCCAAAGCAGACGTACCGACGTCTTTTCGGACGAGACTTTACAGCACAGAGCGCAAGCATGGACTATACTGGTTGATGTGAGCCTCAGTCTAAAGGCCTTCTCCGGCGAAGTTAAAGACGTGATCCTGTGCCTCACGGAAGTGGCTAGAAAGCTATTTCAAGACAATCGTTCTTTGGGTATCTTCGCTTTCGATGATAAATTCTATGTCATCAAAGATTTTTCTGAGACTTATTCTAGCTCTATATGTGCGAGGATAGGTGGAATTGAGCATAGCGGCTTAACCTATCTCTCTGACGGGATCAAAATCGTCGCCGAAGCCTTGAAAAGACGATACGAGGAAACTAAGATTATGATAGTTGTTTCGGACGGTTTTCCCACCGGGTATAAACATATTAGCGAAGACACGAAGAACCAGATCAAAAGCGTTGTGAAATCCGGTATCAACGCGATAGGAATTGGAATCGATAGCAGAGGCATAAGAGACTACTTTCCCGCTCACTGCGTAGTAAAAACCCCTTACGAACTCATGAAAAGCTTCGTGAATGTATTCTTCCAGTACACTTCATGGTGAGGAACCAGTTTCATTGCTTGAGCCGACTGGGTGATTTTCCGGCTTACCATCTTCCACTGTCGCTATTTTTTCTATTGCGGTGGTAAGGCTTATCTCAAACTTGTATCGAGGCTCAATGTTCTCGCCTTGCTCCACGAAGATTTTCTCAGGAGCCCCTTCAACAAAGTATATTGAGTAAATGAGGTTGGAACTGAGACCGATTTTCTGGAGTTCCTCGATCAGTTTCTTTGCTTCTTTCAGTCTTTCAAGGTTCTTGTTGATTCTATCTACGGCTTCAAAAAGGATCTCCGCTTTACTCTGTTTGTTAGCTGAGAACATAAGACCCTTGAAGCTGAGCCAATCTCCAGATGACGATGTTCCCATTTTCTTGTCTTTCTTGTCCTGTTCCTTCTTTGATAAAGCAAATCCTTTCTCTGAGAGTTCTTTCGCCAGTTTTTCATCAGATGTGCTCTTCTGATCTCTG